>Ga0182030_10007734_pt1 | contig 22382 bp, 12 predicted proteins | sample 812S3MmetaG_FD_121299 | JGI IMG/M metagenome (GOLD analysis project Ga0182030, IMG submission 121299) | Permafrost microbial communities from Stordalen Mire, Sweden - 812S3M metaG (Illumina Assembly) | ecosystem: Environmental > Terrestrial > Soil > Wetlands > Permafrost | place: Sweden... | reverse complement strand
TCTTGGACGGGGTGTCCACCCCGTAGTAGCACGGCGAGACGGTCGGCGGGCAGGAGATGCGCATGTGCACCTCTTTCGCTCCCGCGTCGCGCACCATGCGGACGATCTTCTTGCTGGTGGTGCCGCGCACGATGGAGTCGTCGATGAGCACAACGCGCTTGCCGGCCAAGACGAAGCGCACTGGATTCAGCTTCAGCTTCACGCCGAAGTCGCGGACCCGTTGTTCCGGCTCGATGAAGGTGCGGCCCACGTAGTGGTTGCGGATCAATCCGAACTGAAGCGGAATGCCGCTCTCATGCGCGAACCCCATCGCCGCAGTCACGCCGGAGTCGGGCACAGGAACGACGATATCGGCTTCCACGGGCGACTCGAGGGCAAGCTGGCGGCCCATGGCGTCGCGCGACTGCTGCACCGCGCGTCCGAAGACCATGCTGTCGGGCCGCGAGAAATACACATGCTCGAAGATGCAGCTCGATTGCGGCTGCTGCGGAGAGTAGAAGCGCGAATGCACCCCCTCGGGGCCAACGATGACCAGCTCGCCCGGCTTGACCTCGCGTTCATACGTTGCTCCGATCAGGTCGAAGGCGCAAGTTTCCGACGCAAACACGATCGTATCGGCGCGGTGAGCGGCCTGGCCGGAAATCCTGCCCATCACCAGCGGCCGGAATCCCCGGGGGTCCCGCGCGGCGAACACTCGGTCCCGGGTAAGCATGACCAGCGAAAACGCGCCTTCCAGGCGGCGCAGCGAATCGGCCATGGCGTCGGCTAGCGTCTCTTCGCGCGAGCGCGCAATCAGGTGAACGATGACTTCAGTGTCGCTGGTGGTCTGGAAGATGGAACCCTGCTGGTCCAGTTGTCCCCTGACCTCGAGCGCGTTGGTAATGTTGCCGTTGTGGGCCAGCGCGATCTTGCCCTTGTTGCACTCCACCATGATGGGCTGGGCATTCAGCAGCGCCGAATCGCCGGTGGTGGAATAGCGCGTGTGCCCGATAGCCAGCGAGCCGGGAACGCGGGCCAGGGCCTCGGCAGTGAAGATGTCGGAGACCAGGCCCATCGACTTGTGCAGCCGAAGCTGCTCGCCGTCGGAGGCGGCGATGCCTGCCGATTCCTGTCCGCGATGTTGCAGTGCATACAGGCTGAGGTAGGCGAGCTTCGATGCTTCGGGATGGCCGTAGATGGCCACCACGCCACATTCTTCGTGCAGCTTATCGTCAGTAGCCAGTTGCCGGTTGTCAGTTGTCAGTTGCATGGCGTTTGCGCAAGCTTCTTTCACGACCAGAGTGTCGCCGGCCGAAGTCGGCTCGAAAAATTCAGAACGCGTGAGGCGCTGGCCTGAAGGCCAGCTCTACCACCTAACTCTTCTGCAGCGTACCCGGCACCAGCCGCTCTTCGGTTTCGGTGTGGAGAGCCTGCTCCAGCGCGCCGGCCCATATGTCGCGTAATTCCAACACGTCCGCCGCAACGGCGACCACCGCCGCTACCCGGATCTCCAACTTGTCCTGGACCGTTTCCCCGATCGATTCCGCCGAGAGGCCAAATTGTACCGCTAACTGTTGGATTCTCCCCACGTTTTGCGGGTCGCACGAAATGAGGATTCGGCTGGCGTCCTCGCCAAACAAAACGAACTCCGGCACTAACCCGTACGAGCTAAGATCCACATGGGCCCCGATGCCGCCCGCAAAGCCGCATTCCGCCAGAGTTACCGCCAGTCCGCCTTCTGAGCAATCCTTGGCCGAGTCGATCAGTCCCTGGTCGATCATCTCCACGATCGCCTTTTGCAGAGCGGCTTCCCTCTCCAGATCCAACGACGGCGGGAAACCCCAAATCTGGCCGAGGACCTCTCTGGCATACTCCGACGAGCCCAGTTCCGCTTCGACATCCGCCGCGTCACCCGGCTCGCAGCCGCAGAGCACTATCAAGGCACGACCCGTCTGGCGGAAGTGCGGGGCGACGGCCTTGTGCACATCTTCCAGGATGCCGACAACGCCGATCACCGGCGTCGGATAGATGCCCTCGCCCAGCGTCTCGTTATAGAAGCTGACATTGCCGCCGGTGATGGGCGTCTCCAACTCTTCGCAGGCTTTGGTTATACCGTCGATGGTCTGCGAGAACTGCCACATGATGTGCGGTTTTTCGGGATTGCCGAAGTTCAGGCAGTTGGTCGCAGCGATGGGCGTCGCGCCGGTGCAGGCCACGTTGCGGGCCGACTCCGCCACGGCATGCATGGCACCGAGTTTGGGATCTAGATAGCACCAGCGACTATTGCCATCCAGCGCCATTGCCAGTCCGCGCTGCGTGCCCTTCACGCGAATCACGCCGCCTTCGCCGCCGGGCCCCTCGACGGTGTTGGTCTGCACCATGGAGTCGTACTGCTGGAAGACCCAGCGCTTGGAGCAGATGTTCGGGCTGGCCAGCAAACGCTTCAACTCATCGGTGAATTCGGTTTTCTCGCCGAGCGCAACGCTCCCCGGAACCTCGCGCGGCACCGGCGGTTCCCAGCGCTCCAACGGCCGGCGATAGAGCGGGGCATCATCCGTCAGCGCTGCATTGGGAATTTCCGCAACAACTTTGCCGTGCTCCAACACCCGCATCATCGGCTGATCGATGACCTGGCCGATGGTGACGGCGTCGAGTCCCCACTTCTGGAAGACGCGGAAGACTTCGTCCTCGCGGCCTTTTTCCGCGACCAGCAGCATGCGCTCCTGCGACTCGCTCAGCATGATCTCGTAGGGGGTCATGCCGGTCTCGCGCTGCGGCACCAGGTCGAGTTCGATCTCGAGGCCGACGCCGCCGCGGCCGCCCATCTCGCAGGTCGAGCAGGTGAGTCCCGCCGCGCCCATGTCCTGAATGCCAACAACCGCGCCGGTCTGCATCGCTTCCAGACAAGCCTCCAGCAGCAGCTTCTCCAGGAAGGGATCGCCCACCTGCACGTTGGGCCGCTTGGCTTCGGACCCTTCGCTGAACTCCTCGCTGGCCATGGTGGCGCCGTGAATGCCGTCGCGGCCAGTCTTGGAACCGACGTAGATGACCGGATTGCCTTCGCCCGCAGCCTTGGCGTAGAAGATCTGATCGCGCCGCACCAATCCCAGCGCAAAAGCATTCACCAGCGGATTGCCGGAGTAGCAGCTCTCGAATTTCACCTCGCCGCCGACGTTGGGTACGCCGAAACAGTTGCCGTAGGACGCGACCCCGCTGACCACGCCCTCCAGCACAGAATGGTTCTTGTGCAGCGTCTCCCTGTCGATGCCAGCCTGCGGCGTGATCGGCCCGAAGCGCAGGGAATCCATGATGGCCAAAGGACGCGCGCCCATGGTGAAGATGTCGCGCAGAATCCCGCCGACTCCGGTGGCCGCTCCCTGGAACGGCTCGATGAATGAGGGATGATTGTGCGACTCGATTTTGAAGGCGCACGCCCAGCCGTCGCCAATGTCGATGATGCCGGCGTTCTCGCCCGGGCCTTGCACCACGCGGCGGCTGTGTGTCGGCAATCGCTTCAGGTGCACGCGCGACGACTTGTAGGAGCAGTGTTCGCTCCACATCACGCTGAAGATGCCCAGCTCGGTGAAGGTGGGTTCGCGGCCCAGCGCTTTCAGGATTCGGTCATACTCTTCGACCGAGATACCGTGGTCGCGCAGCAATTCGGGAGTGATCGTGGGTTCCTTGGCGAGGCTGGGAGCACTTTCCACTGAGTTCATGGCGAGGAAGGAAGCTTTATTGTCGCACGCGGGCAGGGGTTAGGGAAGCATTTGCTTGAGGGGATAATAATCTGTATTGCGTTAGCGGACGGGATCTCAGTCGCGAGGTGTTTTGCGGTCCGCGAACCGGACGGCGCGCCTGAAGAGTCGCATAAGAACCTGTGTCGTCCCTACGGGACTCGGCGAATTTTCCTACTCTACCCAGCACTGCGCCTCCGGCTCCGCGCTGGGCTAGATTATTTCGCGCCTACCTTGCCTTGTGCCCTCTATCGCAGCCTCCGGAGGCTATGGATGTCAATATGCCAGCCTCGGCGTTAAGGGTCAGGTTCCAGCAGGCGCCGTTGGAGTTTGAGTACTCGTAGTTCTCCGTATTCTTCTGGTTGCTGGTGGTGTAATTGCCGTTGGCCTGAACGCTGAGGGAGTCGGTCGGCGAGACTTCGTCCACCAGGCTGCTGGAATAGGTGGGCGTGCCATTCAGCTTCACCAACACGCTCTTGCTGAAAGTCTGATGGATCTGGGTGTTCTGTACATAAGAGCCATCGGCATTGGCAGTGTAGACGTAACGAACTCCCAGGGGCCACGCATACTGCGTCGTGTTGGTAGTAACGTTGCTGCCCGCCGTAGTGGTGGTAGCGGAAGAGATGTTGGTGATTTGTCCGATGAATTGCTGGTCCACCAGGCCGGACAGCAAGACGTAGTACCCCTGGCCATTGTTGAAGTCGATGCTCTGCACCACCTTGGTATCCACCGTGCCATGCGAAGTCTGGACGTAGCCTTCCGTCGTGAAGCCGCGGGTGGAGTTGACCGCGAGCGGCCCGGCGGCGTAGGTCCCGTTATTGACGATGTTTTCGTTCACTACCGGATCGGGCTGCGTGATGGTGTTAGTGGTTACCGCACCCGTCACTTGAGTCGAACCCAGGTCCTGATACAACAGCAGATTCGCCGTGGCCGAAAAATACTGATTGGCGTTGTATACGCTGACGGCAACCGTGTGCTGCTGGCCGTTGCTCAACACGCTCGCAAAGGGAGTGAGGTCTACACGATAAGGCTCGAAGTTGAGGGTGTGGACGCCGGGAATCGGCTGCCACAGGAAAGGATCGATGCCACCGGTGAATATCCAGGGATAAATCGGGGCAACCCCGGCGGGTGTTCCATCGATGGTGACTTCGGCCTCGCGGAAGCCGGTGTTCGGGCAACTGAATAACTCACCGGCAAGATCCGTCGGAGCGCAGGTGTACCAGAACTCGTCGTTCTGCTGGCCTTGCGCGAAGACTTCAAGGTAGGCGGCCTCGACATTGGTCGGCATGGTGAACGTCCCGGTGAGCTGGTCAGTGGACGAATTCAGCGTGACCGTTCCGCCGGTTGAGCCGGCCGACAGCGGCAGTACGACATTAGCTGCGGGGGGCGGATTCTGACCTTGGGCCAAGGGATAGAACTGTAAATAGGCGCTGCCATGATAATGGCTGGTGTATTGATTGTTGACCAGGTTGAAGAGAATGGCCGTGCCCTGCTGCGGTATGGAGAACAGCGGGCTCAATTCGGTGAGATTACTTTCCGTGTGCCACTGGCGCACGAAGTTCCCGGAGGGCTCGGCTGTGGTGCCGAAAAAGATCACATTGCCGCCCAGCCAGATGTTGGTAGTGCGATCGTATTGCACGCCCGCATCTACCGACCAATCCGCTTCAAAGACCACGGCGGCCCACGGTCCGGGACAATTCGCCGGAGGCGTGTAATTGAAAGGCCGGGGATTGAAATCATCGAAATCGAAGTTCTGGAACAATGTCACGGTACACGGAGTTGTGCCCGGCCGCGGCACGGCCGGATCGGCAGTAACCGTATTGGGCGAGTCGAGTTCCAGCATGCTGGGAGCTACGTAATTCTGCGCAAAAGCCGCGCAGGCGAGGAGCAACGTCACAGCGACGAGGCAGCCGATTCGAATTACCTGGACCGAGGAAGACCGCGACATAGGAAGACTCCTTGGTTGGACGCGGCGCGGAGCGCGCCACGGATTCATACAGGATAGTGCGTCTCCATTGAGTTATACAAGGCAGTCAAGTTGACTGGAACAGCAAAAGCAGGTTTTCGCAATTCGGCTAGCCATTCATTGCCGAAGGTCCCTACACTTCCAGTGCTCCCGTCAGTGCGCTGATCTTTTCGACGCGATGCTCCAGGCACCACTTCTCGAGCGAATCGACTAACGTCTCGCAGGCGCAGGGGTCCCAGAAATTCACGGTGCCGACTTCGATGGCGCTGGCGCCCGCCAGCATAAACTCAATCACATCTTCCGCCGTACTGATGCCTCCCAGCCCGATGACGGGAATCTTCACCGCCTTCGCGGCTTCCCACACCATGCGCACGGCAATCGGCTTGATGGCGGGGCCAGATAATCCTGCCGTGATATTCGAGATGCGAGGCTTGCGGGTTTCCGCATCGATGGCCATCCCGACAAACGTGTTCACCAGGGAGAGCGCGTCGGCACCTGCTTCCTCGGCAGCGCGCGCCATCTCGGGAATGCTGGTGACATTGGGTGAGAGCTTCACGATGAGCGGACGCGTGGCAATCTTCTTTACTGCGCTGACCACGTCAGACAACATCCGCGGATCGCTGCCAAAGGCGATGCCGCCGCACTTGGTGTTCGGGCAGGAGACGTTCAACTCATAACCCGCAATACCTTCGCCGTCGTTAAGGATGCGTACGACGTCCTCGTATTCGTCCTGCGAGTGCCCAAAGACATTGCACAGGAAAGTAATGTTGTTGATCTTGCGCAGCAGGGGAAGCTTCTCCTCCAGGAACGCGCGCGCGCCAATGTTCTGCAAGCCGATGGCGTTCAGCATTCCGGCAGCGGTTTCGAAAAGCCGCGGCGGAGGATTGCCCGCCATGGGTTCGCGCGATAGGCCCTTGGTAACGAAGCCGCCTAAGCGGCTCAGAGTGACAACATCCTCGAATTCCACTCCGTAACCAAAGCTGCCGCTGGCGGCGAGGACGGGATTCTTGAAGGCAATCCCGGCAACGTTGACGCTCATGTCGAGTGCGGGCTTGGGAGCAGGACTCACTATGCTTGCCTCTCGCGGGGAATCACGACCGGCTGCCGTACACTGGCCGTCCGTTCCAGTTTGTCCCAGGCAAAGCCTCGGCCTTCCATGGCGCGCTTTATGGTCTTGATGAGCACCAGCGAGAACAACTGGCGATAGGCGAAGCGCTGCAGCCAGACGTGGGCCAGCAGCAGGAAGTCGCGCTTGCCACCGGGCTGCTGGCGTTCCAGAGTGAAGGCGATGGTCGAGGCAATGAAGTCGATCACCATGAAAAGCGCGAAGTACAACACCAGCTTGTGAAAGTCAGCCGGGCTCGCCGACTCGGGATGACGGTATTTATCGACGAAGTAGGTGACGGTGCCCACGACGAACATGATGTCGATGAAGGGCGAGACCAGCGGCAACAGGATTTGGAAGATCACCATATTGGGTATGGCAACCCAGCCCAGCGCGCCTTTTTGCTTCACCGCGCCGCGATGCTTCCACACCGCCTGCATGATACCGAAAGACCAGCGGAAGCGTTGCCGCATCAGGCCATTCGCCGTGGTGGGAGCTTCGGTGTAGGCCAGCGCGCGGTCCTCATAGTTAACATAGTAACCATCCTGAAGGAGGGCCATGGTGAGATCGGCGTCTTCGGCAACGGTGTCGCGCTGATAGCCTCCAGCCGCACGAACGGCGGCCGTGCGCCACGCGCCGATCGCGCCGGGAACGACGCTGACCGCATTCAGCGTGTTCAGCGCACGGCGCTCGAAGTTCTGGCTGGTGATGTATTCAAGGGCCTGCCAGCGCGTCCACAGATTCACCCGGTTGCCGACCTTGGCATTGCCGGCCATGGCGGCAACTTTGGGATTGCTGAAGTGCGGCACCAGCTTCGAAATCGCGTCGGGCGCAATGATAGTGTCTGCGTCGATGCCCACGAACACCTCTTCCGTCACCTGCTCCAGGCCATAATCGAGCGCGTCGGCTTTGCCCGAGTTCGCCTTGGTCAGGACGGTAACGCGTCCGGCCGCAATCTCGCTGGCGAAAGCGGAGCGAGTGACCTCCAGCGTCGCGTCCTGCGATCCGTCGTCAATCACGATGACCCGCAGCTTTGGGTAATCGGACTCCAGCACGGAGCGCACGGTGCGCTCGATGACCTTCTCTTCGTTGTAAGCCGGGACGAGTACGGCGACGGCGGGACGGTAATTCGGATCGTCAGTGCGGCGACGGCAGCGATCGTAGATGGCGAGCACACCGACCAGCACCAGGCGTCCGCTCATGAGCACGTCGCCCACAAAGAAGACAAAGATGATGAACGATTGCACCAGTCCGAAGAGGGAAAAGTTGAGGCCATCGACCCAGGCCGCCCAGCGCTCATTGGTAGTGATGGGAGGCATGACGTCGGCGCGGGTCTTGCCCATCAGTTCCGAGACCGGCACCACTTGATAGCCGCGCTCTTTCAGGCCATCGAGGATCATGCCGAGCGCCAACACCGTCTGGCTACGGTTGCCCCCGCCGTCATGGAGCAGGATGACGTTGCCGCAGCGCACCAGATTATCGGGTGCGCAGGGCGGCAGATTCTTCATCACTTCGTCCGCAATCTCCTGCGCCGCAGGCCGCGGATTGTCGCGCCAGTCATTGGGATCGATCTTCTCGCCCACCGTGATATAGCCCAGGTCCTGCGCCAGTTCCAGCGGGCGAACCTGGTCGGCGGTGTCGGGCGCTTCATCGATAGCATAGGGCGGCCGGAACAGTACCGGCTTGACTCCCAGCTTCCCCTCGAACAGACGCTCGGTAAGGTTCAGCTCCACTTCGAAATAACGCTTGGAGATATTGCTGATGTCGGGATGGGTGAAGGTGTGGTTGCCGATCTCGTGGCCTTCGTTGTAAATGCGCTTGGCAATGCCGGGATATTTTTCCGCCTGGGCGCCAATCAGGAAAAACGTGGCTTTGGCACCGTGTTCCTTCAGCACATCGAGGACCTTCGGCGTCCACTCCGGATCGGGACCGTCATCGAAGGTCAGTGCTACTTTCTTCTCCTGCGTGCCGCCGTACATGTCGACCACATAGGGCATCGGCAGCGTCTTGAAAATTTCATCGCTGACCAGATTGGTGTTGGGATCGACCGTGATACGCCGCTCGCCGGCAGCCGGCCGCGACTGAATGCGCAGGACCTCGCCCTGGCCTTCGATATCCACGTCCTGACCGGGCGGAACGATGTCCAGTTTGGTGGTGGCGGCGGCCTCGAAGGGTTTGTCCCACACCGCCCAGAGGGAACGATCTTCCGAGCCCAGGCGCCAGAGCGCGAAAGAGTCGATACCGAGCGCGTGCGCGGCGCGCATCTGGTTCAGCGCGGTGACACCATCCAGAAACCAGACGTCGTGGCGAACGTTGTTGTCGTCCAGGTAGGCGAAGTGCGGATTCATGGCATCGTCGTCGAAGTTGATGTCCGTTTCCGACTCCGAAGCCTCCAGCCAGGCTTCCTGCGCCGACACATTGTGGATACTTTCCGGCGGCGTGCCTTTCTTCTGGTCCTTCTTCATCGCCCAGTCGTAGCCATAGTTGGCAACCGCGCAGATGATCTTCTGTTTAGGAATGACCTTCAACGCGTCCTGCATGTTCTTGACGAACCAGTCCTGACCGGCAACAGATCCCGGATCGCCTCCCGGATAGTGCTGGTCGTAGTTCATCAGAATGAGGCCGTCGGAAAGCTTCGCAATGTTTGAATAGTCGAAGTCGCGGTCGTTGACGGGAACCGCAATGTACAGCTTCATGCCCTGGCCGTGAAGATCGGAGGACAGCTCCTCGACAAGCTGGCGGTAGTCGTCGCGCGAGCTGTCGGGAAACGCCTCGATATCGAGGGTGATGCCCTTGTATTGGTCGGTGGCGAGAAACGCCATCAGTTCGTGGCGGAACCTCTGGCGCGCCGCGGGATCGGCCATGAACTGCACGGTCAGATCGGGATTCCACTTGTTGACGACGGGATCGAAGTTGTTGACCAGAGGGAAGACTTCGGTCTGCGCCTTTTCGCCCTTGAGGAACGCCATTACTTTTTCGTCGACGGGGCGCGCCTTACCGGTGTCGTCCAGCACGTTGAACAGGGTGTTCATTTCCGTCACGGACTGCAGGCGGCCATCGGCCGTCAGAACGTGCATCCACTCCGGAAAGAGCAAGTCGATTTGCGGATAGTACTCCTTCAACGACGCGAAGCTGGCGGCGTCCCACTGCACGTAGAACGCGCCGCGGATGCCCTCGTCGGAGTTGAGAACTACCTGCGAAGCCGGCTGCTTGGTTTTGCGGTGCGTGTTCACACGGCGAGGCGGTTTGTGTTTCTGGTCGGGCTTCAGCGCGTGATAAGGCTTCTTGACTTCGGGCAATGCGACGCCTGGGACTGACGATCCCCGCAGGACGGAGAGGACAAATAGAACCAGCAGCAGGGTAACGGCGATGACGCTGCAATCAATGATGAACCGCAAACGGCGCCAGCGTTTACGTTGGGGATCGAAAAAGACCTGATTGGAGTGAGGCATTGCTCGCTTTCATCGTAAATGGGTGCTGGAAACCGAGCAACTTGGCCAGTAACCGCATCTCAGGGCCGGTTCAGCCGCCAGATGCCGAAATTCAGATAGCTGGCATAGCTCACCCACAACAGGTAAGGGACCAGCAAGAACGCCGAGACCGGAAGCAGCACGTAAAAGACAAAAATGTTGAAGGCGATGGCGAGCCACAGGATGACGATCTCGGCGAAGGCGACGCCGGGCATGCGGGAGCCAAAGAATATTCCCGACCAGGCGACATTGAGCGCCAGTTGGGCGAAGAAAATCAGCAATGCGGGACGCGCGCCGCCTCCGTATTGCCGCCAGACCAGCCAGGCGGAAATGGCCATCAGCACGTAGAGCGTGGTCCAGACCGGCCCGAAGACCCAGCTGGGCGGCGTTCCCGCCGGCTTACGCAGTTGCGGATACCACTCGCGAACGCTGCTGGCGGTGAAGAAGGAGCCGAGGCCACCTGCGCCAAGGCAGATTGCGAAGAACACGATCAGGACCAGCCAGGGTTTTGCGTTCACAGATGCAATTGTAGCGGGAAGCCGTCAGATGAGACCCTTGCAGGCGTTGTGTCAGGGCACGACTTTCAGTCGTGCCGAAAACGTGAGTCGAAGGTCAGGGCTTCAGCTCGCGCAAACAGGGGCTGAAGCCCAATTCACTAATTGAGCTGATTGCGGCACGGCTGAAAGCCGGGTTCTGACACGAATCATGTGACGTGGTCTCACTAGGAGTGGCGGCAGGATCGACCAACAAAAGCTCAAGAGTACCAGCTCGTAGCTGACGACTGATTGCTGATAGCTGGCAGCTACGCAATCAGCAGCACGATCTTGCCGTAGTTGGCGCGCTGCAAAAGCAGACGGTGCGCTTCGCCGGCCTGCTCCATGGGCAAGGTATGCCCAATCTCAGGATGCAGTTTGCCCTGCTCGATCCAGGGCTGCATCGCTTGAAGAGTTCGTTCGATGAGTTCGCGATCTTTAGCCAGCACGCTGAGCCACAATCCGTGTGCGCTGAGGCTCTTCGCCATCATCACCCCGGAATCGAACTGGTGCCGCTGACCGGTTGCAGTGCCATAGATAATCACGCGTCCAAAGGGGCGGCAGCAGCGCAGGCTCTTGGCGGTGTGCTCGCCGCCCAGCATCTCGAAGACCGCGTCCACACCTTCGCCGTTCGTCAGCTCTTTCACACGCTGCTCATAATCAACATCGCGGTAGTTGATGCCGTGATCCAGTCCGAGTTTTTTCACTCGCTCCAGTTTCTCTTCTGAGGACGACGTTCCGTAAGTCTCGATGTCCAACAGCTTGCCGATCTCGACCGCGGCGGTGCCGACGCCTCCCGCGGCGGCGTGAATGAGCACCCGGCGCTGATGGCCGTCGGTCCACCGGTTCGGTTCGAGCGCATCACTTGTGAGACCTGCCTTCCAGTACGCCAGATACGCAGTAAGAAAATTCACCGGAAACGCGGCTGACTGCGCCGAAGTCCAACCCTTGGGCTGGGGCCACAGCAGTTGCGGCTTCATGGCAATCTTCTGGGCAGCCGCGCCCCATTGCATGTAGCCCATGACGCGCTCGCCAGTGCCTTCGACCACGCCGGCAAACTCGCGTCCCGAGATGAACGGCGGAGGCGGCATGCCGCCATAGCTGCCACGGGTTGTCATGGTGTCGGCGAAATTGATGCCCACCGCTTCCACGCGAACGATGACTTCGCCCGGAGCGGGCTGCGGCTCGGGAACATCCCTCACTTCCAGAACTTCCGGACCACCTGCGCGAGTTACGAGGACGGCTTTCATATCAGTTGATTGTACGACCCGCGACCGAAGTCGTCGTCATCAGCGCGACAGTGGAGCACCGCTTCAGCGGTGCAGTCCTGATCAAGTCAAGGCGAAATCCCTCAGCGGCTGAAGCCGCATTGTCTGCGGCATTCCCGGACGGCCTGAAGGCCGTCCCCTTCGAGTAACCGACTTAATCAGAGCTTCCTCAGGACTTAGGTTGGAGGGGTCGTCGAGGTTTCGTCGTCGATAATCGGTTCGCCGCTCTGGCGGCCCATCTCATCGGTGATGTCTTTCAACACCTCTTCCCGCCGTCCTTCGTCGTGCATGCGCGAGGCCATCTCCTGCAAAGCCACGTTCAGAACGTGGAAATGATGCAGGTTGCGATAGTGCGGATCGGTGGTGAGTTCCTTCCATAAGCCGTGCAACAGGTCCACGTCCTCCTGGCGCATGCGCGGCGTGTGCGGCCCCAAGGTGTATTCATGCTTGGCTCCGGCGGGATCGTAGACCACCAGGCGCAATCGCGGACGCGGCTCGGGCAACCGCTCCCAGGCATCGCCGGTAAGCTTGCCTTGCTCGTCGGCGGTGAGCTTGTTGGATTGTCCGCAAACAATCACCGACGCGTGCAGCCGCTGCGCGGTCGCCACAATGCTTTCGAAGATGTCATTGGTCGGCACTACGAGCAGGGAAACGTGTTTGCCTTCCTTTTCGGCGACCGCGACTACGGCGGAAAACAGCTCCTGCTCGTACTTCCTGAAGACTTCCGAGCTGTCCACCAGCTCACCACCGCCGAACGAGTCTTCGCGCTGATAGATGCGCGAGGTCATCACCACCACGTCCGTCTTCATGGTGTCCGTCTTGGCCAACACCTTCCGCAGGTAGTACAGGTTGTGGGGATCGCGCACCGCGACCAGGATGTTGCCCGGACGCACTTCCATGGTTTCGGCGCTGAGCTCGGCATTCTGTGCGATGTTGAACTGGTCGAACCCAGACTCGGAGTGCGCGTGCTGTCTGGCAGTAATGCGCTCGGAGACGGTGAAGATCGCAAAGAAGGCAAGACTGAAGGCAATGCCGGAGATGGTTGCCAACTCCTTGGTGAACAGGTTCACGACGGCGGTGGAGAAGAGGACCAGCGAAATGAGAACCAGCCCAACCGGAATCTCCACGCCCTTGATGTGGAAATTTCCCGGGACCTTCCATTCCCGGTTCTCCGGCTCGGTGTAGCGCAGCACGACAACGGCGAGCGACTTGAAGGCGAAGCTCCAGATCACGCCGAAGGCATACAGCGAGGCGAGCAGATAAACGTTGCCACGGCTGGCGACGATAGTCAGAATCTGCAGGCCGACGATCAGGTTGATGATGCGATAGCTGGTGCCGAACTTGGGATGCGGTTTACGGAAACCGGGGGTGAGCACGCCGTCTTCGCTCATGCGGTTGAGCACTCCGTTGGCGCCCACGATCGCGGTGTTCACCGCGCCCGACAGAATCAAGGCGCCAACGAGGACGACGAATCCCTGAAACACCAGCTTCAGGCTGTAAGGCCCCACGACGTTCATGGCCAACCCGCCGATCAGGTTGGCAAAGTAATCGGGCCGCACGTGGTCGGGGATAATCATCACCGCGAAAAACGAAACCAGCGAGGTGAAAAGCAGGCTGTACAGGAAAATTACCAACCCCGTCTTTTCCAGGTTCTTAAGTTTCGGATGCTCGATTTCGCGGTTGATCTGGGCCAGCGATTCCTCGCCGCTCATGGCCAGGACCGAGTGGCCGAAGCCCACCAGGAGCATGATCAAGGGAATGCGCGCGGCCCAGGTATGGAAGAGCCAGCCCAGCGACTCCTTGTCGTGATGCATGCTCGCCGCCGACGGGAACGGGGGCAACGGTGCCGGATGCTTGAACAGAGTGACCAGACACCAGACGATGAGAATTACCACCATGACGGTAGTGATCTTCATGATCTGCAGCGCGCGCTGGCTCGACTCGTGAATGCCCTGGGTGTTCTTCCACCAGAAGTAGAGGGTGACAACGATTGCGAACAGCGCTGCGAAGGCGTTATCGGGAACGGTGATGTTGTAGCCGAGGTGATGGAAGGTGTCCGTTAGAAATCCGGACAGGTACAGGCCAGCCGACACGGCGCTGATGGGGCCCGTCAGCACGTAGTCGAACAACAACGCGGAGACCGAGAGCTTGGCCAGGTTCCCGCCCATGGCCTCTTTGACGACACGATAAACGCCACCGCGCACGAACATCGAGCTGGACTCGATGTACACCGCTCGCACCGCGTAGCTGAATAGCATGACTGCCAGTACGAACCACGGAGCGCTCTTGCCGATGACCTTCTCGGCGTCGCCGCCCACGTAATAAGCGGACGAGGCCAGATCGGAGAGCACAATTGCCGACGCCCGCCAGAAAGAAATAAACGTCAGCATCACCGAGGTGGCGACGAAGACTTTGATTGCGGGCCGCTGTAGGTTGTTAGCCGGCGACGACATTGAAGGCATAAGGTGTTCCCGAGTCTTCGGGCAGGTCTCTCACCCCGAGGCGCGGATGGAAGACATCAGTGTACCGCTATTACCGATGCCGCTTGAATGTACTCGTTTGGTGGGAAGTTGTCAGCTGGCGAATTTTTCGGGCGTGTTTGTGGATTGGCAGCCGTAGCCGGCAACAGCTACTCCCGCCTGGTAAGGTAAGTCCGGCTGATGCGGTCGTGCCAGCAGAGAGCGTCGACGTCCACCAGCGCCCACAACAGGCCCATCATCAGGGATGCAGTCGAGAAGTACAGTCCGATCACGCGGCTGCGACGATGGCGCCAGCTCAAGTGTCCACCCTTGAACGTACGCAGGTGAATACGCACCATCCTCATTCCGGGCGTGGCGCCGCCATACATCGTGAAGACATACTGATACACCGCCCACAGCAGAATCAGTACTCCGGCTGCGGCGATCAGAATCGGTTTCATGACAGACGGTCTGGGCAGCATCTTGTAGGTGACAGCGCCGAAAACGCCCGCGGCTGCGGCCACAATTGCGCAGTCAATGAGACCCGCGTAGACACGCCGCGAGATAGGCACGGCCTGAAAGGGCAGCTCGACGTGGTCGGCGGACGTCGCGGCAGGTTGCTGGGCATTCGACAAGGATTGCAATCCGTCAAGCAGCCGGGCAGTCGGAAACGCCTCCAATTCCTCCGGCACGTCCAAAATGCGCACCTGCTCCGAAACCACCGGATCCGCCAAACGGTGGAACGTCTCGTCCGGCGCGGAAGCCGGTCGCGGGAATGCGATGACTTTTCGCTTGCCTCGCGGCCTTGCAACGGGCGCGGTTGTCAGGTCTGGTTCCGCTGCGATGTCAGGGAGACAAGAATCTGCGTCGGGCAATTCAACGGCATCTGCGGCTGCAGTTCCGTGCTTTTCGCTCGAGAGCGCAGCAGCGTTAGGGAACACTGGAACTGGTCCGACGGTCTCGGCAAGTCCGGCCACCGGGACCGCAGCCGAGCAGCCGCTGGCTTCGGCTCCCGAGTTCGCTGCTCCAACGTCTGTTGGTTCCGTTTCCGGCGCCGCTGGATTTTCCTCCGCGTCAGTCTGCGGAAACGGAAAGCGCATGCTGAAAGCTCCCACGACGCGCCGCCCCCGCCGGTGGCGATAGCCTGCAACGCGCGACTGGATCTCTGTCCGCCACGGATCATTAGCCGGTTGCGGGGAATCGGCGGTGGAATCGGAAGGCAATGCTTGGTGTTCAGTCATGTCGTGGTGTAACTATTCCGGTTTTCTGTCGGCACATCAGGGAACGTTTCGCGGTGCGCAGTTGAAAAAAGAAGCTGCATCGCCGCAACACGGAGTGCCGCTAAGCCGTGTCCTCGGAATCGAACGCGCAACCCCCGGGAGCCAGGCGTGTTTAGAAGAACGTCGGCCCTGCACGTCATCAAACTGATATCGCGCCAGGTTTTGCCTGTGTTCATCCGACGTGCTAAGTTGCAAGGTTCCACTTCATCAGTACAAACTGGCGAAGGGACGCTCGCCTCTCGATGACTTCTCGCATTCGATTGATTATCACGGCGCTGTTGTTGTGTCACCTGTTTCTGCGGCCGACCGTAGTAACCAGCCAGTTGCCTGCTTCGGGACAACAACAAAACCCAGCCCAAAGCGCGAGCCAGCCGCCGGCTTCCAATGCCGGGCCTCCTGCCGCCTCAGCACCGCCCGCGAAACCTGAAGTCACGGTCAGGACCGATACCGGCGAGGAAGATGTCAAGACCGAGCAGATCATTCAGCAGGAACTGCAGGAAGGCAGCCAGGATCTGGGACCGCAGAGGCCGGCGACGAATGTTGCCCCGGGCCGCAATGAAGTGCTGATTCGCGCCGACGAACAGGAAAAGAACCAGGACGTTTACTCCGTGCGGGGGCACGTCGAGATTCGTTTCAGTACCAACACCGTGCGCTGCGACCAGGCGACGTACGACTCGACCAGCGGTCAGATCACGGCTACCGGGCACGTGGTATTCGAAGGCGGTGCGCACAACGAGCACATAGTCGGCAGCCATGCCACCTTCGACGTCAGCCGTGACAGCGGCACGTTTTACGACGCCACCGGCTCGACCGGCGCCAAGGTCAAGAACCATATGATGTTTCTGACCTCTTCGACACCGTTCTTTTTCACTGGCAAGGTTGTGGAACGGCTAGGGCCCGACCACTATCGCGTCTATTACGGATTCGTGACCTCATGCCAGTTGCCAAATCCCAAGTGGCAACTCGACTCCAAGGTAGCCGATGTTGAAGTTGGCGATGAAGCAAAGATGCATCATGCCACGATGAAACTTCATGGGATCCCCGTCTTTTACTTCCCGTTTGTAGAACATCCGGCCGACAACCTGGGGCGAAAGAGCGGCTTCCTGGTGCCGGTCTTCGGGTTTTCCAACACCCGCGGCACCATCTTTGGAGATGCTTACTATTGGGTGATTAGCCGCAATGCCGATGCGACCATAGGGGCCTCGATCTACACCAAACGAGGTCCGGCGCAATACGGCAATTTTCGCTGGATCGGTTTCAGTTCCGTTTTCCAGATGCAATTTACAGCGGTGCAGGACAACAAGGGTTATCCAGGCTCCCCAAACCACGGACAGGACCAGGGCGGCGAAGAGTTTAAGGCTTACGGGGTCAAACCACTACCCGACGGTTTTTTTGGCGTTCTCAATGTGGACCTTCTCTCGTCCTACTTATTCCGCATATACTTTGCTGAGGGCTTTACCGAGGCCATCAATTCTGAAGTCCGCTCCAACGGGTTTGTGTACAAGAACTGGGATGGCTACTCCTTCAGTGTGCTGGCTTCGCGCTACCAGAACTATGAAAGCACCGTACCGAACGATTTCATAAGCATCGTCCATGCGCCCAGCGTGGAGTTTTCGACGGCGGAACGGCCCTTCGACCGGTCGAATTTCGTGTATTCCTATGACGCGGCGATAGAGGGGGTGAACCGTAGCGAAATCGGCTTCTCCACCGCGCCCATCGTCGGACGGGTTGACGTAGCGCCCTATATCGCGTGGCCCAAGCTGTTTCGTGGCTGGACGTTCCGTCCTCAGGTCGGCGCCCGGGAAACCTTGTACACAGAGCGCCTGGAGCCGAGTTCCAACCCGGCCCTGATTGGTACGGCGATCCAGGATCCCGTTAATCGCAATGTCGCGAATGCTTCCGTGGAGATCCGTCCGCCCACTCTAGCGAAGATCTTCGACCACAAGCCCTTTGGCCGGGTGCTCAAGCACACCTTTGAACCGTTCATGATCTACCGCTATCAGACGGGGATCGGGGACTTTAGCCAGATCATTCGCTTCGATTACCGCGACATTCTCGTGAACACCAATGAGGTGGAGTACGGCGTTATCAACCGGCTCTATTCCAAAAAGACAACGCTGAAGTCGAAGTGCTATCAGCCAAAGAAGTCTTTGTCGCCGTCGGAGAATCCCGCCAGGAGGGACTATGAGGCAGCTCAGGCAGCGGCATGCAAGGACGAGTCGGCACCGGCGGGCAACGTCATAAGCTGGGAGCTCGCCCAGAAGTACTTCATGAATACGAACTTTGGCGGGGCACTGGTACCTGGACAACGCAATGTGTTCGACACCACCGTCGATTTCACCGGCATTGCCTTCCTTACCGAGCCACGACTATTCTCGCCGATCATCTCCCGGCTGCGAGCTCAAGCCGGCAACGCCGACTTTCAGTGGTCTGTGGACTATGACCCGGTACTGCACCAGATGAACGCGAGCACTATGTTTGTCGGCTATCGTTGGAATTGGTGGTACCTGAACGCCGGACAGACCTACTTGGACGCCCCAGGTGAAGTTTCCATCGTCAACGGGGTGGAAACTCAAGCCTATTACAACCAATGGCGCATCGGGATTATCTATGGCGGCATGTCCAAGCCGGGACTTAGCGCTGCCGCAAGCGTGGCCGTCGATTCCCGGCTGGACTATATCCAAGCCGCCACGATTCAGACCAATTACAACTGGGACTGTTGCGGGGTCGCCTTTCAATATCAACGCTGGGCCCAAACTCTGTTGCGCAACGAAAACTCCTACCGATTCTCCTTCAGTCTCACCAATGTGGGCACATTTGGCAGCATCAAGCGCCTGCAGCGGTTATATTAGCGTCCATCGCAGCAGGGGAAGCCTGCCTGCAAGGTATTGGACTCCCACCTGGCAGTTGGGACTTATCTCCAACCTTGGCGACGGTCGAATCGTCGGCAGCAATACGTCGAAGGGTGCACTAGAATAGCGTGATGTCAGTTTTGTGCTCCAACTTGCCGCCGGCAGTGGATGACCTGCATCGCAAGTCCGCTGCCCTGCGAGCTCGACTGCGCTCGTTCGGAGGGCTGCTGGTTGCCTACTCCGGTGGTGTCGATTCCGCTTTTCTGGCCTGGGCTGCTCATCAGGAACTCGGCGCTGCCATGATGGCGGTGCTGGCGGATTCTCCTAGCCTGGCGCGTTTCCAGATGCGCGATGCCGTGGCTTTTGCAGAAGAACACTGCCTGCCATTGCACATCATCGAAACCAGCGAACTGGAGCGTGCCGAATATCTCCGCAACGATGGAGCACGTTGTTTCCACTGCAAGGATGAACTCTTCAGCAGGATGGAGGAATACCGCCGGCGCTCCGGGTGTAGTGCCATCGCTTATGGCGTAAACGTCGACGACCAGGGAGATTATCGTCCGGGGCAACACGCCGCTCAGCAGCACGGGATTGCGGCGCCACTGCTGGACGCGGGACTGACCAAACAAGACATCCGCCGGCTTGCGAGGGAGGCGGGACTGCGCCTCTGGGACAAGCCCGCCTCCGCCTGTCTGGCTTCCCGCATCGAGTACGGCAGACCGGTAACGCGGGAGACCCTTTCGGCGGTGGAGGAAGGCGAAGAAGCGCTGCGGCGGCTGGGATTTCGGCAGTTCCGCGTCAGGCATCACGGCCAGATAGCGCGCCTCGAAATCGCTCGCGAGGAACTGCCTCGTGCGATGACACTCGAAATGGCCGCGGAACTCACCGCGACCTTCAAGGCGTTGGGGTTCGCTTATGTCACCTTGGACCTCGAAGGCTTTCGCTCGGGATCGATGAACGCTTTGCTTCCAGCTAATACCTTGCGATAGGCGGTGTCTTCGAAGCTCCGGCCCGCGCTCCCTTTGGTTATACCGAGCGCGTTGCCTGGCTTCGTGAAGGTAATGCATCACTGGCCCGGATGCAGAGAAAACGCCTCCCCGTGAGATAATTGAGCCTTCATGTTTCGCTTCGAAAGGCGGTCTTTCACTTTGTTGTTCCTGAAACGATTGGCGATCGTGTCGCTGATGTTGTGCGTGGGGTGCTCGGCGCAGCCGAACAAGTCAACTGTCCAGCCCGATGTGAGCGACCGAATTCAGCGGCAAGTCCGGGCCTTCTTCAACATCCCGCCTGACGTGATCATCACTGTCGGGACGCCGGCTCCGAGCGAGTTCGCTAACTATGACCTGGTGCCCGTTACCATGGCCCGCCAGGACAAGTCGCAAAAGGCTGAATTCCTGCTTTCCAAGGATGGCAAAACGCTGATTCGGTTCACCAAACTCGACCTCACCAAGGACCCCTACGCGGAAACGATGAACCAGATCAATTTGGCGGACCGGCCGGTGAAAGGCAACCCCGACGCCAAGGTGACCATCGTCAATTACGATGACTTCGAGTGTCCGTTCTGCGCGCGCATGCACAGCACCCTGATGACCGAAATCCTCCCGCAGTACAAAGACAAGATTAAGATCGTCTACAAAGACTATCCGCTGCTTCAGATACATCCGTGGGCACAACATGCCGCCAATGACGCCAACTGTCTGGCCAAGGAGAACAGCAACGCCTACTGGGCATTGGCTGACTACCTGCACACTAATCAGCGGGCCATCAACGCCTCGCAACAGAATCTGCCGGCTTCGTTTGCCGAGATCGATCGCCAGACCCTGGACTTCGGAAAGCAGAATGGGGCCGACTTGCCCAGGCTGCAGGCATGCCTCAAGGCACAGTCGGATGCGATCGTGAAGGCATCGATGGCGGAGGGGGACAAAATCGGCGTCAATGCCACGCCAACGGTTTTTATTAATGGAGAACGCCTGGAAGGGGCCATGGACGCTGATGAGGTGAAGTCAGCCTTGAATCGTCAGCTTTTGGCTGTAGGTGTGCAGCCTCCGGCATCGCCGGCCGCGCCAGCTACGCCACCGCATCCGCAACAGCCCAGCAAGTAACGGGCACGATGCTGGTCTCGCAATTGCCTTTAGCTCAGTCGCACACTGCGCCCGACGGCTTCCACTGACCCGCGTTCTGCCTCTCAGGAGGGGCGTAGTTTGGAACTAAGAGAGAAAAGGGTAACAGGTCTTGCGCTGCTGGCGACGCTATTGGTCCTGGTTGCGCTGTTCCTCAGCGTCGGCTGCGCGAGCAAACAGGCCGGCGAGGACGTGATGGCGACCGTCAATGGCCGCAAGATCACCCGCACCGAGGTCCAGAAGTACTACGACAACCAGGTTGCCGAAGCGCCTCAGAAGCCCGGCGAGGAGCAGGCCGACACCTTACGGCTCAATATCCTGCGGGAACTCATCGACAATGAAATCCTCATGCAGCGCGCCGAAACCCTGGGCCTGCTGGCTACCGACGAGGAAGTTAACGCCAAGCTTGCCGAGATCAAGGCGCCTTATACACAAGAAGAATTCGATAAGAGGCTCAAGGAACGTAACATCTCGCTCGACGACTTCAAACGGGACCTGCGCCGCTCTCTGACCATCGACAAGGTGATGAACAAGGAAGTCACCTCGAAAATCAACATCTCCGATGACGACATCACCAATTACTATACCCAGCACAAAGCCGAGTTCAACCTGATTGAGCCGCAGTACCACCTGGCGCAGATCCTCGTTACTACTCAGCCGAACCCGCAAGTGAAGAACATGAAAGCCCAGAACGAGGCTGAGGCGCGCAAGAAAATACAGATGGTCAATAACCGCCTCGACAGCGGGGAGGATTTTGCCGCGGTGGCCGCGACCTATTCCGAACAACCCGAGACGGCACAGAATAGCGGTGACCTCGGATTCATACCCGAATCGTCACTCAAGGCAGATAAAGCCGCCTTCGAGGCCATTGGGAAGCTCAAACCGGGGCAATATACCGCGATTCTGCCGGTCACAGATCCTAACAGTCATCAGGTCTTCGGCTTCCGCATTGTCAGGCTCATCAGCAGAGAAGCTGCGGGACAGCGGGAGTTGCGGGATCCTCGCGTTCAACAGGCCATACGGGAGCAGCTCCGGGATCGACGGGAACAACTGCTGAAGGCTGCCTACTACGAGACCGTTCGAGACAAGGCGTCCGTGGAGAACTACTTTGCCGAAGATATCCTCAAGAAGGCCGGCACCATGAAGTAGCTCCTCCGCCTGCGTGGCAGAGCGCATCTCACAGAAGCCGCTTTGCAATGAATGGATCTGTGCATTCTGGCATTTCTGCCTTACCGCGCCTGAAGCCGCCCGCCACGTAATGATTTTCCTGCCTTACCGTGCCTGGAGTTTTCTGAGCTGTAAATTTGAAGCCGGAACTCGTGAGTTCCGGCTTCGGGGTCTGTCATGAATTAAGGCAAGGTTCGATTACGCCACTAGAACAGCTTGCGGCGCAGCATTCCAGCCAGGCCGAGTACGCCAGAACCGAACAGCATGATGCTGCTGGGCTCAGGGGTCGTGCCGGTCGTGGTGCTGGTGGTGGAGGTGGTGGTGCCGCCCAGAACGGTGAACGATTCCGAAGGAATCGTGCCGAGGGAGCTCTCCGAAGCCGAAGACGGGCCGGAGTTCTCATCCCAGTAAACCGGGTCGCCGCTGGCTACGCTGGCGTTCTGCAGGTT
>Ga0182030_10007733_pt1 | contig 22383 bp, 20 predicted proteins | sample 812S3MmetaG_FD_121299 | JGI IMG/M metagenome (GOLD analysis project Ga0182030, IMG submission 121299) | Permafrost microbial communities from Stordalen Mire, Sweden - 812S3M metaG (Illumina Assembly) | ecosystem: Environmental > Terrestrial > Soil > Wetlands > Permafrost | place: Sweden... | reverse complement strand
GGTTTAATGTTCCTGATGCTTGGGGTTCTAATGACTTCCGGACCAAGCCTTCGTCGAATCTTGGGGTTCATTGGCATAGACCGATCAATTGCGTACGTGCTCCTATCGAGGGCGTGGAGCGCGTTAGCCGGCGTCTTGACTCTCTATATGATCGCGCATTTCTTTCGGTCGGACGAGCAGGGATATTACTATACTTTCAGCAGCATACTAGGGTTGCAGATTTTCTTTGAGCTGGGCTTCTCTTATACGCTGATGCAATGCGTCAGCCATGAAAAGGCCCACTTGGTCTGGACTGAGCACGGCACCGTCGAAGGAAATGCGCGGGCAAAGCACAGGCTGGCGGCGCTGTTGAGAGTTGCGCTTAGGTGGTACGGTTCCGCCGCCATGCTGTCCTTTTGTGTAATTCTCCCAGCCGGTCTCATCTTTTTCCGGCATTCAAGCACACCCCATTCGACTGTTGCGTGGCGCTTGCCTTGGATATGGCTTGCATTTGCGGAATCGATGATGCTGTTCGCGAGCCCATTTTTTGCCTTCCTGGAGGGCGCCGGGCTCGTCGCCAAGGTAGCCTTGGTGCGTCTCATGACGAACATTCTAACGAGCCTTTCGCTATGGCTTGCATTGTGGCGAGGATGGGCGTTGCTCGCATCGCCTGTCGTGTCGACGGTCGGCCTTATTTCCAGCGTTACCTGGCTCGCGGTGCGGTGGAGGAATTACTTCAGCGACCTGTTGCGGGCTCGAACCCATGGAACGGTTCTCAGTTGGCGGCGCGAGATCTGGCCTTTCCAGTGGAGAATGACCGTGAGCTGGCTGAGCTTCTATTTCATGTCTCAATTGGCCATTCCGGTCTTGTTCCGATATCAAGGCCCGGTGGTCGCCGGCCAAATGGGCCTCAGCATTTCTTTGGTTCTGGCAGCTCAGGCGGTAGGTGTGGCGTGGATGAGCACGAAAGCGCCACAATTCGGTGTTTATGTCGCCAGAGGCGAATTCGAAGCGCTGGACCATCTGTTTTTTAAAACACTTAAGCAGGCAGCGTCCGTGTTGTTTCTCATTGGTTTTGCTCTTTTTCTGGCGGTCATTTTTCTCGGCAGGAACGGCAGTCCTTACGCACAACGAATCGTAACGCCGGCGCCGTTTCTGTTCCTCCTTGGGAGGATGCTCGTGGATTGCACTGCGTATTTCCTCGCCGTATACTTGCGCGCTCATAAGCAGGAACCACTCCTATGGGTGTCCGTGCTGAACGCGATCCTCGTCGCATGTTCTACATACATCTTCGGCAGATATTGGGGACCCGCGGGCGTTGCGGCGGGGAACTTCGCTGTAGTCCTGTTGAGCCTTCCTCTCACCGTGTGGATTTTTCGGGAAAGAAGGCGCTCCTGGCACTACTCGCCCGCGCTGGCTTGCACCCCAGGCGTCAACTGACTCGTGATGTCGCCGCTCAAGCGCTTTGTCAATTCTCCAACCCACGCATGTCCCATTCCAGGCACCCGAACGGGTGCGATGCTCGGCCGGTCCCGGCCGCTCACCAACGCGAAAGAGGAAGTCCAAAGGTGAAGAACCTCATTAGGCGGATCGTGCTGGCCGCTGGCTACGAGATCCGCAGCAAGAGCGCCGCAACGGCGGATCCATTTCGACAGCAAGGCATGTTGCTGAGCGGCGTCTCAACCCCCGTGATTTTTGATGTGGGGGCAAATATCGGGACCATCACAGAGAAGTACCGGTACATGTTTCCGGGAGCTATGATCTATGCCTTCGAGCCATTCCCTGAAGTCTTCAAAGAGCTAGGGCAGAGGCTCCGCAACGATAAGCGAATTATTCCCTGCAACCTGGCGCTTGGCAGCGCGCAGGGGAAATCGGCCTTACGCGTGAACGCTTCTTCGGTAACGAACTCGCTGCTCGAAAGCGAGGATTCGGCAGCTTCGTTTTGGGGAGAAGGCTTAATGGAGACAACCAGGACCATCGAAGTGGAAGTCGCCACACTCGATGAGTTCTGCCGCAAGAACCAGATCGAGAGCATCGACGTGCTCAAGATCGACACCCAAGGTACTGAGAACGAGGTCCTGCGGGGAGCGGCTGGAATGTTGTCCGGGGGTCGGATACGCGTGATCTATACCGAGATGATCGTGGTTCCTTCGTATAAGGGGCAATCCAAGCCGCACGAATTGATGGGCTTTCTCGATGGCTTCGGCTATGATCTACTGGGGCTGTATAACTTATGGAGCCGGAGCGACGGCCGCCTTTTGCAGATGGATGCGATCTTCGTGAAACCGCAGGTATGAAACACCGGGTTTACCGAGGAGGCACGCTAAATGGCGCATAAAGTCATGGAAGCGCGGAAGGCCGCTCGGCGAACACCGGCGCAATCTGGAAACATCGTAATCGTTGAGCCGCTCGCCCGCAGCACAGGACACCAATCCTGGTTTGCCGGCAACCTCGCCAAAGCAATTGTTACGGCGGGAGCGCAGCCCATGCTAATTACCTTTGATGGAATGCACGACAACGCCGATTTGGAATTGCGGGATGACGGCTGTGATGCGCGTCGGATCTTGCCGCTCGCGCCGGGCTGGCTGCGGTGGTTGTTGGGAAAGCTCACGGGAATTCAATCGGGTATGACGGCCGCGCCCTCGACGGTGCGCTGGCCGTTTCAAATGTATCTGTACAATCAACTCGCCACGGTGCTTTCGGTCCTCTACGCTTGCCGTGCGATTCAGCCCGGCCAGCCCGCCGTGTTGCATCTGCTTTGTCCCCCTTCCTGGCTCACACTCCGCTGTTTCCTGTTGGCTGGCCGAGCGGGGACCCGTATCGTCATCACAACGTTTGGCCCGCCGGGTCAATATCGCGGTAATTCCGCGTTGCTCAGGCATCTTTGCCTTAATGGAACCGCTGTTCTAGTTGTTCAGACGGAAGCTTTGGCGTCGGAGTGGATTGGCGAATTGGGGGCCAATGCCGTAAGGACGATCGCACTCTCTTCCGGAGATCCGGTTCGCCCGGGAGACCTTCAGGAGTCCCGCCGCCTGCTGAATCTGCCGCTTGACAAGCCAATCGTTGCCGTTATCGGATGCATCGCGCCCAAGAAAGGTTATATCGAGCTCTTTCGGGCTATCCGCGAAATGCCGAAGGACTTTCGTGTACTTCTGGCGGGGGACACCGGACCGTGGGTGTCTCCGGATCCGGAGGAAATCGCCCGAGAGACTGGGTGGCTGGATCACACCATTGTTCGCCGGGAATTCCTTCCGGAGCGGCTCATGCCATCTCTTTTCGCCGCGGTGAACGCCGTGGCCCTGCTCTATCGCGACTCAAACGGATCCAGCGGCATCCTTTCCCTCTGTCAGCAGTACGGAGTGCCGGTGATTGCGACCCGGTTTGGCGAACTCGGCGCGAAGGTCCGCTCCGAACGCCTGGGCCTGACAGTCGATCCAAACGATCCGGAAGAGGTGGCTGAAGCGCTTAGCCGGATTTTGACCGATGGCGGCCATGGCGATGCGCGGGCCCAGGACGACGGCGAGACGGGCACCCCGTTTTCCTGGGCGGATGCCGCCGCCGCGCATCTGCATCTTTATGCCGCGCTACAGAAGTCGACCCTGAATGAAAGCCGAGGTTCCTGGCGGTGAACGGGTTGCGGGCCTCAGGGGCTAAAGCCCTTGTCTTCCGGCCCGTTCGGCACGACTCAAGTCGTGCCCTCTCTCGAAAATGCGGTGCGCGTCCGTTGTGGGGCGGACCTCCTGGTCTGCCTTCCGGGATTCGCGCGATCAAGCCGAAGAAGGCAGGCCAGGAGGCCCGCCCCACCGGCTACCCACAGTTTTCATCCTTGCGGATGAGGGTTCCCTCATAACGGGACTGATACAAACCGCAACACAGATTTCGGCCGATTCTCGTTCTTGGGAAAACTAAATGGCATTGAGCTAAAGCATGTCCAGTAATTTCCGGCGACCATGATGGATGTTACACTCTCCTCGCCAGCCCATCCGGCAATGGCTGAGATGGTTTCAGCTCTCGATCGGGACGTGACTTACCACATTGTGGGCGCCCGCGTTCGGAACGGCTCCGGTATTGCCGGAGTTACCAACCCCGCAGTGAGATTCGCGTATCGTGTTGCGGTCCGAATGCGCAGATATGCCCCGGGGGCTATCGCTTACCAGCGGGCTCGAAGCGTGTTGCTCTTGCGATCCGCGCCCAAAGACAGACTGGCGCATTGCTGTTCCCATCTCGCATACGGCGGAGTTCCCTGGGTCGGGGACTATGAAAATGCGAATGTTCTGGCGTTCTACTCTCCCCGGCTTCTTCACAGCAGGCAATTTGTAAGTCATCTACGGCGGATGTTCGGGCATCCTTCCTGTCGTGCAATCCGTGTATGGTCCGCAAGCGCCGAGCGCTCCTTCCACGCGCTCTTTCCGGACGCGAACATCCGCGGCAAGGTGCGCACAATCCATCCAGCCATTAGATTCCCTCCGGAAGCACGGGAGCCGCGAACACGGAATAGCGTGCCCCGGGTTTTGTTCGTGGCCAGAGGATTTTGGATCAAGGGCGGGGCTCTGTTCCTGGAGGCTATAGGTAAACTGCGGCGCGAGGTCGACTTCCGCGTGGACTTCGTCTGCGATCTGCCGCCCGAGTGCGAGCACTATCGAATCGAGCTCGAGGGGGTCGTGAACTTTTACGAGCCCAACTTCACCCGGCCGGAGCTTTTCGCTCGCTTCTATAGCAACGCCGATATCTTCGTCATGCTGGGGATGGCGGACTCTTATGGGGTTGCGTTGCTGGAGGCCTCGGCTTTCGGATTGCCGATTCTCGCAATGCGGCTCGATTCAGGACTGTCGGATCTTTTGCGCCTGACCGGTAATGGGATCCAGGTGGAGCCCGCATATCAGATCTTCGACTCTTTCGGCCTCCACTGCATCGAGCCGGATGAACTGGTCCGCCGGATTCGCGGGGACGGCCAGCGCCAAGTCGTTGAGCGTATCGCCGACGCCTTGGGCTCCTTGATCTCAGACCGTGGCAGGCGTGAGCAAATGGGAGAGCGGGGCCGGGCCGCGGTCCTGGACGGACCATTGTCGATCGCCACGATGCGCCATGCCATGCTGGACTTTTACAGGAACGCGATGGACTGACAAAGATGGAACAACTCCCCACCCTCCTGTCCTGGAGCATTTCGGCGAGAAACCCACTCATTCTGGCGTTTTTGTTGGGAATGATCGCCGCGATGACGTTTCTCCTGACCGCCCGCCCCCGGCTCTATTTGCCGCTGATCCTGGTTACCACGCCGCTGCCCAAACTATTTACCATCATGCAATACGAGTCGTGGGGTAAGCACCAAACCGCCGCGGGCTTCTCGGTGGGGGACATGGTTTTGGCCGCGGGGCTGGCTGCCCTTCTTTTGCGGGGCTGGCGACGATCTCATGTCCGGATAGGGTGGCCAGTCGGAAGCGCGTTGCTGTTGTGGTCGGGTTCGATATGGCTTTCCGTAGCAATGGGGCTGGCTTTGTGGCCCGGAATATACCGGCCGAATAACGCGCTTTACGCATTCCGGTACGTTCTGTCCCTCCTGTCGTACGCGGTGGCGGTGCGGTACGCAATGGACCAGCGCGACGAACGCTCGGTGCGGAGCCTCTTGCGACAGTTGACGCTGGCCGGCAATATCACCATTGCGCTGGGCGTGCTCTACTACTTTACCGTAGGGATCAGCGTCGTTGGCACTAGCTCTGGCATCTTGTTTAGCGCCGATGGCTCGGTTTTCAGGAGTTACCTGTTTTTTTTCGACTATGGCGGCGACATGGGTTACTTTGCCGTCACCATTGCAATCCTGAACATTATCCGGCTGTCGAACGCGCGGACTCTCGGACCGCGTTTAATCAGCGGCGCTGGGCTAAGCTTGTGCGTTGCCGCGGTGCTTCTGCTGGGAGAACGCGTAAACGTGCTCCTCTTGGCGGTATCGCTGGGATACTTCCTCCTGGAGACCGCGAAGGCCAAGCATCGCTCCGTGCGAGTCAGCATCGCCTTTCAAGTTGCGTGCCTATTGGCAGTACTCGGCGCCGGCAGCGTGATCGTGCGAGTTGCCGCCCCTAAACAGATAATCGAGAAATACAACAGTACTGTCAGTAAAAGCGACTTCGCCTCCACCGCGGCTGACGCGATGACTCAGGAGGGCGTTCCTCCGGCCATAGTCACGGCTGTATCAGGGTTGCCGATTGGCGACTTAGTAGTCCGCCTCAGCCTAAGCATAGCGAGCATATGGTTTTTCTTTCAGCACCCTCTTGGAGTAGGATTCTGGGGGGAATTGCCCGTAGTGGGCTGGAACGCTCATCACGAGATCGTGAAGACAGCCGTTGAGCAAGGCATCCCCGGCCTGGCGGCATTCGCCTGGTTGATGGTCACGTTGCGCCGTCTTCTTTGGGCCCGTGGCGATCTTTCCGGTTCCGGCGGGGAACTGGGCGTCTTGCTGCGATCGATCTCCGCCGGATTTTTTGTGGCGCTGCTCGCGGCCAATACGGTGCTGCTCGACATGAAATATGCCATGATTTACTGGACTCTGGTGGGCGTCTGGAGCGCGTTGCCGCGAACCCGGATCACACGGCTTGCCCCTGTCCCGATACCCGATAGAAAAGCCGTGAATGTTTGAGTCCCACGATTTGCAGCCGGTGGTAGCGCTCGCGCGCCACATCGGCGTTCCGCGAGGTTACGCCGCTTGCGAGCGGGAACTCGTAACGCCCGAATTGCCAAAACGCCAAGGGCCCGCAAGCGCCGCTCTTGGCCTGGTCAGGGAGCTCTTCCATAATTGGGGGCTCGACAAGTCGAACATGGGAACGGCGCGCTGGAATCCGCTGGGCGCCCTGGTCCCGGCGGGATCGAAAGTCGCGATCAAGCCGAATTGGGTCTATCACGCCCCGAGAGGCCCTGGGTCGATGGACAGCCTGGTTACCCATACGAGTGTGATTCAAGCGGTTCTCGAGTATCTCGCGCTTACTCATCCAGCAGCGATTACGATCGGCGACGCCCCGTTGCAGGGTTGCGATTTCGAGGCCCTTGGCATTGCGGCGGGTCTGGAATCTATTTTGCTGTGGGCAAGTCAGAACGACGTGCCAGTTGAGATTGCGGACTTCCGGCGAACCGTGAACCCCAGTGGCCACGCGGCGGGCCGGCGCAGAGAAGATGCCCGCCCCCTCGCCCGATTCGTTCCGTACGATCTGGGCGACGAAAGTTCGCTCATGCCGCTGGACGCCGATGCCGGGAAGTTTCGGGTGACCGCATACGATCCCGACCTGCTCGCCGCAACGCATCAGCCCGGGCGCCACAGATACCTGATTGCGCGCGAAGTCCTGGAAGCCGATGTTGTGGTGAATTTGCCCAAATTGAAATGCCATATGAAGGCTTGCATTACGGGCGCTCTCAAAAACCTTGTGGGCATTAACGGGCACAAGGAATATCTGCCCCATCATCGAAAGGGAGGAAGCGGCTCCGGCGGGGACTGCTATCCTGGCGCGCCTCTCTGGAAAGACTGGATGGAGGCTGCGCTGGACACCGCGAATAGGGCCGGTGAGGGCCGCCACTTGCGCTTAGGCTTGGGGCGTATCCTGGCTGCATGCCGAAAGTTCGCCGCCTTCGCAGGCGCCGACGACAACCTCGAAGGCGCCTGGTATGGCAACGACACCGTCTGGCGGATGTGCCTCGACCTGAACCGCATCCTGAAATACGGCGATGTCGATGGGCGGCTTAGCCCGACGCCCCAGCGGGCCGTCATCCATATCACCGACGCGATCGTCGCCGGCGAGGGTGAGGGGCCTTTGCGGGCGAGCCCGGTGGAATCGGAATTTCTGACAGGCGCGCTGAACGCCGCGGCGGCGGACTATGTCCACGCGCGCCTGATGGGTTTCGATCCCGACCGTATTCCAATCGTGCGGGAGGCTTTCGAAAACCGTACCTGGCCGCTGGCCGGATTCCGGCCGGATGAAATCCTGGTTCGCACTGCGGCATCCGAACTGCGAGGTTCGGAAGTTTCGCCGGTGCGATTCTTCGTTCCTCCGCGCGGGTGGCGCGGGCATTGCGAATTGCCGACCAAAGATGTTCCTGTCGAAACTCACCTGGCAAGCGTATAGCCGGTTTCTCGCCCGGCCGATTGCCGGCCTGGAGCGTTTCAGCGCTCTGAATCCGGCTGGGCAACGGCAGGCGCTGGCTGCGCGCCTACTCGCTCAGATCCGATATTTCGGCTCGCGTGAGGACACACTGCCGGAATGGCGCGAGGCCGCCAGAGTGACGCGTCCCGAGGAACTCTGGGAGATCTGGCCGTCGCTGCCGACTGTCACCAAGCCCATGCTGAACGCGCACTTTGAGCCCGTCGAGATGCAGCGCCGATTCCGCCTCAACGGTCGCCTTAACGCGACGGGGGGCTCCACCGGCGAGCCCACCCACTTTTTCCTGGATACCCCGATGTTGCGGGCGTCGCGCGGCGCCCATCTCTATTCGCAACTCAGAATGGGCTGGCGGCCCGGCATGGCGACCATCATCGTGTGGGGTTCCGACCGCGACATCGGCACGCAAGCTGGGTGGTTTCGCCAGACTGCTCAATACCTTTACCGGCATCACATGATCCCCGGTTTCGCAATCGGCGACCGGTCGGTTGCGGAGATCCACGAGATTATCCGAACCGAAGCGCCGGTGGCGATTTACGGCTACTCCTCGCTTCTGGAATTCGTGGCGGAACGGACTTTGGCGCTGGGACGGCAGACGGCTGCGGGCAGCGTTGCCGTAGCGTGGAACGGCGGCGAAATGCTGTACGACCGCCAGGTGCAACTGTTCAAGCGGGCTTTCGGCGTTCCGATCCTGAATCGGTACGGCGGGAGGGAGTTGTCCGCAACAGCTTTTCAAGAGGCTGAAGCCGCGCCGCTTCGGATGTTGCGCCCCTGGGTTTTTCTTGAAATCGTGAATGACGCCGGCAAACCCGCCGCCCCGGGAGAGATCGGACGGCTGCTTCTGACCAGCACAATTTGCCGGGGCACTCCATTTCTCCGATACGACATTGGGGACTTGGGCGCCTACGCCGAGAACGACCGCGACGAGAGCGGCATCCGGAGTATCCAAACACTCCATGGGCGGCATTCCGGCTCCCTCCGTCTCGATGATGGCCGGACCATTAGTTGCATCTACTGGAACCACCTGCTCAAGGACTACCCCGAAGTCGCGCAATTTCAGGTTCGTGTCAGCCGGGAGGGCCGTATATCGCTCCTGTTAGCGGGGCGAGGTTTCAGCGCGGCTCGGTCGGAGCGGCTCAGCGCCACGTTGCGATTGCTGCTGCGCGACCAGCAAGTGGACTTGCGCTGGATCGAGACAATTCCGAGGACTGCGCAAGGCAAGCTCCTCCAGGTGGTTCAGGAGTGATGGGGGAATGGCCGATACTGAGCGTTGTCATCGCTACATACAACCGGTTGGCCGAGCTTCAAACCATGCTCGATGGCTTGCTGCCCCAGGTACACGGGCAACCGGTGGAAGTAGTGGTGGTCGACGACCGTTCGACCGATGCCACCTGGGAGTGGCTCCAGACAACGTTCGCCAGCAGTTCCGAAACGATTCCCCTTCGCATGGAGAAAAACAGCGGTCCCGGACCGGCTAGGAACGCGGGGCTCGCGGCCGCTCGCGGACGTTATTTCGTACCGATAGACAGCGATTTTTTCGTTATGGACGGCGCAATCGAGCGCATCCTCCGCGCCGTTCGTGAGGAACCCCGGCGACCGCTGCTGTTCTTTCCTTGTCTCCAGTATCCCGCGATGCGGCGTCTTGACAAACTAAGCGGCCGCCGCGAGATCGGCTATAGTTCCTTCATGTCGGAACAGATCGGCGAATTAATTCCGGTTGTCGATCTGGAATACATACGGGCGCGCGGACTCGCTTACCCTAACCTGCGCGCAGGAGGAGAATCGCTCCTTTGGGCAAGTATTCTGGCGAATGGTCCGGCCCTTTTCCTGGATTCGCCAATCATTCTCTATCGGACCGATGTGGCCCAGCGAATCTGCACGCTAAAGTATCAGATGGAACACCCCGGCGACCTTGCAGATGTCGCGGACGCAATGGCAACCCTGTTTTCGGGCAATTCCCAACTCGTCATCCGGCAGGCGGCGGCGACAAAGTATCTCGCGGCAGGCACTTATCATCTGCTTGCGGGAAACATGGGCGCTGGAAGACGGCGCTTAGTTTCCGCCGCCGCGAAGGGGTGCTGGCCCGCCGTTCCGACTTTGGCCGCATCGCTTGGCGGGCGCCGGTGTTTCCGGGCGCTCTTCCGTTTCTATCGGACGAAATTGAAGCGCGCATATCTATGACTCCGCGGGGTGGCGTTCTCCGAGCCCGATTTGAGGATGCTGGACTTGAATGTCTCGACCAGAGGCCGACGGGGCCGACGTGAACCCCGCACCTCAGCGCGGCCTCATCCGGGTGATGCATCTAATCACCGGAACCGGTGTGGGAGGGGCCGAGACGATGCTGTTCAAGCTGCTATCCACAATGGACCGAAGCCGTTTCGGCAGCATTGTGTACTCGATGATCGAACCGGGCCCGACCGCGGACAGGATTCGAAGCCTGGGAATCGAAGTGCACACTCTGGGAATGAAACAGAGTTATCCCGATCCCCGCGCCGTACTTCGCTTTGCAAGAGCCGTTCGCAGATGGAGGCCTCATGTCCTCCAAACCTGGATGTACCACGCCGACCTTCTCGGTGGTCTGGTGGGAAAGCTGTTTTTCGGAGTTCCCGTGGTCTGGAACATCCGGCATAGCGATCTCCACCCGGAGGCAAACCACTGGATGACGCTTCGCGTCGCCAAACTCTGCGGCTTGTTGTCGGCGTGGGCGCCCGCGCGGATCGTGTGTTGCGCGGAGAGCGGCCGGATCATCCATACCCGCATCGGGTATCGTACGTCCAAAATGGTTGTCATTCCCAACGGATTCGACCTCGAGGCATATCGCCCGCGTCCGGATGCCGACGTCATTTGCCTTGAGCGCTATGGAATTCCCCGGCATATCGACCTGATCTCTCTGATAGCCCGCTACCATCCTCAGAAAGATCACGCTACGTTTATCGCGGCGGCAAAGCTCTACCATGCCCGGTCTCCCGAGACCATTTTCGCGCTATGTGGAGACGGCATTACGAGCGCCAACGGCGAACTTATGAATCTCATCGGACAGGCGGGGCTCGAAGGCCGGGTCTTCCTTCTTGGGAGGCGTGCGCCCGCCGACATCGCACTCATCATGTCCAGGTCTTCCCTCATTACAAGCAGTTCCTCGGAAGAGGCGTTCCCCAATGTCATTGGTGAAGCCATGGCGTGCGGTACGGTTTGCGTTGTCACGGACGTCGGCGATTCCGCGTATATCGTCGGCGATACTGGCGTCGTAGTGCCTGCTCGCTCGCCGGAGGAACTTGCAAAGGGTTGGATGCGGATTCTGAACATGGACGAACACACTCGCGCCGCCCTTGGACGAGCGGCCCGTCACCGCGTCGAAACGAAGTTCGGCTTGCCGGCGATCGCATTACGCTACCAGGATCTTTACGTTGAGCTTTTTGGGGGGCAGGGTGTCGCGTAGTAACTGGCGGGGCTCGATGCATCGGCTACCATTTGCCTGGAATAGCCGGACCTTGGATGCAAAGGCCCGTCTCTTGGCCGGAGCGAGAACTCATGAATCCTGACATGAAGCCCCCGACCGGCAAAACCGACAAGAAGCTTCTCGCCATTGTGACAGTAGATATCATGGCGTGGCTACTCCTTCGGCCTTGGTTGGCGGGACTACAAGCCACGGGCTACCAGGTACACATCGCGTGCGCAAGAGGGGAATACTACGATCGACTCGCCCAAGCCGGCTTTGTCATGCACCCAGTGAGATTTCGCCGCACCTTCAACATCTTCGCGCACGTCGTTCCACTATTTCAAATACTCGCCTTACTCCGAAGCGGGAAGTTTCGGATCGTCAACGCACACAGTCCCGTTGCTGGGGCAGTGGGACGATTGGCGGCTGCCTTGGCGGGAGTTCCCGTCATCGTGTACACGGTGCATGGTTTCTATTTCCACGACCGCATGCCTTTATTTCTGCGCAGCGCATTTATCGCGATCGAGTGGATGCTTGGGCGCTGGACCGACGCTTTTATGTTTGTGTCCGATGAAGACCGGCGCACGGCTCAGCGGTTCGGCATTTGTGGAAACAACGCGCCGATCTGCACGATCTATAACGGGGTAGACCTGGACGCCTTTCATCCGCCGCCTTCACACGGCCGGTCGGACGCCCTTCGAATGAAGCACGAACTGCCGAATCGCCCGATCGTGGGCATAGTCGGCCGCATCGTGAAAGAGAAAGGCTATCGTGAGTTCCTCCAGATGGCTATTGCCCTGACCGAGTCCGGCGTTGACGCAACATACCTGGTCGTCGGCGATTCACTGCCAAGCGACCGCGATCAGTTTGGCCTGAAGTTGCGAACCCAGGTGAAAATAGCCAATCTGGCAGACCGGTTCGTCTTCACTGGAATGACAGATCAAGTGCCCCAGTACCTTGGATTAATGGATATCTTTGTGCTGCCCTCTTACCGGGAAGGGTTTCCACGATCGGTTCTAGAGGCCATGGCGACGGGCCTGCCTGTCGTCGCTACCGATATCCGCGGATGCCGCGAGGCCGTAGTTGAGGGAATCACGGGCCACATCGTGCCACCGCGAGACGCAAAGGCCCTTCGGATCGCCGTTGAGTCCTTACTAGCCGACCCCGAGCGCCGCCGGCAGATGGGCGCCCAGGCGCGGCGTGTCGCCATCGAGAAGTACGACCACCGTAAAGTGCAAGACAAATTCGCCGGGTTCGTCCACGCGATCGATGCTCAATTGTCAGCGGCCGAGCACGAGCACGATATGAGGTCAATCCCGATACTAGGCATGCTGTCAGGCACGCGCGCTGCCGCGATCATTATGGGGCGGAATTGGCGTCGCACAAAAGATGGGCGGAGACCCGATGCAGGTATTCCCCGATAACAACCGCGGCGGGACATGCTCTACCGGCAATTTTTCAAATCCGTAATCGACCGGTTGCTTGCGGGAGCGGGGCTGATACTCACGCTTCCGGCCTTTTTGCTTCTCGCGGTTATGATCGGAAGGCGCATGGGACGCCCCATCGTGTTTCGACAAACGCGAATCGGCCTCAACCATGCAGCGTTCGAATTTTTGAAATTCAGAACCATGACGCAGGATCGAGACGATCAGGGCAACCTCTTGCAAGACGAGTTGAGGCTGACTCCTTTCGGCCGTTTTCTGCGCGCCAGCAGCCTCGACGAACTTCCCCAACTCTGGAATGTCGTCAAAGGCGATATGAGTTTAATCGGTCCGCGGCCGCTCCTGCCCGAATACTTGCCGAGATACACCGCATTCCAGCGACGTCGTCATGAAGTGAAGCCTGGTATTACCGGGTGGGTGCAGGTGAATGGACGCAATAGCCTTACCTGGGAGCAGAAGTTTGAATTGGACGTATGGTACGTGGATCACCGCAGCCTGTGGTTGGATGTCAAAATTCTGTGGATGACGGTGCTGCAAGTGCTGCGGCGCGAGGGTATCAGCCAAGCGGGCCATGCCACCATGCCGGAGTTCGTGGGGAGCCCAACCGAATCGAGGCGAGATGGGTGACTTAGTGTTATGGGGCGCCAGCGGGCACGGGAAAGTGGTCCTCGACGTCGCAAGGGCGACGGGAGGATTCGGAACTATTTCATTCATCGATGACGCTTGCGAGGGATCTAGCTGTGAATTCTGCGGCTGCCAGGTCTTCGGAGCCGGCCGGCGCCTGCATTTGCTGAAGAGCAAAGGTTGCTTTCAGTATCTGGTGTCCATCGGGAATAACGAAATGAGGGCCGCATGCTTTCAGAGAGCCCTAGAACACGGCCTGCTGCCCGTTAGGCTGATCCACCCGTCTGCGGTGATATCCGAGTCCGCCCGGCTTGAGGATGGGACCGTCGTCATGGCGAGAGTTGTGATCAATGCAGGCGCTCAAATCGGGAAGAATTGCATTCTGAACACAGCCGCCGTGGTCGAGCATGACTGTCGAGTCGGCGATCACGTCCATCTTTCGCCCGGCGTCCTCTTGGGGGGCGGCGTGACGGTGCATTCGTTCGCACATGTCGGGATTGGCGCGATCGCCCTCCCTGGAGCCGAAATTGGCGAGGGCGCCATCGTAGGAGCGGGCGCTGTGGTCCTCCATTCAGTACCGGCCGGCGCCACCGTTGTCGGGATTCCGGCCAGAGTTCTCGCACAAGCGGTTAGGCGCACCCCCGCTCAATGAAACGCATACTCTTATCCGTTCCCCACATGGGCGGCGGCGAACAAGCCTACGTCCGCGAAGCTTTTGCAACAAACTGGCTTTCCACTATCGGCCCCAATCTGACCGCCTTCGAGCGCGAATTCGAGGCGCGCATGGGGCTCCCATCCGTGGCCTTGGCCAGCGGAACGGCGGCGCTGCACCTCGCGTTGCGCCTGGCAGGAGTCGGCCCTGGCGATGAAGTGTTCTGTTCCACGCTGACCTTCGTTGCGGCCGCCAACGCCATCGTATACCAGGGCGGCGTTCCGGTCTTTTTGGATAGCGACCGCGCAACCTGGAACCTGGATCCGGATATCCTGTCCCGCGCCCTGCAAGAGAGAGCGGCAGCGAACCGGCTCCCCAAGGCGCTGGTGGTGGTCCATCTCTATGGCCAGAGCGCCGATATGGACCCCATCCTCCATGCCTGCGCCGAATACGGAGTCGCCGTGATAGAGGACGCCGCCGAAGCGGTGGGCACGCTCTACAAGGGGAAACCGGCCGGGACACTCGGTGACGTCGGGGTCTACTCCTTCAACGGCAACAAGATCGTCACCACAACTGGTGGCGGCATGCTTGTCTCCAGAAACCAGGCCTGGGTGGACAAGGCGCGTTTCTGGACCCAGCCAGCCCGCGAGGCCGCTCTCTGGTACGAACACTCCGAGCTCGGCTATAACTACCGCATGGGCAACGTGCTGGCGGGGATCGGAAGGGGGCAACTCGAAGTCCTGGACCTTCGCGTCCAACAGCGGCGGGCCATCGCGTCCCGCTATCTCGATGCCTTCGCCGACCTTCCCGGCATCTCGCTCATGCCGCAGGCGCCATACGGCCTGCATACGAATTGGCTGAGTTGTTTCCTCATCGAAGAGCGGAAGTTCGGTTGCACGCGCGACGAACTCATCAGCCGCCTGGATGCCGCAAACATCGAGTCCCGCCCGGTTTGGAAGCCCATGCACCTCCAGCCTTTGTATGCCCGCAGCGAACATTTTGGCGGCGCGGTTGCGGAAGACCTATTCCGGCGGGGGATCTGTCTTCCAAGTTCGAGCAGTCTGACCGATCGGCAACAACTGTACGTCGTAAACGCCGTGCGAAAAACCGCCGGATCTGATAATGTGGACAATTTGGGCGAGTGCCAAATCACGGAAGCCGACCTATGTTCGGATTTGAAACCTTAATCGAACTCCAGCGCTGGGGAAATCGGCTTAAGCAGCTTAGGCGATGGGCTATTCGCTTCATCCAACTGGCTATTTTTCTGTTCGCCGGAGTTTCGGCCTTCCTGCTCCGGTTCGATTTCGCCATCCCTAAGGCGTACCATCAGCTCCTGCTGGAGGGGCTCTGCATCTGGGTGGTCGCCAAAATTGTCGTCTTTCAGTTGTACGGGCTGGATCGGGGGTGGTGGCGCCATGTTTCCGTTCCGGACCTCCTCCGCGTAGCCTACGCCAATGTGGCCGGATCCGTACTCGGGGGTATAGGCATACGGCTGTTTGCGTCGCGGGGGTTCCCGCGGTCAATCTATTTCGTGGATTTCATGGTTTGCTTCATCGCGACCGCGGGAATCCGCATGGCCGCAAGGGTGCTCTTCGAGTTCTCCGGAACGCTACCTCAGAGCGAAACAAAACAGACTCTCATCTACGGAGCGGGCGACGCGGGGATATCCCTGTTGCGCGAAATCCGGCGGAATCCCGCGCTGGCCTACAATATAGCCGGTTTCGTCGACGACAATCCGGTAAAGACCGGATCTCTGATTTATCGCACCAAGGTCTTTGGAACTGGCGAGGCTCTGCCCTCCGTTGTGAAGGCCCGCCACATCGACCTGGTCCTCATTGCCCTGCCCTCCGCCACCGGCCGGGAAATGACTGCCATCCTCAAGCGTTGCCAGGAAGCCGGCGTATCATACAAGACCATCCCCGGAATGGCGGAGGTGATCGAGTCCGGCGGGCTTGCCTCTCAGATCCGCGATGTCGCCGTCGAGGACCTCCTGGGGCGTAATACGATCCAACTGGATGAATCCGGAATCCGCGAGAAGATTGAAAACAAAGTGGTGGCCGTCACCGGCGCGGCCGGGTCCATCGGTTCCGAGTTGTGCCGCCAGATTGCACGGTTCCGCCCCGCCGCCATCGTCGCTTACGATTGTGCGGAAACCGCCCTCTTCTATATCGACCGTGAGATGAGAGATGGCTTTCCCGGCCTTGCGTTCTATCCCGAGGTCGGCGATATCCGCAATCCGCAGCGCCTAGCCGAGGTTTTCGAAAACTATCGTCCTTCAATTCTCTACCACGCCGCGGCCTACAAGCATGTCCCCATGATGGAAGCGCACGTGTTCGAAGCCATCGAGAATAACGTGATCGGCACTCGGAATGTCGCCATCGCCGCCGCGGAAGGCGGGATCGCCGACTTCGTCATGATCTCGTCCGACAAGGCGGTCCGCCCGGCCAGCGTCATGGGCGCTACCAAGCGCGTCGCGGAATTGCTGATCCACGCCCTCCAGAACGGCCGCACGAAGTACGTCTCCGTCCGTTTCGGCAACGTCCTGGGCAGCAACGGAAGCGTGATCCCCCTTTTCAAACAGCAGATCGCCGCCCGCAAGCCGATCACCGTCACGCATCCGGAGATGCGCCGATACTTCATGACAATCCCGGAGGCCGCGCAACTCGTCATTCAGGCTTCCACTATGGGCAAGGGCGGCGAAGTCTTCGTTTTGGACATGGGCCAGCCTGTCCGGATTCTAGACTTGGCAAATAATCTCATCCTGCTCTCTGGCCTCCGGCCGGAGGAGGACATCAAGATTGTCTTCACCGGTATCCGCCCCGGGGAGAAGCTCTACGAGGAACTCGCCCATCTGGACGAAGAGATGCAACCCACGTTCCACCAAAAAATCAAAATCTTCGCCAGCCACCCGGCGCACGGCACGCTGGAGCGCGTCGAGAGACTCCGAAGCCTCTGCGCCGACCGCAATCTTCCAGATATTTTACTGGAACTAAAGGAGTTAATTGTAGATTACAACCCTAGCACGCACCTCCTGCGACAAATTATGAACCCACCACCGGAACAGCCTGTGCAAATCCGCTCCGCTATCGTCGGAAGCTGAAAGCAGCAAAGGCGTTCGGGGTCTGCCCCAATTCCGGGCCGGAGGTTTTGTTGCGTTTCGTTCGTTTTACCACATTAATTTAGTACTACTTCTGCATTGCCCTGGACTAGACGATACTAGTACTATATAGTGGACAAGAGCTTCAAAAGCCTGTACATAGGTTAAAATGGGAGCGTATAATTATGAAAGGTGATCGCCGAATGAACAACCCAGAATCGACCAAGCGGATTGAGCGTCAAGAGCAAGAGCATCCGTCTCCGCGCAGGTCGTACGCGAAACCCGATTTTTCGTGCGAGCAGGTTTTTGAAAGCACGGCGCTATCGTGCTCTCGCAGGTCGGGCAGAACGTAAAGCTGGGTGAATGGCGGAGACGTTTGAGCCGAGGTGAGGTTAGGATGAAAAAACTACTGTTCTTGGGTCTTTGCTTTACAGCAGCATCGTTTGCAAGCCCGATCTTTGATAGCATCACGGGCCAGACCACCCAAGGTGGCTACTGGGTGACTTGGCCTCCGGATTCCTATCCAGCCCTATGGGCTTCGTTCACCGTCCCAAACAATTACGTGGTCACCAGCCTGTCGCTCCTCCTGGACAACAACATCGGCAACGTGGGGACGTTCGATGCAACCGGCGTAGCGAGCACGGAGGGTATCCTGACAGTCTCTCTGAGCGCTGATGGCGCTGGCACGCCGGGGACCTCATTAGGGACCCTTGGGACGGTAGCGGACAGTTCCATTCCAGGAGACTCCGGGTGCATGGATTCATCATTCGCAACCTGCACGTTCAGTCTGGTCTCTGTCTCCATAACCCCAGAGGAATTGTCTGCCGGCACGTACTGGATCGGGTTGAGCGATAGCGCGTCTCCTAACCCAGCGATTGTGTGGGGCCATAACGACGGCTCCGGGACTAACGTGGCCGCCGGGTCCACCTACGACGTTCCTGATGGGCCAAGTAATAACGGCGACTCCTCATATGCTTATCAGATGACGATCAATGGCTACGTGAGCGAGGTCACCACGCCGGAACCGACGCCAGGCGTGTTCGGCTTGATTGGCTTGGCGGCGTTGCTGACAATCTATCGTCGCCGACGCGCTGTTTCCTAGCCCACATAAAGCGCATTTACAAATCTTTTTGGCCTGTCCGCCTTTGCGGCAAGCGTAAGGTAATTTACGTTTGCCGCCTTCGAAATTCTTCAGGTTTCTCTTCTGTGTGATAATAGTTTAATTCGTATGCCCAGCCCCCCCGAGTCCTCAGGACAGTCTCACAATGGCGTAATCGGTAAGCAAAAAGTTCGGTGCGCGCTCGCGGCGGACGTTCTGCGCGTATCCGGGAAGCTTCGGCTGCGGGTTTACGGTGACAGTATGCTTCCATCCGTCTGGCCTGGCGATATTCTGTCGATCCATCGCGTAGCTCATGCCGATTTGACTATGGGTGAACTTGTATTGTTTGCAAGGGAAGATGGCTTCGTGGTCCACCGGGTAGTGACTAAGAGTGGGGATTCTCTAATTACTCGCGGCGACTCCCTCGATTCGAACGACCCTCCGGTTTCACAGAACCAAGTGCTGGGCCGCGTGGTCGATATCCGGCGGTGCGGCTTCCGCGTTTCTCCGCTTGGAGGGATGGCGCGTAAGCAGAGGCTGCTCTGTTTTCTGTTCATGCGCTGTCACCCGTTCAGGGCGTTTTTGCTGCGCTTAAGCGGTCTCCTCCAGCGCCTAAGCCACGCGCGAGGCCGTGAAGAGGCGACGGCATGAGATCCGAGACGGTCGTGGAGATCGGATGCGCCCCCGTTTTGCTGCGTTCGCAAGATTCGGAGCTCCAGGAGTACATCGGCGCCAAGTATGCCCATTTCATTACCGATGCGCCATCCTCTTCACCTTTCGATCTGACAGTGGACGTGGACCGTCCCGCAAGTCTCAACATTGAATGCCGGGAGGACCGGTGGTCGTTCGGGCGTCAGGATTTCCGCACGGAATGGTCGCTGAAGACGCGCCGGGGACGGGTATGGCTGGCGGGGCAGACGCTGGACTCCATCGATTCCGTCCTGCGAATTCTTCTTTCCATCCTCATCGTTCCCCAAGGAGGCTCGCTGTTTCACTCGGCGAGCGCCATTCGCGATGGGAAGGCGTTTCTGTTTCCCGGGGTGTCCACCGCGGGAAAGAGTACCATTTCAAGCCTGGCACCCCCCGATGTGACCGTCCTCACCGACGAAATTTCCTATGTGCGTCCGCTGGGCGATGGCTACCAGGCATTTGGCACGCCCTTCGCCGGAAGCTTGAACATACCCGGCGAAAGTATCTCGGCTCCTCTTGAGGCTGTGTATCTTCTCGCCAAAGGTCCCGAGAACAAGATCGATCCGATCGCACGCAGGGACGCCATCACTGCGGTAATGCGGAATATGTTGTTTTTCACCAAAGACCCTCAATTGACAGAGGCTCTCTTCGAGACGGCCTGCCGGATTGTCGCCCGCGTCCCGGTATATCGTCTCGCTTTTGTTCCCACGCCCAAAGTCTGGGAGATGATCCGATGAGTGTTTATGTAGCGAGAAGCCGTGAGATCGCAGCGCGGTCCCTGGATGGCGAGATGATCGTCATGTCGATGCGGGATTCGAAGCTGTTCACCCTGAACGAGGTCGCCACGGAGATCTGGCTAGCCGCCGATGGACGCACCCCCCTCTCGGAGATCGTTCAGAACAAGGTCTGCGCAAAATTTGAAGCCGCTCCGGAAGCCGCTTATGCGGACGCCGAGAGTCTCTGCCGCCGGCTGGCGGAGCACGGCATCATGACGATCTCAGATCAACCCATTGAGTCAGCGAGGTAGACGCAATGACCGATACAGCCTCCATCACAACCGCCGAAGGGGACCCACCACCATCTTTACTGGATCAGATCGGCGCAAGGGCCGAGGCTCGCTCTATTCCGCTCTCCGTCCACTTGGACCTGACCTGGAAATGCAACGAGGGCTGTGTCCATTGTTATCTAGACCATAGCGTAGGCGATGACATGGATACGGCTGAGGTCAAGGGCGTGCTCGACCAGCTTGCCGCGGCCGGGACCCTGTTCCTGACGCTCAGCGGCGGCGAAATCATGTTGCGGAAGGACATCTTCGAAATCGTGGCCTACGCGCGGTCGTTGCTGTTCGATGTCAGGCTGAAGACCAACGGCATCCTGATTGGCGAAAGCGACGCGGATCGTTTCGCCGAAATGGGGGTCCGCCAGGTCAATATCAGCATCTACTCTCACCGGCCCGAGGTCCACGATGCCATCACCCGCGTGACCGGTTCCTTCGACCGCTCCATAGAAGCCATTCGCCGCCTGCAAAGCCGTGGTCTGACCGTTGAAATGCGCGTCTCCGTTTTCAAGGGCGGAGCGGATAGTTATGCGCGTCTCAAGGCTCTGGCCGACGATCTGGGCGTCCGGATTCTGTTCGATGCGACGATCGCACCCCGGATGGATGGCGGTCTCGCCCCCGTCGCACTTAACATCGACGCCGATGCCCGCGAAGAGTTCTACATGGATCCGGCGGTGACGGCGAGTCTGGAAGACGCTTGCGCCGGTCCACCCACCCCGGCAGGCGAAGAGCTGCTGAATGGGCATTCCTGCGGCGCTGGGTTTACGTCGTGCTATATCACGCCGCAGGGAGATGTCACGCCATGCGTCACGTTCCCGCTGGTTTGCGGCAGCTTGCGCCAAAGCAACTTTCTCGCCATCTGGAAGTCTGCACCGTTCCTGGAAATCCGCGGGATTCGGAACCGCGATTTGGACACTTGCGGTTCCTGCTCGAGCCTTTCCTCCTGCCACCGCTGCCCTGGTCTCGCCTTCACGGAAGGCAACATGCGCGGGGCCTCCATTCAGGATTGTAAGAACACATACGCGCAAACCAAGGTTCCGACGCCCCTCTATCCTGTTGCGGCGCCCGGCCCAGCGCCTCTGCGCGGCCCGACGCGTTCCAGCCAGTTCGTTCCACTGGCGTCGCTGCTTCCGGCGGCGGGGGACGGTTCGTATCATGAATCCGCCTGTTACTGAACGCTTCCGGGAAAAACTGCCGGCGCTGATCCGGCTTTACTCGGCCGGCGCACGAGCTGCGAACGCGGCGATGCGTTTCCACGCCATGGTGTGGCAGGAGGTTCTGTGGAGTTGGACCCGTCCCGAGGAGCGCGCGGCTGTCAACCGGATGATGTGGGACGCATGCGACGACTACCTCCCTGGAGGAGTGACATTCGCCCAGGGTCTTCACGACTGGGAGCGCCGCGCGATTTGGGACCCTGTCTTTCCCCGAAGCGGCCGGGTCCTGCTAGCGGCCGCTGGCGCTGGGCGCGAACTCGGCCACTTGTTAAAGATGGGTTTCGACGTGGCGGCCTTCGAGCCTGCGCCAAAGTTGTGCGAAGTGGCTCAGGAGATGGTCGCGTCTTATCCGAAGAGCGTTGTGATCCGCGCTTCCTTCGAGGACTTGGTCGCAGCAGCGACGCGGCGGACCGGGCCCCTGGCGCCGCACGTTCTGAATGAGCCCTTTGACGCGGTCATCCTCGGATGGGGGGGCTTCAGCTTTCTCATCACGACGGACGAGCGCCGCGAATTGCTGCTCGCAGCGCACGCGGTGGCGCCGAAAGCGCCTCTACTGCTCAGCTTCGTCGCTCAAGAGCGCGTAAAGCACAGCGTCGAGCGATGGCGCCCGCGCATCGGCCGGATATGTCGGCTCTTGGGGGCTCCGGCGGCACGGGGAGGTCCAGGCGACCTTTTCGTGCCCAAAATGGGTTTCTGGCATTGCCTAACGAAAGACGAGTTTCACGCGTCGGTCCAAGGGACAGGCTATCGCATCTTCTACAGCGCGTGGGGCCCGCTGCCCTACGCGATGTTGGTGCCGGAATAGCCGTGGCCGGGTCCGGCCCTGTGCGCTCTCTGACGCCCATGCGCGTCCCCGCGGTCTTTGCCCCGGTCTGAATCCCGGGGAGCGCTATTCCGCCAGGGTCAGACCCCAACCAGCCACCCCCAGCAACGCTCGTTTCAGTTCGGCTTCGAT
>Ga0182030_10007732_pt1 | contig 22383 bp, 18 predicted proteins | sample 812S3MmetaG_FD_121299 | JGI IMG/M metagenome (GOLD analysis project Ga0182030, IMG submission 121299) | Permafrost microbial communities from Stordalen Mire, Sweden - 812S3M metaG (Illumina Assembly) | ecosystem: Environmental > Terrestrial > Soil > Wetlands > Permafrost | place: Sweden... | reverse complement strand
CGCGGCCCCCGGCGCAGCTACGCCTTTGGGCCCAATCGCCAGCGTGTGCACTTTGATGCTCGGCAGGCTCAGCGCCAGGCTGGTCGCACCCGAGGCGACCAGTCGATAGTCCCCGTGCAGATCGATGCTGCCGCTGCCGAGCTTGAACGGCAGCGCATCCTCGAGATAGGAGGCAATGGTTGACGCCTTGAGCGCCGTGATCGCGAATTCGCCGTTCGATCCCAGCGGCCGCACCGAGAACTGCCCCGACCAATCGAGCTGTTCGCCGGCACCGGTGGCGGCGCTGAAGCGATAGCGGTTCTCGAACTGCGGCTGGGTTCGAAAATCGGTCAGCGCAAACTCGATCGGACTCAAGGTGGTGATGAATGGCGCCCCGCGACTGCGATCCTCGAAATGCACCTGGCCGCGGCTGACGGTGAAGCTGCCCAGGCGCAGGGCAGGCACCGAGGCGGACTCGGGCGCGGGTGGCTTGGGCGCAGCGGGCCCCGGTGGCGCCAGTTTTGCCAGATTCAGCGAGCCGTCACGGTTAACCAGAACACTGACCACCGGCTGTTCCAGCCGCACTTCGGCGAAGGTCCAGGCCCGATGCACCAGCGAGGCGGTGGCGCTGAATTTTATGCGCAGCAACGTGAAGCTTGCGATCGGCGCGCCATCGGCTTCGGTCAGCGCCAGGTCGTGGATCTCGCTCGCCAGCGAGAACGGGTTGAAGCTCAGGGAACCGATCGACAGCTTGCGGCCGAGATCATGCTGCACGTAATCAATCGCCTGGGTACGGGCAATGCGCGGCACCAGAAGGAAGCCGGCCAGCGTGTACAGCAGCAGCAGGCCGGCCGCGATGCCGAGCGCGAGCCGATGCGCGCGCAGCCATCGCGCCACGCCGCCAGCCGGCGAATCACCGTCCGAATCTTCCATATTCCAGAAAACTCCCCGTCTCTCGCGCCACCCGCGCCGACCACAGCATCCCCGAATGGGTGGTCGGCAGCGGCAGGTAAGCCCTGGCACCGTTCATCCGTGTCTCCGACACGCCGACCGTACCGTCGTTGTCCTCGTCAAACTCTAGCAGCAATCGGCCGAGACCGAACGGCAGCGTACCGGCAATGATGCCAAGATCGCGCCCACTGTCCCAGTCCCGCGGCTGCTGGTGCAGCAGCTCCGCGGCACTGGTCGCCCCCAGCAGCGCCCGTCCACAGGCCGAGCGGGCCAGGCGTCGCGCGGCGCGCGAACCGGCCACCGGGCTGCCCAGGAACACCACCCGCCCGGGCTGTCGCATCGGGTAGCTCGCCAGGCAGCGCTGGATCAGCAGGCCCCCGAGGCTATGCCCGAGCAGGTGCACCTGCGGCGCGTCGACCGCGGCGATGGTAGCGCGCAGCGCCGCGATGATCTGTGCCAGCGGTGCGCGCACCGACGCATAGCGAAATACCAGGAACCGGTAGCCGCGCTCGCGTGCCAGGCGACGGCGCAGCCATATCGATTCGATACCCGTCATCCACAACCCGTGCACGTAGACGACGGCTGCGCCAGGCATCTCTCACGCCGGTGGCGGTGTACGCACGCGGATGTGCAGTTCGCGCAGCTGCGCCTCGCTGACCTCGGTGGGTGCATCGGTCATCAGGTCGGCTGCGGTCTGGGTCTTCGGAAACGCGATCACGTCGCGAATGCTGTCGGCGCCAGCCATCAGCATCGCCAGCCGATCGAGGCCGAATGCAATGCCGCCGTGCGGCGGCGCGCCGAAGCGCAGTGCATCGAGCAGGAAGCCGAATTTCGCGCGCGCCTCTTCCGGTCCAATGCCCAGCAGGCCGAACACCACCGACTGCATCTCCTCACGGAAGATACGCACCGAACCGCCGCCGACCTCCGAGCCATTGAGCACCATGTCGTAGGCGCGCGCCAGCGCCCCGCCCGGGTCGGCCTGCAGCGCCACCGGGTCATCGGACTGCGGCGAGGTGAAAGGGTGATGCATCGCCGCCCAGCGCCTGGCGTCAGCGTCCCATTCAAACATCGGGAAATCGACCACCCACAACGGCCGGAAGCCCTGGCTCACCAGTTTCAGCTCCTGCGCCACCTTCAGTCGCAGTGCACCGAGTGCGTCGCTGACCACCTTGGCGCTGTCGGCGCCGAAGAAAATCAGATCGCCATCAGCAGCACCGCAGCGCGTAACAATGCCGCTGAGTGCCGCATCGCTCATGAACTTAATGATCGGCGACTGCAGCCCGTCGCGGCCGCGCGCGCTCTCGTTGACCTTGATGTACGCCAACCCCTTGGCGCCGTAGCGCGCCACGAACGCGGTGTACTCGTCGATCTCCTTGCGCGTCAGGGCACCGCCGCCCGGCACGCGCAGGGCCGCTACCCGCCCCGCCGGATCCTTAGCCGGCGCCGAAAACACCTTGAAGTCGCAGTCGCGCACCAGTTCGGCGACGTCGACCAGCTCCAGCGCCACGCGCAGATCCGGCTTGTCCGAGCCATAGCGGCACATCGCCTCGGCAAAGCTCAGCCGCGGGAACGGCTGCGGCAGCTCGACCCCCAGCACCTCGCGGAACAGTGTCACCGCCAGGCCCTCCATCAGCTGCATGATCTGGTCCTGCGTCAGGAACGAGGTCTCGATATCGAGCTGCGTGAACTCCGGCTGCCGGTCGGCGCGCAGATCCTCGTCGCGAAAGCAGCGCACGATCTGGTAGTAGCGCTCGAAGCCCGCGATCATCAGCAGCTGCTTGAAGATCTGCGGCGACTGCGGCAGCGCGAAGAATTTGCCCGCATGGGTACGGCTCGGCACCAGGTAGTCGCGCGCGCCCTCGGGCGTCGCCTTGGTGAGCATCGGGGTCTCGATATCAACGAAACCGTGCGCGTCCAGGTAACCGCGCATCGAGCGCGTGATCCGGTGGCGCTGGCGCAGCCGCTGGTTCATGACTTCACGCCGCAGATCGATGTATCGGTAGCGCAGGCGCACCTCCTCGCTCACCGCCTCGTCGAGCTGGAACGGCAGCGGATCGCAGCGATTCAGCAGCGTCAGCTCGGTGGCCACGATCTCTATCCGGCCGGAGGCCAGATTGGCATTCACGGTGCCGGCCGGCCGTGGCTGCACCGTGCCGCGCACCTGCACTACGAACTCATGGCGAAGCTTTTCCGCGGTGCCGAAGATCGCCTGCTGGTCCGGGTGGAACACGACCTGCACCAGGCCCTCGCGGTCGCGCAGGTCGACGAAGATCACGCCGCCGTGATCCCGCCGCCGATGCACCCAGCCGGCGACCGCCACCGTCGCGCCAGTCAGCTTCTCATCGACCTGTCCGCAATAATGGGTCCGCATCGGCCTGCCGTGGTGGAAAATGGGGCGCGAATGTTAGGTGGCGTGGGCGGCCGGCACAACCACGCCGAGCGTCACGATCATCCTCATTGCCGCATCGGTGCTCATGTCGAGCTCGATCGCCTGCGAGCGCGGCACCATCACGATGAAACCGGAGGTTGGATTGGGCGTGGTCGGGATGAACACGCACACCTGCGGCTCCCCGGTGTGCGCACTGATCAGCGGCACGTCGCCCGCGGTCTGGAAGCCGACGCTCCAGATGCCCTGGCGCGGATATTCGATCAGCAGCACCTTCTTGAAGGAGTTGCCCTGGTTCGACAGGATCGTCGTCGAGAAGCTCTTGACCCCGCTGTACAGCGCCCGCACGAACGGGATGCGGTTCATCAGATCTTCCCACAGCGCCACCAGGCTGCGGCCGATGATGTTGCTGACCAGCACGCCGGTGAAAAACAGCAGCAGCACCGCCAGCAGCAGCCCGAGTCCCGGAATGTGGATCCCGAGCAGCGTCTCCGGCCGCACTGACGGTGGCAACAGCAGCAGCGTCTGGTCCATCAGGTCGAGAATGAAGCGCACCACCAGCACCGTGACCAGGATCGGCACCCACACCAGCAGGCCCGCGATCAGGTAGCGGCGCCCGAAGCGGCGCACGCGCTCACCGGTCAACGGCCGCTCCGGCGCTTGCCCGCCTTACGCTTGGCCGGGGCGGCCGGGCGCGGGCGCTTGGAGGCGGCACTCTTGCCGTGCGACGCACGTGCGCCAATGTTGCGTGTGGTGGCTGCCGGCGCCTTAGGTCCGGCCGCCGATGCACCGCTGTCCGCGTTGCCGCCGCTCTTGTCGGAAGCCTTGGTCTCCGCCTTGCTGTCAGTCTTGGTGTCGCTCTTGCTGTCGGCAGACGCGCTGGCACCGGCCTCGCCCTTGCTGTCGCTGCTGGCGTCGGCCTTGGCTTCGCTCTTGGCCGGCGCCTCGTCCTTGTCGCCGCCGGCAATATTGCGCTTGTTGTCCTTGTCCGTCTTGAAGTCGGTCTCGTACCAGCCCGACCCCTTGAGACGAAACACCGGCGCCGAGATCAACTTCTTGAACGTGCTCTTGCCGCACGACGGGCACTTCTTCAGCGGCTTGTCGGTGATCTTCTGCAGCACCTCCGAGTAGTAACGGCAGCTGCTGCATTCGTATTCGTAAAACGGCATATTTTTCCAGCGAAAACAGTAGGGGACCGGGGGCGATTATAGACGGCAGCGGCCTCAGTCATATCGGATTACGCAGCGCAGGGGCTGCTCATGCCAGATGAAATCCCCCACCAGCCGCAGGTCGATCAGCGCAGCCAGCCCCTGCACCTGGTAGCCCGCCAGACTCGCAAGCTCTGCGGCCGCCCGCATTGTGCCCCCGGTTGCCAGCACGTCATCGATCAGCGCCAGCCTGCCGCTCCCCGACTGCACTTCCAGCACCGCACTGCCGTACTCGAGCGAATAGGCCGCCGAGACCACCGGCGGCGGCAGCTTGCCCTGCTTGCGGATCGGCACGAAGCCCTTGCGGCGCCGGCCCGCCAGTCCCGCCGCCAGCACGAAGCCGCGCGCCTCGATGCCGGCCAAGGCGTCGATCTGCTGCCACTCCGCCTCGCTGAACAGCGCATCGATCGCATCCAGCGTCGCCTCGAAGTGAGTGCGCAGCAGCGGCGCGATGTCGCGAAACAGGATTCCGGCCTGCGGGAAATCCGGCACATCGACAATCAAGCACTTGAGATCCGTCATCATCCCCTCTCGACCAGGTCGCTGCAGCGCCGGTCAGCGTTGGCACACATGCAGGGAGGTTTCGAACTAGGTGCAGGACTTTCGTTAATGAAAGTCCTCCCTCTAGTTCGATACCTCCGGGTTATGTCCCTACGATACCCGGTTCTGAATCGCTCTGATCAGGAGGCTGCGCGGATATCCCGCTTCTTTTCGAACACCAGTTCCGAGCCCCGCACCGTCACGCGCACCCGGTCCCCGGGCAGCAACTCGTTGCGCAGGATGCGCTGCGCCAGCGGGTTCTCAATCTGCTGCTGGATCGCACGCTTCAGCGGCCGCGCGCCATACACCGGATCGAAACCGGCCTCGCCGATCAGGTCGCGCGCCTTGTCGTCCAGGTCAAGCTCCATGTTGCGATCGAGCAGCCGCCGCCGCAGGTAGCCGAGCTGGATTTCCACGATGGCGCGGATCTGCTCGGTGCCCAGCGGATGGAACACGACGATATCGTCCACACGGTTGATGAACTCGGGCCGGAAGTGCTGCTGCACGATCTCCATCACCGCGCTTTTCATGCGCGTGTAGTTGCCCTCGCCGGCCATCTCCTGGATCACCTGCGAGCCCAGGTTCGAGGTCATGATGATCACGGTATTGCGGAAATCGACCGTGCGTCCCTGGCCATCGGTCAGCCGACCGTCATCGAGCACCTGCAGCAGCACGTTGAACACGTCCTGGTGCGCCTTCTCCACTTCATCCAGCAACACCACCGCGTACGGCCGGCGCCGCACCGCCTCGGTCAGATACCCGCCCTCCTCATAACCGACATATCCCGGGGGGGCTCCGATCAGTCTCGAGACCGAGTGCTTCTCCATGAACTCGGACATATCGATCCGCACCATGGCCTCGTCGGTATCGAACAGGAATTCAGCCAGCGCCTTGCATAATTCGGTCTTGCCGACACCGGTGGGGCCAAGGAACATGAACGAGCCGGTCGGCCGGCGCGGATCCGACAAACCTGCACGCGAGCGCCGGATCGCGTTCGAGACGATGCGCACCGCCTCGTCCTGCCCGACCACGCGTTTCTCCAGCGCCTGCTCCATGCGCAGCAGCTTGTCCTTCTCGCCCTCGAGCATTTTCGATACCGGGATACCGGTCCATTTCGACACCACGTCCGCGATCTCTTCCTCGGTAACGCTGTTGCGCACCAGTTGCGGCGTGGATTGTTCGGCGCGCTGCGCCTGCACCAGCCGCTTCTCCAGCTCCGGGATGCGCCCGTACTGCAGCTCCGCCATGCGCGCGAGATTCCCGGCGCGCCGCGCCTGCTCGACCTCGAGTTTCGCCTGTTCGAGTTCTTCCTTGATCTTGGTGGCGCCCTGCAGCGCCGCCTTCTCCGCCTTCCAGACCTCTTCCAGGTCGGCGTATTCCTTCTCCAGGCCGGTGAGCGTCGTCTGCAGCGTCGACAGGCGGCGCCTGGAGGCTTCGTCCTCTTCCTTCTTCAGCGCTTCCTGTTCGATCTTCAGCTGAATAATCCGCCGCTCCAGCCGATCCATCGATTCGGGCTTGGAGTCGATCTCCATGCGGATGCGGGCCGCCGCCTCGTCGATCAGGTCGATTGCCTTGTCGGGCAGCTGCCGGTTGGTGATGTAGCGGTGCGACAGCGTCGCCGCGGCGACGATCGCCGGATCCGTGATGTCGACCCCGTGATGCACCTCGTAGCGCTCCTTCAGTCCGCGCAGGATCGCGATCGTGCTCTCGACGCTCGGCTCGTCCACCAGCACGATCTGGAAGCGGCGCTCGAGCGCCTTGTCCTTCTCGATGTACTTGCGGTATTCATCCAGCGTCGTGGCGCCCACGCAATGCAGCTCGCCGCGCGCCAGCGCCGGCTTGAGCATGTTGCTCGCATCCATCGAGCCTTCGGCACGCCCGGCACCGACCATGGTGTGCAGCTCGTCGATGAACACGATCACCTGGCCTTCCTGCTTGGCAAGATCGGTCAGCACCGCCTTCAGGCGCTCCTCGAATTCGCCGCGGAATTTCGCGCCCGCCACCAGCGCGCCCATGTCGAGCGCCAGGATGCGCTTCTTCTTCAGGCTCTCGGGCACCTCGCCGTTGACGATGCGCTGCGCCAGTCCCTCGACGATCGCGGTCTTGCCAACCCCAGGTTCCCCGATCAGCACCGGGTTGTTCTTGGTGCGCCGCTGCAGCACCTGGATCGTGCGCCGGATCTCATCGTCGCGGCCGATCACCGGATCGAGCTTGCCGGCGCGCGCACGCGCGGTGACATCGATGGTGTATTTCTCCAGCGCCTGGCGCTTCTCCTCCGCGCCGGCGTCGTCCACCTTCTCCCCGCCGCGCACCTCCTCGATCGCCTTGTCGATTGCCGCGCGCGTGGCCTTGACCTCTTTGAGCGCCTTGCCGACCGCGCCGCGGTCCTCGATCGCCGCCAGCACGAACAGCTCGCTGGCGATGAACTGATCGCCGCGCTGCTGCGCCAGCTTGTCGGTGACGTTCAGCATCCGCCCCAGCTCGTTCGAAACCTGCACGTCCCCGCCGTGGCCTTCCACCTTCGGCAGGCCATCGACGAGGCCAGTCAGCAGCGTGTGAAGCCGGTTGACGTCGACACCCGCCTTGATGAACAGCGGCCGCACGCCGCCGCCCTCGGCATCGAGCATCGCCAGCAGCAGATGTGCCGGCTCGATGAACTGGTTGTCACGCCCGACCGCAAGCGACTGCGCGTCCGCTAACGCGGCCTGGAATCGGCTGGTAAGTTTGTCCTGTCGCATAATTAACCCGTACGAGCTTGAAAGTCTTAAGTGTGCGGCCAACCCCTGGCGTTGGGAATCCGTATCAACCCATAGCGCTCAAGTGGGGCTGACTGTAAGTATTTCAAGCGCCTGGCCGCCACCAGCCCGCTGCCGCACCCCAAGTTTCTGCCTGTTCGGCCCGCTACGCCAGCCACAGCTCGGCCGCGAAAATCACCGCGACCCCGCAGCCGATCAGCAGCACCTGGGCGACGGCCGCCCCCACCTCCACGCGCCGATGCAGGCCGGGAATCAGGTCCGCCACCGCTACATAGATCAGCGATGCGGCCGCCACCGAGATTGCGTAAGGCAGCACGTCGAGCGTGCGTCGCAGCGCCAAGAACCCCAGCAGGCCGCCGATGATCGAGGTCAGGCTGCTGGCGGCGTTGAACCACAGCGCGCGCACCGGGCTCATGCCCGCGTGCAGCAGCACCGCCAGGTCGCCCAGCTCCTGCGGGATCTCGTGCGCCGTGATCGCGATCGTGGTCACCACGCCGAGCCGGGTGTCGGTCAGGAATGCCGCCGCGATCAGCACGCCATCGAAGGCGTTGTGCACCCCGTCGCCGAACAGCACGATCCAGCCGGCGGCACGATCGCGGTCGGACTGGTGCGGCGAATGCGTCTCACAGTCATCGCTGTGGCAATGGCGCCAGAGCACCAGTTTTTCCAGCACGAAGAACAGCGCAATGCCTGCCAGCACCGCGGCCCCGATCGCCTGGATGCGGCCCGGGCCGACGCTCGCGATCGCCTCGGGCAGCAGCCCGATCAGCGCCGCGGCCAGCATCGCGCCGGTGGCGAAGCTGATCAGGTGCGGCAGCAGGCGGTTGCGGCGCGCTTCCGACAGCAGCAGAAAGGAGCTCGCCAACCCCGCGCTGAGCACGCCGCCGAACAATGTAGCTAACAAAATCCACACTAAAGTCATGAGGGATCGCCCAGCCAGATCAACGCCGCCATGCGCCCGGTGACACCGTCGCGCCGGAATGAATAGAACGCGTCGGACTCGCTGAAGGTGCAGCGTGGTTCGCCGTGGATCGAATTCACGCCGAGCGCGTACAGCCGCTGGTGCGCCAGCTGGCGAAGGTTGCATTGCCAGCGGCCGTGCACATTGCGTACGAACGCGCTTGCCGCCTCCGCGGCGTGTGCGCAGAACGCCGCGCGTACTTCGTCGCCGACCTCGAAATGATCCGGCCCGATTGCAGGGCCGAGCCACGCATGCAGCTCGGCGCCGGCGACATCGAATGCGGCGACCGTGGCCTCCAGCACCCCGGCGGCCAGGCCGCGCCAGCCCGCATGCGCGATTGCGACCGCATCGCCGTCGCGCTGCGCCAGCAGTACCGGCAGGCAGTCGGCGAGCTGCACTGCCAGCACCCGACCGCGGCGGCGTGTCAGCGCCGCATCGGCGCTGGGTGCCGTGTCACCCGGCAAGGCCGATTCGGCCGCCGGAAGCGAATCGGCCTCAAGCACCGTGGTGCCGTGCACCTGCGTCAGCCACAGCGGTTCGGACGGCAACTGCAGCGCGCTGATCACGCGGCGGCGATTCTCCGCCACCGCCAGCGCATCGTCGCCAACGTGCCGGCCCAGATTGAGTGACGCATAGGGGCCATCGCTGACCCCGCCGGCGCGCAGTGTGAATGCTGCGCGCACGCGTCTGGGCGCGGGCCATTTCGGCAGCAGCAGTGCCAACGAGCTCATCGGCTGCGCGATTTGCCGCGCCGCCGGCGGCTGGTAGCGTCCGGCGCGCGCGCCGCCGAGCGAGCGGCCCCGGCATCCGCGCGCAGCGCCGCCAGCAGCCGCTCGAAATCCACCGGCAGCGGCGCCTCGAAGCTGACTGCGCGCGCGCTGCGCGGATGCGTCAGCGTCAGCCGCTGCGCATGCAATGCCTGGCGCTGGAACGCGTGCAGCAGCGCATTGAGCTCTTCGGCCTCGCCGCCGACCCGGCCCTGCCGTCCGCCATAGGCCGGATCGCCGACCAGCGGCAGCCCGACATGCGCCAGGTGCACGCGGATCTGGTGGGTGCGGCCGGTCTCCAGCTGTACCCGCAGCAATGTGTGCACGCGAAAGCGCTCCTCGATACGAAAATTCGTGATCGCCTCGCGCCCATCGGCGCGTACCGCCATGCGCGTGCGCAGGCTGCGGTGGCGCCCGATCGGCTGCTCGATACGCGCCCCCCCGGTTGGCTGCCCCATCACCAGCGCCAGGTATTCGCGTCCGATTTCGCGCGCGGCCAGCTGCGCTACCAGCCGCGTATGCACCTCGGGTGTTCGCGCCACGATCAACAGCCCGCTGGTCTCCTTGTCGAGCCGGTGTACCAGCCCGGCGCGCGGTACGCGCGAGAGCGCCGGATCGTGCGCCAGCAACGCGTTCTGCAGCGTGTGCTCGCGGTTGCCCGCCCCCGGGTGCACCACCAGTCCGGCCGGCTTGTTGAGCACCAGCAGCTCGCGATCCTGGTGCACGACGTCCAGCGGCAGCGCTTCGGCACCGACGCGCTCGTCGGCGGCGAAGCGCGCCTCGACCACGATCTGCTCGCCGCCGGCGACCCGGTCGCGTGCGCGTACCGCACGGCCGCCCAGCCGCACCGCGCCTTCCCGTATCCAGCGCTGCAAGCGCGCCCGCGAGTACTGCGGCAGCGCGGCGGCCAGCGCCTGGTCCAGGCGCAGCCCGGCCGCCGCAGGCGGCAGCTCGAAGCTGTGGGTCTGGAACTCGGGTGGCATCGGACAGGTCAGCTATACTGGGTCGAGCAACGATTCAATCTCCTAGGGTCCTTCCTTGAGTTCACCACACACTGCGGCCCCAGGTCGCTGGCGGCTGCTGGGCGCGATGTTCATCGCGTCGCTGACGCTGCTGGCCGGCTGCCATACGCAAGCCAAGAAGAAGACCGTAACCGCCGAGCAGCTCTACACCACGGCTCACAAAGCGTTGATCAACAACGATTTCCAGTATGCCATCAAGCAATACGAGATGCTGACCTCACGCTTCCCGTTCACCAACCAGGCGCGCCAGGCGCGGCTCGATCTCATCTACTGCTATTACCGCAAGGGCGAGAAAGAAACCGCGGTCGACGCGGCCGACCAGTTCCTGCGCGAGAACCCGACGCACCCGCGCGTGGACTACGCCTGGTACATGAAGGGCCTGATCTACTTCGAGCGCACCCCGTACGCGATCGAGCGCTTCTTCGGCGTCGACATGGCCAAGAGGCCGCCGACCGACCTGCTGAAGTCGATCAATGCCTTCAGCACTGTCGCCACGCAATACCCGAACAGCGAGTACGCGCTCGATGCGTTGCATCGCATGACCTACCTGCGCAACCGGCTGGCCGAGTACGAGGTCAATGTCGCGCGCTACTACGTGCGCCGTGGTGCCTACATTGCGGCCGCACGCCGCGCCGAGAGCGTGATCGAGCAGTACGACGGCGCACCGTCCGAGAAGCAGGCACTCGCGATCATGCTGCAGTGCTATCGCCTGCTGGGCTACACCGAACTGGCCGCGAACGTCGAGCGCGTCTACCAGGCCAATTACCCGGCCACCAACGAGGCCGCGACCGCCAAGGGCAAGCACTGGTGGCAGTTTTGGCGCCACTGACCCGCGGCCCGCACGGGCCAGTGTGCCGCGCACCTGCGTACCGCCGGCGCGCCGCTGGCTAGCGCCGATAGCCGTTGGTGATCGGATAGCGCCAGTCGCGTCCGAAGGCACGCCGGCTCACGCGTACGCCGGGCGGCGCCTGCCGCCGCTTGTACTCGGCCCGCTTCACCATATCGAGCACGCGCGCGACCACCGCGCGGTCGTAGCCGCGCTCGCAGATCTCCTCCACCGACAGGTCATCCTCGATGAAGGCCTCGAGGATCGGATCGAGCACCTCGTACGGCGGCAGCGAATCGGTGTCTTTCTGGTCCGGCCGCAGCTCCGCGGTGGGCTCGCGCTCGATCACGCGCTCCGGGATCGCCGGCGACAGCGTGTTGCGGTAGCGCGCCAGCCGGTACACCAGCATCTTGCTGCAGTCCTTGATCGGCGCGAACCCGCCCGCCATGTCGCCGTACAGCGTTGCATAGCCGACCGCCATCTCGCTCTTGTTGCCGGTGGTCAGCAGCATGCGGCCGGTCTTGTTCGAGATCGCCATCAGCAGCACGCCGCGGCAGCGCGCCTGGATGTTCTCCTCGGTGGCATCGGGCTTGCGGCCGGCAAACTCCTCGGCCAGTGCCGCTAGCGTCGCGGCGAACATGTCCTCGATCGAGATCGTGCTCAGGCGCACTCCGAGCAGCTGCGCCTGCGCGGTCGCATCCTCGCGGCTCATCTCCGAGGTATAGCGCGACGGCATCATGACCGCGTGCACGCGTTCGGCTCCGAGCGCATCGACCGCGATCGCCAGCGTCAGCGCTGAATCCACTCCGCCCGACAGGCCCATTACGGCGCCGGGAAAGCCGTGCTTGGTGACGTAATCGCGCACCCCGAGCACCAGCGCACGATAGACGCTCTCCTCGTCGGACAGCTCGGGGGCAACCGCCCCGGCAACCGGTACCACCCGCGCGCCGCGGCGTTCGAAATCGACGCTGTACAGGCCGTCCTTGAAGGCGTCGGCCCGCATCACCACCCGTGCCTGCGCATCCATTGCGAACGAGTTGCCGTCGAACACCAGTTCGTCCTGGCCGCCGAGCAGATTCACGTACGCCGCCGGCAGCTGTACCTCGCGGATGCGATCGCCGAGCACCTGCTCGCGCTCGCGCTGCTTGTGGATCTCGTAGGGCGAGGCGTTGATGACCAGCAGCAGCTCGGCACCGAGCGCTGCAGCCGCTCGCGCCGGCGGCGGCTCCCACACGTCCTCGCAGATCAGAAGCCCCAGGCGCCAGCCGTCAAACTCCGCCACGCTCGCCTGTGTGCCCGGCGTGAAGTAGCGCTTCTCGTCGAACACCTTGTAGTTCGGCAGTACCGCCTTACGGTGATGCGCCAGCGTGCGTCCGCCACGCAGCAGCAGCGCCGAGTTGTAGATGTGCCCGTCGGCGTACTCCGGATATCCGACCATCACCCCGATCGCCGGTACCGCCGCCGTCAGCTCCGCCAGTGCGCGCTCGATCTGCAGTCGCAGGCCGCGATGAAACAGCAGGTCCTCGGGCGGATAGCCCGACAGTGTCAGCTCGGGGAACAGCACCAGGTCGGCGCCCAGCGCATCGCGAGCGCGGCGCGCGTCGGCGATCACGCGTTCGAGATTGCCGCGCACGTCGCCGACCAGCAGGTTCGACTGCGCCAGCGCGATCCTCAGCCTGTCGGTGCGGGCCACCGGGACTCCGGTGCGCTGGTCGGCGCGCGCGCCGCTCAGCGCCGCGCCCGTGCCCGCGCCGTGCGCTTCGCGTGCGCACGGGGCTTGCCGCGCTTGGCCGGCCTGCTCGCCGCCTTGCGCGTCGGCTTGCGCGTCGGCTTGCCGGTGGCCTTGGGTACCGGGTTGCGCGCCGATGGCTTTGCCGGCCTCGCCGCCGCGCGCGGCCGCGGCAGCACTTCACTCGCATTCTGCGCCGCCTTCGATGCCCGGCTCGCCGCACTGCTGGCCGCCTGTGCGCGGCGCTTGCCCAGCAGCTCCGCCATCGCACTGCCCAGCAGCGCCGGCGACTTGACGGTACGCACCCGCGCCGCCTCGAGCGCGCGGTATTTATCGGCCGCCGTGCCCTTGCCGCCGGCGATCACCGCTCCCGCATGCCCCATGCGCTTGCCGGGCGGCGCGGTGACGCCAGCAATATAGGCCACCACCGGCTTGCTGACGTAGCGGCGGATGTGCTCTGCGGCCGCCTCCTCGTCCGAGCCGCCGATCTCACCGACCATGATGATGCCTTCGGTCTGCGAATCGCGTTCGAACAGCTCGATGACATCGATGAAGCTCATGCCGCGCACCGGATCCCCGCCGATGCCGACGCAGGTGCTCTGGCCGAGCTCGTTATTGGTGGTCTGGAATACGGTCTCGTAAGTCAGCGTGCCGGAACGCGAGACGATGCCGACGCATCCCCTTCGATGGATGAAGCCGGGCATGATGCCGATCTTGCACTCCCCGGGCGTGATGATCCCGGGGCAGTTCGGACCGATCAGCCGCGTGGCCGACCCGGCCAGCGCCGCCTTCACAACTACCATGTCGTTCACCGGCACGCCCTCGGTGATGCACACCACCAGCTCGACGCCGGCATCGGCCGCTTCCAGGATGGCATCGGCCGCGTACGGTGCCGGCACATAGATCATGCTGGCCGTGGCGCCGGTCGCACGCACGGCGTCGGCCACGGTGTCGAACACCGGCAGATCGAGATGTCGTTCGCCGCCGCGCCCTGGCGTCACGCCGCCGACCAGGCGGGTGCCGTAGGCGATGCACTGTTCGGAATGAAAAGTCCCCTGCTTGCCGGTGAATCCCTGGCAGATCACCTTGGTGCGCTGGTTGACCAGAATGCTCATGCGGGTCCTTTGTTCAGGCGGCTTTGCTGGCGGCGGCGATCACTTTCTTCGCCGCATCGGTCAAGTCGGCGGCGGCGGTGATCGCCAGTCCGCTCGCCGCCAGCCGCTCGCGCGCAACCTGGGCGTTCGTGCCCTCCAGCCGCACCACCACCGGCACCGATACGCCGACGTTCTTCACCGCATTGATGATTCCATCGGCGATCAGGTCGCAGCGCACGATGCCACCGAATATATTGACCAGGATGGCGCGCACCTGGGGATTGGACAGGATCAGCTGGAACGCTGCCGTCACGCGGTCGCTGGTCGCCCCGCCGCCGACGTCGAGAAAGTTGGCCGGCTGCCCGCCATGCAGCTTGATCAGGTCCATGGTCGCCATCGCCAGGCCTGCGCCGTTGACCATGCAGGCGATATTGCCGTCGAGCGATACGTAATTCAGATCGTGCTCGCTGGCGCGCTGCTCCATCGGGTCTTCCTGTCCCGGGTCGCGCAGCGCCGCCATCTCCTTCTGGCGGAACAGCGCGTTGGCTTCGATATCGAGCTTGGCATCGAGCGCCACCAGCCGCCCGTCGCGCGTGACGATCAGCGGATTGATCTCGATCAGGCTCGCGTCGCGCTCCAGGTACAGCCGGTATAGGCCTTTGACGATCGCGGTGAACTGCTCGATCTGCTTGAGCGCAAGTGCGAGCCCGAAGCCCAACTGGCGCGCCTGGAACGGCTCGAGCCCGGTGGCCGGATCTACCGTGACCGCCAGGATCTTCTGCGGCGTGCTGTGCGCCACCTCTTCGATATCCATGCCGCCGGCGGAGGAGGCGATCACCGCGATGCGTCCGCGCTCGCGATTGAGCGTCAGGCTCAGGTAGAGCTCGCGCTCGATATCGGATCCGCATTCCACGTAGACACGTTCCACCGGCAGGCCGGACGGCCCGGTCTGCTTGGTAACCAGTCGCTGGCCGAGCATGCCGGCCGCCGCGGCGCGCACCTGTTCGGTGTCGCGCGCCAGCTTGACGCCGCCTGCTTTACCGCGCCCGCCCGCATGCACTTGCGCCTTGACCACCCAGACGGCGCCGCCGAGTGCCTCGGCCGCTGCGACTGCCTCATCGGCGCTGGCTGCGACGCGCCCCTCAGGTACCGGGATGCCGTAGGCGGCAAGGATTTTCTTTGCTTGATATTCGTGCAGGTTCATCCGCGACCGCCCCAGTGCCGAAAAGCTGGCGATTGTCGCGGAAACCGGCGGCCGAGGCTAGCGCGCCACCGAATCTGCAGCCAACGCGAGCGGCCACCGCCGCTTGCTCGGCTGCGGGATATGCCCGCTATTTGACGCTGTAGCCGCGCGCCTCGAGGCAGGCGGTCATTGCGCGTTGATACTGTTCGCGCCGCGAACCAGTCTCGTTGGGCGCGACGCCACCGGCCTGCTGCGTCGGATCGAAGCCGGTCTGGTTCTTCGACCAGCTGTGGCACTCGTACTGGTCGGCCGCCTGCTGTTCCTGCGTCTGCCCGTTTTTGGGGTAGATGAAGAAATCCTCCGACGGGGCTGCCGGACCTGCCGGCGGTTCGCCGGGCTGGTCGGCGCCCGGGGGCGCGTCCACGACCGCGTAGCCGTTGGCGCCCGGCTGCCACTGGTAATAGACATTGTCGGCGTAGTAGTACGGCACGCCGCCGAACCACACGGTGCTGTAGAACGGCGGCAGCACGGTCAGGAACAGGCCGACCGGCGGGCGGGTCACGATGAACCCGTATGGGCCCGGCGCGTACCAGATGCCGCCCGAGAAATAGAAGCGGCTGCCATGGTAGTAATACGGGCGATAGCCGCCCGGCAGTGCCCGCACCACGGCGCCGCTGCGTGGGTAGTAATGGCCGTGGTTGTAGCGGTTATCCAGCACCTCGCCGCGGCCAGGGCCGCCACGCTCCACCTGTGCACGGCCCGCCGGCCCGCCGCGCGGACCGTCTTCCGCCGCGTAACTGGCGGCCGCGGCTCCGAGCGTGAGCGCCGCAAGCGCGGTCCAGGCCAACCATCTGTGGGATGCGTTACTCATAATTCTCTGGTCCTCAGGCCGTCTTGTAGCCGCGCGCGTCCAGGCAGGCGCTGATCGCACGGCGATAGTTCGAAGCGGCGGCTTGCCCGCTGGCATAGTTCTGGTCGAGCCGGCGCTGCTCGTAATTGGCCTGCGCCTGCGCGTTGGCGTCGCTGGTCGAGCCGATCGCCGCCCCGGTCAGCCCGCCGAATACCGCACCGAAGCCGGCGTCGCGCGGGCCGGCAATAGCCGCTCCCAGGATGGCACCGGCGATCGCCCCGACGGCGGTTCCGGCGCCGGGCGGATTGGCCGGCTGGACCACCACGCGCTCGCCCGGGGGCAGGCCCGGCCGGCTCGGATCAAAGCCGGTCTGTTGCACCGCCCACACGTGACACTCATAACGGTCCCGCTCAAGCTGTTCCGGGCTCTGCCCCTGCGCGGGGTAAACCATGATGGGAGCCGATACCGGCTGGCTCGCCACCACGGTGCGCCGCGGCGGAGGCGCCTCGCACGCAACCAGCAGTGCCGACAGCCCCAGAACAGACCAGATTCGCAGTTTAAGTCGCTGATTAGTCATATGCTGCATGGTAACGACCTACGTTGGGAAAGGTTGACATTAACGTCGTGAACGCGACCTGAATGCTGACCTGAAAGCTTAGAGTGCGGCTAACCCGGACAGTTTCAATGCTATATCGCGGCTCCGCATGGCGAATCCCGATCCGTTGAGCGTACCGTCTTACAGTGCGCCGGCGGGTCCGCCGCCGCCGCCCCTGGCCCCGGCCGCTCTCCCGCCCGGTAGCGACCTGGCCTGGCGAGTGGTCGGGCTGGCCAACCTGTACCGCCTGCTGCTGCCCCCGGTACTGATTGCGCTGCAGCTGCTGACCCGTCCGACCCCGACGGTCGGCGCCAGCAATCCGCAGCTGTTCACACTTATATGCGCGGTCTACTGGGTGCTGGGCGGGGTCATGGCCTTCGGCCGCAAGGGCCGCTGGCGCAGCCGCCACGCGCTGGTATTCGTTAACATGTTGCTCGACACCACTGCCATCAGTGCGCTGCTGTACTGCAGCGGCGGGGTTTCCAGCGGGCTGGGCATCCTGCTGGTGATTCCGGTCGGCGCTCTGTCGCTGCTGGCGGAAGGCCGCGCCAGCCTCGGAGTGGCCGCGCTGGCGGCGCTCGGACTGCTGGCGCAGCAGATCCTGGCGGTGGTGGCCGGCTACGCGCAGACCTACGATTACTCGCTGGCCGGCATGCTGGGAGCGGTGGTGTTCCTGGTCGCACTGATGGCATGGCCGGTCTCCAATCGGCTGCGCGAGAGCGAAGCGCTGGTGCGGCGCCAGGAACTCGACCTCGCCAACCTGGCACAGCTGTCGCAGTACATCGTGCAGCGGCTGCGCGAGAGCATCCTGGTAGTAGACCCGTCCGACCGCATCCGGCTGATCAACGAGTCGGCCGCGCGCATGCTGGGCGATGACTTCGCCGTCCCGGGCGCACTGCTCGGCGAAGTCGCGCCGCGCCTGCTGTACTTGCTATCCAACTGGCGCAGGGATGAGGGTTCGCTGTTGCGCGGGGACGCCGCGACCTTCGTGGCCGCGGACGGCGCGCGCGTCATCCGGCCGCATTTCGCACCGCTTGGCAGCAGTGAGCCAGCCCCGATCATCGTGTTTCTGGAAGACACCGGCGATCTGGCCGCCAAGGTGCAGCAGACCAAGCTTGCGGCGCTCGGCCGCTTGTCGGCCAGCATCGCCCATGAAATCCGCAATCCGGTCGGTGCCATGAGCCATGCGGCGCAGCTGCTGGCTGAATCCCCGGCACTCAGCAGCGCCGACCGGCGCCTGACCGAGATTATGCAGAGCAATTCGACTCGCGTCAGCGGCATCATCGACAACATTTTGCAACTTTCGCGCCGTGAGTCGCCGCGGCCGGAAAAGCTGATGCTCGAGTCCTGGACGCAACGCTTTCGCGAGGAATTCTGCAGCACGGTACAGCTGCAGTGGCAGCGGCTGATCATCGACCCGGCCTCCGAGGACGTGGAGCTGCGCATCGACGGCAGCCAGCTGCACCAGATATTCTGGAATCTGTGCCAGAACAGCGTGACCCACGCGCTGCCGCACGCGGGGGCTGCGCCGATCGAGCTGCGCTACGGCCGCCTTGCCGGCATCGGCCGGCCCTATCTGCAGGTCGCCGATCGCGGACCAGGCATTGCCCAGGCCGATGCCGAGCGTATTTTTGAACCCTTTTTCACCCGCGCCGCCCACGGCACGGGGCTCGGGCTGTTCCTGGCGCGTGAACTTGGGCAGGCCAATGGGGCGACCCTGCTGTATGAGACGCGCGAGGGCGGGGGTAGCATCTTCCGCATCGTGTTTGCTGATCCTGGCCGCTGGAGCGCGGATCAGCGCCTGGAACTGCATTGAGTTGATGCCGTGAATAGTGCGCACAAACCGCTGGTGCTGGTGGTCGATGACGAGCCCGACCTGATCGAGCTGGTGTCGCTGACCTTGAGCCGCATGAATCTTGCCACCGACTCGGCGCCCGATCTGGCCGGCGCGCGCGCCAGGCTCAGTGAGCGCAGTTTCGATCTGTGCCTCACCGACATGCGGCTGCCCGACGGCGACGGGCTCGACCTGGTCGCCTGGATCCAGCAGCGGCACCCCGAGCTGCCGGTCGCGGTCATCACCGCGCATGGCAACGTCGAATCCGCAGTGCGCGCGCTCAAGCTCGGGGCCTTCGATTTCGTCTCCAAGCCGCTCGATCTCGGCGTGCTGCGCAAGCTGGTCGCCAAGGCCATCAAGCTGTCCGAGCGGCGTACATCGGCGTCCGGCCTGCCCGCGCACGGCGCGCGGCTGCTGGGCCAGTCGCCGGCGATGACTGCGTTGCGTGACCTGGTCGCGCGCGTGGCGCGTAGCCAGGCTCCGGTGCACATCACCGGCGAGTCCGGTACCGGCAAGGAGCTGGTGGCCCGGCTGATCCACGAGACCGGCGCGCGCGCCGATGCACCGTTCGTTCCGGTCAACTGCGGGGCGATTCCGTCCGATCTGATGGAGAGCGAACTGTTCGGCCACAAGCGCGGCAGCTTCACCGGCGCGGTCGCCGACAAGCCCGGGCTGGTGCAGGGCGCCGAGGGCGGCACGCTGTTCCTGGACGAAGTGGCCGACCTGCCGCTGCACATGCAGGTGAAATTGCTGCGGCTGATCCAGGAGAAGACCGTGCGCCCGATCGGCGAGCAGCGCGAAGTGCCGGTGGACGTGCGGGTATTGTCTGCGACCCACAAGAATCTGGGCGAGCTGGTATCCCAGGGCCGCTTCCGTGAGGATCTCTACTACCGCATCAATGTGATCGAGATTCGCGTGCCGGCGCTGCGCGAGCACGCCGATGATATCCCTGAGCTGCTCGAAGCGATGCTGCAGCGCCTGTCCACGCGCATTGGCGCGTCATTGCCGACCACTACTGGTGAGGCGCGCGCCGCGCTGCAGCGCTATGCGTTTCCAGGCAATGTGCGCGAGCTGGAAAACATTCTCGAGCGCGCGATCGCCTTATCCGTATCCGGCGTGATCGATGTCGCTGACCTGCAGCTGCGCCAACCGACCGCCGCGCCGTTGCCGGAGATTGCGGTCGCCGAGACGGCCAGCGCTCACCCTACCTCCGCGGGGCCGGCCGCCGGTCCGAGCGCCGCGCTGGGCGATCAGCTCGAGAACATCGAGCGCGCCGCGATCGTCAAGGCGCTCGAGCAGACGCGCTATAACAAGACCGCGGCGGCCAAGCTGCTCGGCATGAGTTTTCGCGCGCTGCGCTACCGGGTCAAGAAGCTGGGGATCAAGTAGCTCTCAGTTGCCGAATGCAACCAGCTTGTCGCCGGCGATCACCGGGGTGTTGCTGTCAGGCACGAAGTCCGCCGACGCGAACGATTCTGCGGGCGACTCTCCCGGCCAGCGGATGCTCATGAGATCGCCCATCGAATAGAAGAGATTGTGGCTGCGAATCTCCTTGCCGGCGTTTTGAGCGATGGCGCGCGCCTTGTCCGCATGGGCACTGCGATACGCGGCGTTCATCCAGACGAAGGCAGGGATATCGAATTGGTGCGCCGTGAACGTGGACGATCCGTGGCCGGCGTTGCCGTCGAGCGCAAACAGGTCCTCGCCATGGTCGGAGATGAAGGTGACGGTGGCCGGGACGCTCAGCTTGCGAGCCCGTTCAATCACCTGCTGCAGGAACCAGTCGGTATAGATGACGCTGTTGTCGTACGAGTTGACCACGTGCTGGCCGGACCGAGGCGAAGATGCCGACATGAATCCCAGGTCATGGCCGACGTCGTAGCGCTCGAACGACGGCGGGTAGCGGCTGAGGTATTCCCAATGTGAGCCGATGACATGCAGGCCAATGAATTGTGCCGCGCCGCGGCGCTCCAGGGCGCGCTGCAGATCCGGCAGCAGCACTTCATCGCGTGGCAGGTGACCTGACATGACCGAGCTAATCGGCGGCGGATAATGCATCTGGTCGGCGTGCACTCCGACTGCCAGCGATATGTGAGGATCCTGGTTCATCAGCCAGGCGGTGGAGTAGCCGGCTTCCCTGGCCAGATCCACCAGATTCCCCCGCACGCTGGCCATGTCGAAACGATCCGGGCTCATGCCGGTCAGCAGGATCGGCACCACGCGGGCGGTGTAGTTGGCATCGGCCACTGCGTGCTGGAAGAACACCGCCTCGCCGCCCAGCTGCTCAAGGAAGGGCGTGGTCTTGCGCTCATAGCCGTACACCGACCATGACGCGCGACGGGCACTCTCGCCGATTATCAGGATATGAACCTCCTCCGGCCCGGTGCGTGACGCGCCGTAGGGGAGCTTTCGAAGCCCGGTGCCATTCACTTGCGCCACGGCCATGCGCATCGGCCCGGCCAGGAACATGGCGGTGCCAATGAGCGGATTGACGGCGATGCCATCGATGAATGCCGCCGGGCTGCGCGCGGCATAGGCACTCAGCACTGCCACCGCACCGAGCACACCGTAACGGACACGAAGATTGCGCCCGGAGGAGATCGGTTGCGGTGCGCACCACAGCGCCAGCCATAGGTAGAGCAGCGCCAGCATCACTGCCGCGAGCAACCAGCGCGTGCCTTGCCAGATACCGAGGAAGCCGCGCACCTCCTCCCACGAGGTGGTCGCCAGCACATACGCAATAAAATCGCCCGGCGGACCGCTGAGGGCGATGGTGTATGCCGTGAACACCACGCTCAGAAGCAGCAGCGGAAACTGGATGAGAAGAAATACCCGCCAGGTACGCGCGGCCATCGCCAGCAGCCATTCCAGCAACAGCACCGACACCACGAAAGCGGCCAGGCTCTGTAAGCCCTTCGCGTGCTGCAGCCATACACCAAGCGCGATATAGGGCAGGACCAGGATAAAAAATGCCGCAGCGGCGGCAAGGCGCGATCGTTGCATCTGGCAGCGATCGTAGCTGAATACGGCTCGACTCCGCAGCGCTGACAAGGATTGTCAGATCCTGGCAGTGCGCGACAGCCGCTGTCGTCGGACGCGGGCGGTGATTAAGTCATAATCCACGCGCCGTCGTATAAAATACTAGTTTAAACAATAACTTATTCGGTATCCGGCATTTGGCACGGCCGTTGCATCTCCTAACCCAGCGGCCGTGTGGCCGCAGCCAAATTTCTCTATATATACGGAGCCTGTTCAATCATGAAAACGATGCAGAAGGGTTTTACCCTTATCGAATTGATGATCGTGGTCGCGATCATCGGTATCCTGGCGGCAGTCGCCATTCCGGCCTACCAGAACTACGTCATTCGCGGCCAGGTGACGGAAGGCCTGAGCCTGGCGTCGGGCTGGAAGACTGCGATTTCGGAGTACTACGCCCAGAACGGTTCATTCCCGACTACATCGAGCGCGACCGGCGGCGCCGGCGCGATTGCGGTGACGGGCGCGTCCACGGGTAAGTACGTTTCGGCCATCGCGGTCGCAGCTGGCGGCCAGATCCAGGTGACGTACGGGTTGCAGGCGAATGCGAAGCTCGCCGCCCTGGTGCTGTCGATCTCGCCCGGTCTGAGTGCGAACTATGACGTCGTGTGGGTGTGCGGCCTGTCGGCCACGCCCGCGGGTACGACCGGTGTGCAGGCGACGGCG
>Ga0182030_10007731_pt1 | contig 22384 bp, 23 predicted proteins | sample 812S3MmetaG_FD_121299 | JGI IMG/M metagenome (GOLD analysis project Ga0182030, IMG submission 121299) | Permafrost microbial communities from Stordalen Mire, Sweden - 812S3M metaG (Illumina Assembly) | ecosystem: Environmental > Terrestrial > Soil > Wetlands > Permafrost | place: Sweden... | reverse complement strand
AGTATTAATAGGTCGTTAATTATACGCTTTAGTGTCCCTCTTCAAAACCGCATTTTACCTATCCAGTGTCCCGCTTCATTTCCGCATTCGGGAATACTTGCCATGGAGCAAGGTTTGCCACCGGGGCTGTGGCTACCAACAGCTACTGAGTCCACCGAGCAATATAGAAGAGACGTCTTTAACCACTCCAGTCATACTTACGAAGAGATTGTTGATTATGGTGCGTTTATGGTGGCACTTGCGGTTATGGGTGTTTCCGAACATCCTCGGACTAGTTACATGCCAACACGGGCTGACATGATCGCTATGAACGAAGCCGGTTATGGCGTTACTCCGAAAATTCTAAGCAGTCATTACGGCGGGCTGACTAGATTGCAACAATCGCTGGGCTTTTTCCCTAGGCGGTATCACCCACCTCTCGAAGAACTTACCGCTCGTTTGAAATGGATGGCGGGTTACGCACTTGATTTAGAGGCTGATTTTGACGAACCAACTAAATCAGTTAAAGACGTTATCTGGTGGGGTGCGACTCGCGATCTGCTACCCAGCAGGGAGATTGTTTATGACGTTTTAGGAAGAGACACTTGTGCTATCCAAAAGGTATTTGCCATTGAAAAACCAAACGCCAGGAAGCAAGTTAGCTATCTTGATCTTTATCGTTTCGGAGCTAAGGTGATTGCTAAAAATGATGGCCCGATTATGCAGGAAGAACTTGATGAAAGGTATGGGCAGGATTTTATCGAGAAACCTCACTTTATAATCCACGCTCTATGGGGAAGTGCTGGCAAATTCTGGCTAGAGTTTGGATATGTGCCTAATTCCCGTGCGTTTAATCGAAATCAGCTTGTTAACCTTGGTATTCAGCTAGCAATTAAAACCGGTGGAGCACCATTAACCGTGAAGACGATTTCCCAGTTGTCAAAATCCCAAAAGTTTCCTTCAATGCAGCCAATTATAAGATTATTTGGAGGGCCGGGAAGCTTCAACCAAGAGGTTGCGCAAGGCTATGAGGCATTTCTAAACACTCGTCGAAAATTGGGCGATCAAGGGGTTTCCTGCGAAATGGCTAACCTGGCTTGTGCTAATTTTGATCCGACTGCAGAATTTGAGGCCGGGCTGTTAGCTCACATACCCGAGCTGGCGGTCCTGTCAGCTCAATCAGAAGAAGCCAAATACGTTCGGCGTATTATTGGGCGAGGCTTTGATCTAGAGTCAGAAACTTTTTATAACTGGCAAGTAGCTGACGTTAATACCATGCTAAAAAAACTTGGTTTGGTGACGGATGCTCAGAAACGTTTCGTCTCTGGGCTAATACCGAGGTTTAAAGCCCAGAACTTGGAGCAACATGATACTGCAAAATAGCTGATAGGTTTGATACGAAATACACTATAATTGGCTAGCCATAGCATCATAGCTGAGGTTATAACTTTATTGGTATCTAGTACGAAGGCTCTTAGCGTATAGTATTTGCATGGATTGGCAGTCTCAAACAATTAAAACCTACGATGACTCTGCAAACGAATTAGCAGAATATTTTAAAGGTATTGGTGCCAGAGTGGATGACATAGAGCTTGGTCTGAAGTTAGCTGACGTTGGTAGTAATGCTCAGGTAGTTGAAATCGGCTGTGGTGATGGACGAGACGCTGTCGAGATTGTAAAGAGAGTGAGCAAATACATAGGATTTGACCCTTCAGCAGGACTATTAAAAATCGCTCACGAACGATTACCGAATGTGTCTTTCGTCAAAGCCGATGCTTTAAGCTATGAGTATCCAGAAAACCTTGATGTAATCTATGCCTTCGCATCGCTATTACATGTTAATCGAGAAGATTTAAAGGATGTGTTTACTAAGGTTAGCCAGTCACTTCGTAGTGGTGGCATCTTTTTTATTTCGCTTAAGGAGCGACCGACTTATATAGAAGAAGTTAAAGAAGACGAGTATGGTAAGAGGATGTTTTATTACTATAACCCAGCCATTATTAAAGAAATTGCTGGTAACTCATTTACTTCTATCCACGAAGACCACCAGAAAATTGGCAAAACTGAGTGGTTTACGATTGTTCTTAAAAAGAGTTAAAGACAAGAATTATATTTATCATGCTTATGCTTTGGCATGATTAACGAGCTTCGAACTGATTTAGCTGTTTGCTCCACCATGTAACTCACTATATATTGGCTAAGTTTGGTGAACAAATTACGAGCGTTTATTTAGGCTAATTCAACTCCCAGAAGCGTGAGTAATCCTTTAACCCGATCTCTCATGAGGAGTGCATCTTGAGCTGGCATCGATAAAGATTCCTGGTTTATCCCTGCGTATAATACAGTGGCCTTGTCTGTATTACCGATGATTACTGGAGAAATGAGCCTAGCAAAACGTGCTTCATTATCGTTTAGTTGATGCAGATTTTCACTTACAAGGTATCTTTCAACTGCTTCTTGGCCTAATTTGATAGGCGGTTCTATAAACGCCTTAACCCCAACAACCCTTTCGGTGCCAGGATTTTTAACTATCTCAGTTGAAACTCTATACATACATTTGAGTGTACAGCAGATATATAAAAATATAAAGCATAAGTATAGTCAAGTGACTGGCTAGGGCGGAGGGATTCGAACCCCCGAATGCCAGGACCAAAACCTGGTGCCTTACCACTTGGCCACGCCCTACTAAACAGATTGATTTTACCTTAATTAACTTAAACACACAACGTAGATATTGTTTATTGCTAAATCATCAACAATAGCACTTGTCACATATTGGATTTTCGAGTAAAGTGAGCCTATCTATGCAAAAACGCGATGCCGATGATCCGGCTAAGTTTATAGTACCCCTGAACATGAATGGTTTAGTGGGGCGTATGCTGGTAATGCCACCAACGCGTAACCGAACGCGAGAAATATTATTTATATATGGTCACCACTCTACTATTGAGCGATGGTACGGCTTGATCCAGGTACTAAGCCAATATGGTACAGTTACCGTACCTGATTTACCTGGTTTTGGTGGTATGGATAGTTTATACAAGATTGGCCAAAAACCGACCATTGATGCCTTAGCTGATTACCTAGCTGCGTTTATTAAGTTGAGTTATAAACGACGCCGATTAACAATTGTGGGTCTTAGTTTTGGATTTGTAATTGTAACACGTATGTTGCAGCGTTATCCAGAACTTACCAAACGGGTAGATGTACTTATAAGTATCGTGGGTTTTGCCCACAAGGACGACTTTACATTTAGCCGCGGACGTCGAAATCTTTATATATTAGGCTGTCGGTTCTTTAGCTTGAGAGCACCGGGCTGGTTTTATCAAAATGTTGTTTTGCAACCGATTTTCCTGAGGAACGCTTACAACAAAGGTCATAATGCTCGGGAAAGATTTGAGGGACTGTCAAACGATGAGTTTAATGAAACCATGACTACTGAAATTATGCTATGGCAAGTCAACGATGCTAGGACATGGGCGGCAACGGTTATTGCATTCCTGAAGTTGGATAATTGCCAGGTAAGGCTTGATTTGCCGGTTTGGCATGTGTCGGTAAAGGCGGATCACTATTTTGACCAGCGGATGGTGGAGCAACACTTTAAAGTTATATTTAGTGATTTTCACGGCTTGAAATCAAATATCAATACCCATGCACCGAGCGTTATAGCTGATGCCAAGACGGCGGCACCACTTGTTCCTCCCGCTTTGCGTCGCTTGCTGTCAAAGCCATAATGTTATACTTGAAGTTATGAATATCGGAATGGTCTGTCCTTACGACATGATTATGCATGCCGGCGGTGTCCAGGAATGCGTCCACGCCTTGCAAGTTGAGCTAAACCGTCGTGGCCATAAAGTCACTGTCATTACGCCATTGCCCCAGAATTTCGACGGCATTGCTCCGCCCGGGACAATCTTTGTCGGTAGATCTAAAAGGATTAAAACTCCCCAGCACACCTCGACTGACGTAGCTATAAGTACCGACCTAGCCTCAATTGACCAGCTGTTATCTGACCAGCAATTTGACATTATCCATATCCATGAACCATTGGCGCCGTTTTTATCCATGCAAATATTACCGCGCATCAACTGCCCGGTAGTCGGTACTTTCCACGCTGCATCACCGGAAACAATGTTGGCTAAAACCATGGCCGGTTCAATTGGCCTATATGTAAAATCGATCCTAAAATATTTAAATACTATAACGGCCGTATCACCCGCCGCAACCACTTATATCGATCACTATAAACATAGCCCAGTCACATATATCCCGAACGGTATTGATCTTAAGCTTTACTATCCAACGGCAGATAATACCAAGAGCGACAAACAGACAATTGTCTATATCGGACGGCTGGAGGCAAGAAAAGGTGTTAAGTATCTTTTAAAAGCCTATGCTCAAGTAGCTCAAAACCACAGTAATGTGAATCTAGTAATTGCTGGAGACGGTCCCGACAAGCTAAAACTGGAAAAATTCGCGGTTGATCAGGCCCTTCCGCGAGTCAGATTTCAGGGTTTTATTAGCATGAACGATAAAATAAAACTGTTACAGCATGCTTCACTATTTTCAGCACCAGCTCTATATGGTGAAAGCTTTGGTATCGTACTACTTGAAGCTATGGCTTGCGGGATACCGGTTGTCGCCGGCGATAACCCCGGCTATGCCTCTGTCTTGAAAGACAGCGGACGGCTCTCTTTGGTAAACCCTGAAGATACTCCGGCCTTCAGCCGTCAGTTAGAGTTAATGCTAGAAGACGAACATTTAAGAGGCGTTTGGCGGCAGTGGGCCCTGAAGACGGTTAAAAACTACGAATACGGTAAAGTCGTAGACAAATATGAGGCCGTCTACGATTTGGCTCTACGCAAAACAAAATCATGAAGCAGCTTTCAATCGGGCTAGTCTTAGACGATTCGCTTGATAGGCCGGACGGTGTGCAGCAATATGTTCTAACACTTGGTTGTTGGCTGACAGAACAAGGCCATAATGTCCACTATTTAGCGGGCGGTCCGCATAAAAACGAGGATGCCGATGTTCATGTATTAAGTAAGAATGTCCATGTCCGATTTAACGGTAATCGTTTAAGCATTCCCTTACCTGCTAATCAAGCTAAAATTAAAAATTTATTAACCTCCCTTAAACTTGACGTCCTTCATGTCCAGCTACCTTGCAGCCCATGGCTGGCCGGCCGGGTAGTTATGGCCGCCGCCCCTGAAACAGCCGTGGTCGGAACTTTTCACATTGTGCCAAAATCTCAAATCGCCCGGCAAAGTAGTCGGGGCTTAGCTTTATATGAGCATAAATTATTAAAGCGATTCCAGACGGTTATAAGCGTCTCGCCTGCTGCCCAAACTTTTGCGCGCCAGGTATACGGTTTGACCTGTATAGTCGAGCCGAATGTCATAGATCTGATACCCTACCGTCAGGTTCCTGGTAAAAGTGCTGGTAACCAGATTGTAACAATTGTTTTCCTGGGCCGGTTGGTTGAGCGTAAAGGCTGTGAGTATTTATTGCGGGCTATAGTCGAGCTAAAAGACCGGCCGCAGCTAAAGCCCTTTCGGGTATTAATCGGTGGCCGTGGACCGCTGGAGCCAAGGCTAAAACGATTTGCCTGGGATCATGGTCTTAATAAATTGGTTGAATTTAACGGTTTTATAGACGAGGCCGATAAACCCGAGTTTCTAGCCCAAGCTGATTTAGCCATATTCCCCAGTACTGCCGGCGAGAGTTTTGGTATCGTATTACTTGAAGCTATGGCGGCTGCTCCTGGTGTCGTCTTAGCCGGTGATAACGAAGGCTATGCTTCGGTCATGCAGCCGCATATCGAACAGTTGTTTGCGCCCCGCCAAAGCCAACTTCTGGCTGAAAAGATTGCTTATTATATTCAGAATAAATCAGCTCGCCAGGCTGCCCACCGCTGGCAAACCAGACACGTGGAACAGTTTGACGTCAACGTTGTCGGGCCAAGAATTATCGACCTTTATAATCAAGCATTGCGTCACCGGCGAGACGTGCGATAATAAGCATATGTCTGGTTTCACGCATCACAAGCCCGAAGGTGAAGAGGTGTGGGTTAATGTTTCTAATCGTACCATTGTCCGCGTGCTATTAATGGTGATAGTCTCGCTGTTATTTCTGCTGGCGGTTCGAAAAGCTGCCCACGCTTTAATACTGATATTTACCGCATTCTTCTTAGCGTTGGCCTTAAATACTCCGGTACACTGGTTAGCCGAACATTTACCAGGCAAATTGCGCGGTAACCGGATGATAGCTACGGCCATATCATTTTTAGTAGTAATTATTATTCTCGGTACCTTTCTGGCCAGTATCATACCGCCCCTGGTTCGGCAAACGGATAATTTCATTAAACAAGCCCCGCATTTAGTTCAAGATGTCCGTAATCAGAACAGTAGTTTAGGCAATATCGTTAGAAAGTATCATTTGCAAAGTCAGGTAAATTCTTTCGCGCAGCAACTGGGTGTACGTCTACAGCACGCTGCCGGTACGGCGGTATCTGGTATTGGTCATCTGGCTAAAAGCGCTTTTTCGGTGCTAGCAATATTAGCGTTGACATTTATGATGGTCATCGAGGGGCCTACCCAGCTAAAAAGAATTAGAAGTATAATGCCGGCTGAGTACCGTGCCCATACGGATCACTTGGCACACGATATGTACAGCGTTATCAGGGGTTACGTTAACGGCCAGGTACTGCTGGCTATTATTGCTGCCTCTCTAATAACACCGGCCTTGTTTATCCTGCACATCAGTTACCCGTTAGCTCTTCTGGTAGTGATCTTTATTTGCGGTTTAATCCCGTTGGTCGGCCATTCAATCGGCGCCGTTATCGTCACTATCGTGGCCCTGTTTCATTCGCCGATCTCAGCCCTAATAATTCTGATTTATTACATTTTCTATCAACAGATTGAGACATATGTCATCCAGCCACGTATTCAGGCTGACTCAACTAATTTGACGCCACTGCTTGTATTTACGGCGGTTGTTGTCGGGGTTAATTTCGGCGGACTGTTCGGCGGTTTGTTTGCTATTCCGGTAGCTGGCTGTATTCGTGTGTTATTCGTAGACTACTGGCATAGTCGCGGTAAACTATTGACGGAACCAGCCACCATATCACCCCCTACAGAAGATACCAAAGGGTAATATTATTATTGTCTCGCAGGCCGATGCCTTGATCGGCTAATTGGTCGCGGAGTTCATCGGACTTAGCCCAATCTTTCGCTTCTCGGGCTGAGTTACGTTGTTTGATTAGGGCTTGTTGGGCTTCAGTAAGCTTTACTTCCACTAGAATTTTTATACCGAAGATATCTTCAATAAAGTCAGCAAAAGCCTTAACAACAGGCAGATCTAATCGAGAGGCATTAGCCTGCACAAAACTTGCTAAATACTCGTATAGAGTTGACAGGGCCTTTGGGGTATTAAGATCGTCCTGCAGGGCCGACAGGATAGCCTGCTTAACGCTGCCAAGCTCACTGGACAGGTTATCAAGCGGCTGGCGGTCTGAAGCCTCAATTTGATATATCCAACTGATATCGTTACGAATATTTTTCAAGCTGTTTTTGGCCGCTGTTAAGTTGTCCCAACTAAACCTGCTCTGCGTTCGGTAGTGGGATTCGAGAACAAGCAGACGCAGATCATCCAAGCTATAACCTTTAGCTTCGATATCTTCCAAAGTAATAGTGTTACCAAGGCTTTTGGATATTTTTTCATTTTCAGTCAAGATATGATTGTTATGCATCCAGCAGTTTGCCAAAGGTTGACCGTTAGCTGCCTCACTTTGGGCGATTTCATTAGTGTGATGGACGGGTAGATGATCAATACCGCCGGCATGGATATCGATCGTTTCGCCTAAGTACTTCATGGCAATAGCGGAACACTCGATATGCCAGCCCGGGAAACCTTTGCCCCAAGGGCTGTCCCATTCCATATCGCGTTGGTGGTCTTTCGGAGAGAATTTCCATAAAGCAAAATCGGTCGGACTATGTTTTTGCGGATTAAGGCTGACACGTTTTCCCGCCTGCTGTTCATCCAGATCTAGCCGGGCAAAGTTGGCGTAACCAGGAAACTTTGACGTATCATAGTAAACCCCATCGTCGATAACGTAAGTAAAGCCTTTTTCCTCAAGTTTTTTAATCAGGTCGATTTGTTCGGCTATATGGTCGGTAGCTTTTGGCAGGTAGTCAGGCTCAAGGAAGTTTAAACGTTTAAGCCCCTTCATGAAATAATCGCTATAAAAGGTAGCGATATCCCAAGCTGACTTGCCTTCCCGTTTAGCCCCTTTTTCAAGTTTGTCTTCGCCTTCATCGGCATCACTAACTAAATGGCCGACATCAGTAATGTTCATTACCCAGCGCGGCTCAATACCGCTGGCTATAAGGGTGCGAACCAGTATGTCGTAACGGATAAAAGTAAACCAATTGCCAATATGCGGATAATCATAGACAGTCGGTCCGCAAGTATAAACCGTCACCACTGGCGGGTTAATCGGTTTAATATCATCGATTTGCCTGGTTAATGTGTTATAGAGTTTCATGGCTTAACCGTCCGATCCATTAGTTCGGTGGCCGTCCTTATGCACTCTGATTTTATATCATCGAATGGCCGTTCGTCTTGGACTTTAAAACCGCTGGCGTAAGCGTGCCCGCCGCCGCCAAAATGATCCGCCAAATCAGCGCCGATCGGAAACAACGGGTTGCAACGGATGGCGGCTGTGATCTTGCCATCAGAGTAATGTTTAAGCACAACAGCTACGCCGACGCCTTCGGTCTGCAGCATGTCGGCTTGGATTAATGGTGCTGGGTTGTAGAGCGGGCTGAATTCGTTAATTTCAGCTTGCGGCACACTGACAATCGCCAACCTACCATCAGCATAAAACTCAGTCCGGTTAATTAATTGGGCTTTATATTTGAAAATGCTTTGTGGCATCTTATTATACTCACGGCGAGACTCTTCCAGCTTAGTCCGGTCGACCTTATTCTCGATCATATCAGCCATTATCCGGTAGGTGTTGGCACTGGCTAAGCTATTGCTTAATCCCTGGGTGTCACCTAGAATAGCGGTCATAATAAACTCCTGGGCAAGAGTGCCGAGCGGCCAGGCCAGTTGTTCACTTAAGCGGTAGATCAGTTCTCCCGTCGATGAAGCAGTCGCGTCATTAATGGTAACGGTGGCAAAAGGAATGAGGTTGCTAACTTTGCCGTGGTGATCAAGCACAATGCAGGGTTTAGAACTTATCCAACCCTGGGCTCCGGATTGTATTAATTTTTCAAACAAAGACAAAGTCGAAGCATCAACAATAATACTCAAGTCGAATTTAGGCGGCAGCTGATTATCAACCCTGTCCCAGCCGGTTAGATATCTTAAGTAAGTAGGTATATCGATGCCGCAATAGAGCGATGGTTCTTTACCGAGTTCATGGAGTATTTGTTCTAACGCTAAAGCGCTACCTACGCTATCGGCATCTGGGTTGTCGGCTTGCAAGACGACAATATGCTGAGCGCTTTCAACCAGCTGTTTAATTTGGTTAGCTTGCGTGTAGGTATCTGGCATTTATTGTTCCTTAATAAAATTTCTTAATTTTTCTACTAATCCACTGTAGCCCCAAGCAAATTCTTTAGAGTCTATAAACTCGATTGGTTTCCACTCCAGGGCCGCTACATCATCGGCTGGCACCGGCTGGCCCTGCCACTTTCGGGTCACAAAAACTACGTCACACACAGAAGTATTCTCGACATAAATTTGGGCGGTGCTATGTATCAGGGTAAGCTCCTTAGCAATTAGTCCAGTTTCTTCTTGAAGCTCGCGGGTCATCGCCTCATATATCGTTTCGCCGTAATCGACAAAACCGCCAGGAAAATCATAAAGACCTTGTTTGGGATTATGTGCTCGTTTCGAGTACAAAACTTCGTTATTGTTATTTAATAACACGACCGCTACGGCTGTCCGTGGATTGTTCCAATAGGGGTGGCCGTTATCGCAAACGTACTCGGTCTTAGTTTTTTGGTGCAGCGGTGCGCTGCACTCCGGACAAAAGTTTAATTTCATAAAATAGTTCTGCCCTCCAGCGCTCGGCCAAGCGTTATTTGGTCGGCGTATTCCAAATCAACCCCAACTGGTAAGCCACGGGCTAGTCTGGTAATCTTGACGGTTCTTTTACCGATTTGCTGCTGAATATAAAGGGCGGTTGACTCCCCTTCGACGCTAGCATTAGTAGCTAGGATAATTTCTTTAACCTTGTCTTCATCAATTCTATTGACTAGCTCGTTAATATGGAGCTGCTCCGGCCCGATACCGTCAATCGGTGATACTAAACCACCCAAAACATGGTAAGTGCCCCTAAATTGACCAGTGCTTTCCAGGGCTAAGATATCAAACGGTTCTGCTACGACGGCTATAGTTGTTTTATCGCGGCGCGGATCCGTATACAGGTCGGAAAATTCCTTGTCGGCCGGAACGAGGGCGAAGGTTTTCTGGCAATAACCTATATTGCTATGCAGATTATTGATGGTACCGGCTAAATGTCTGGCCAGTTCCGGATCGTGACGAACGAGATAGTAGGCATAGCGTTCAGCGGTACGCGGACCAACGCCTGGCAATCGTCCAAACGCTTCAATGACATCAATTAATGCTGGCGGTAATACTTGCACGTGATTATTCCGGAATTATAGACCCAAGTCACCTAATGCACCCATGACCGGTTGCATCTTTTCGGCGGCGTAACTTTGGCTTTGCTGGATAGCTTCCTTGACGGCATCCTCAAGCCAACGCTCAAGTTCGTGAATATCTTCTAAATCAATTGCTTCGGGGTCAATATGGATTTTCTTTAACTTTTGTTCGGCGGTCATTTCAACCCGGACTGCACCGTCGCCCTTTTCTATTTCAATAACCTGCTTTTGTAATTCCTTCTGGATTTTTTTAACCTTCATCAGCATTTTTGCCTGATCAAATTTACTCATAATGCATCTCCTTTACGGATATAGTATAACAGACTTGAGAGCAGTAATATTGGCCATAATAATTACAATTGGAAGGTTATGATGTTGGCCGGTAAGAAAACGTAGCTTTAGCTGGCGGAGTATGGGGCCAAGCGATAAAGTAGCGATCCAACTGGTAAAAACACGAGGTACAGACGACTAGCACTACAAGTGTTACACCAACACCGCGGGCAATTGGATTTCGCGGAAAAGTGCTGAACCAATCGTTGAATAAATAAGCCAACCCCGAGGCGATTGACAAATATATAAATGGTAATACCAGGCTCAATGTCACCGGACCACCCAGGGATACTAAAACGGTTGTTATTAAGAATACGATAAGTAAAGAGAATAAATGTGTAAGATGACGGTTTAACCAATAAGCATAAATGCCGAACACCACGAGAGCAACTTCAAAAACATCAAGCACGGGCGAACGGCCAACCCAAAAACCGGGCTGGTAAGGTCCACGGACGAAAAGATTTAACGGTACATCAGTTAAGTGTTTCAGGGTTGGCAACAGTGCTGGTACGCGTGAGGGCAAACCAAGTATAGACCAAACTAATTTGTAGTTATTGGCTGTTGCCCAAAGCAGCGGCGCGACAATTACCGCTCCAGCAACCGAAATGATTAGTATGATTCGTAACTTAATTAGTTGGAGGACAGTTTTAATCAGGTGGCGTTTCCACACCGCGGCTATAATTAGAAACCAAATTAATCCCGGAATATATAAGCTAAAACAAGCTGCCAAACCCATAAGCGCGATGAATAATCGACGGTGGTGGAACCTTCTCAGCCATAAATTAATAGCAATAAATAATAATAAGCCGAACAGTAATACGTCGGGTGTACCCTGACGAGCGCTGCGTAAAAACCATGTCGATGATGCAAACATTAAACCGCTAAGCAGGGCTACCGTCGGATTAAACCAACATCGTACGATGTAAAAAAACAGCATAACGGTGGCTGCACCGAAAAACGCACTCACTAAACGGATGGCTTGCATACTATGGGGCATAAGCCTGGCTAAGCCATAAGCCAATAATTGATACGGAGCATTAATGGGGTTATGGAGCAAATAATGGTAGCTTGGACCGAAGTATCTGGTCGTCACTTCGGCCGGGCTAAGGCCTGGCAATAGATCGGTAAGTCTGAATAGTAGTAAAAATACCAATACGCCTAAACCGATGATGATAAATATGCTTCGTAAGCTAAATTTTGCTATTAGATTGCGAGATATTTCTTTCATAATCCTTACTTCAGGCATTATAGCAGCTGGAGATACTTTAAGGGATTGTTTGAAGTCGATATTTAGGCTGCTTCTGAGTCACTATGGGTAGTGTCAACCGAGCTAATATGTTGTTTCTCTCGGTTAAAATATAGTTCTATATTTTGGGTGGGACCATTGCGGTGTTTTTTGATCTGGACTTCCATGATGTTTTTACGGTCGCTTTGCGGGTTGTAATATTCTTCCCTGTATAGGAAGGCGACGACGTCGCTATCTTGCTCAATGCTATTGTGAACAATGATATCTCCAGCTATAAAGTTGTGCGTTTCAGAAACAGTCAGATCAAATACTTCTTCTATACCGCCTGGCTCAATTGAAGTAACTACATCCCAGTAGATATCACTGGTTGCTAACGATGCCAGTTCTTTTGAAATTACCGTCTTAGCTAGTAGAGCCGTTCGTGACCTTGATATATTGTTTTTATATAGTTGAGTGCCGCAATAATGAGTGTTTAATCCAGCTTGCATCTGACGAGTAGTTAAGTGAGCTTGTTGCATAGCCGGTACTGCCAACAGTCGCCATGCTGCGCGTGGAATAATATCTCGATTCGTATTGCCCTTTCGGGCTGCTAAGTGCGTTGATATTAGAGCCAGCTTAATTTGTCTACGGTATCCTAAAGACCCCACTTGACTTATAAAGTTAAGCAGATCATCACGACCAGAAACAATAACATGATATTGATTGCGGCCCTTTATGCCCTGTTTAACAAGCTTAAGCCGAGCATTTATACTTAATCTTAGAAGCAGAGACTGGACATTTCGTGCTAGTCTTTCGCTACTGGTAGCATAATATACGGCAGGGTAAGGTTTTTTACCATTCCCCAATTGAATACAACCATCAGTTGCCCATAGATGCTGCAGAAAGATTGCTATTGAACTGGTAGGCTGTGTGAATACCAGCTCGGGAACATATTTTTCGTAAGAGCGTAAACCAAAAACGCCGAGTTCACTAAGCCATTGAGCTACTGGGTTATGTATATTATGGGTCAATGGAATTGCTGAGGCCAGATATACCTGATACCAGGTAATTTCCTTCTGTACTCTTGGCCTTAAACTATCTCCGAAAACTTCAAGGGCTAGAGCCAAAACATTTTCAGCAAGGTCTAAATCATTAGTGGTGTACTGGATGGCGTGGCTAGGTAAAGTACAGCCGTCTCCAATTAGCTGTCCCAATAATCCTAATTCGGCCGAACTCATCTCCCTTGAAGATGTAAGTGGTTCAAGTAAGGTTCGAGGTAGAGCAATATGTTCACCTTGAGTAATTTCGTCTAACCTTCTCCAGCCGAATATAGTAAGGAATTTATGATTGGCAGTAGCTCGAATAGTACGTCCCGTACCCGTTGTTAAACGTAAAACTGGTTTCACGCCGGTTGAGAATGCCTTAGCAATAGGTACTGTAACCAACTGCATAGTTTTATTGTCTAGGCTGGCAATAGAAATATCAGTCTTTTCAACTAATTCGCGAATAGCTTTATACCCACCAGTCTGCGGTAAGTAAATTAAGGTGTCGCCAGCTAAACAGCCGCTTTCTCTCAGGTCAGCCAGCTGAGGAATCTGCGGGCTGCGGCTTTCAACCGACCGGCTAAGCTGGCTTAAAGCAATCAAGGGCACGTTCAGTTCACGGGCAATGCCCTTAAGCCCCCTAGATATTTCCGAAATCTCCTGGACCCGGTTGGCTTCGCTGCCGAAGCGGTTACCGCCGCTCATCAGCTGCAAGTAATCAACTATAATCAGTCCGACTTGATGCTGGTGGGCTTCCCGTCGGGCGATAGTGCGCAAATCGCTAACCGTAATACCGGGGGTGTCATCAATATAAATCTTGGCTTCGCTAAGAGTGCCCATAGCGCTGCCGATTTTTTCAAAGTCAGCATCGGTTAGGTTCCCGGTGCGCAAGCTCCAAGCGTCAACGCCCGACTCACGGGCCAGCATACGGTCGACCAATTGTTCTTTGCTCATTTCCAAGCTGAATATCAAAACGCTTTCACCGTCGCCAACCGCTACGTTATGCGCCAGGTTAAGTACAAATGCCGTTTTACCCATACTTGGCCGGGCGGCGATAACAATCAGATCAGATTTTTGGAATCCAGCTAAAACATTATCAAGATCACGATAACCGGTTGAAATACCCCGTAGTTTACTCTTGTCTTTATGCAGCTCGTCCAACCGCTCGAAGCTTTCGGCCAGGACGGATTCAATACTGACGACATCTTGTTTCAGGTGCGATTGGCTGACATCAAACAAACGCTGCTCGGCGTCCTCGATTAATTCGTGAAGCACCTTGGACTCATCATAGCCAAGGCCGACAATATCTTGAGAGGCTTGAATTAAACGGCGGCGTAGAGATTTTTGGGCGACAATGTCGGCGTACTGCTCGACGTGCGATGCCGTCGGTACAAAATTGGTTAATTCGGTCAAGTAACTAGGACCGCCAACTAAATCCAGCATGCCGTTATTTTTTAATTGGTCAGCCAGTGTCAAAATATCAATCGATTGGCGTCGTTCGTAAAGCGCCACAATAGCCTCGTAAATCCGTTGGTGTCGCTTATCGAAAAAATCGACGGGATGGATAGTGTCAGCAATCTTAACGATGGCATCGTTGTCAATCAGAATAGCACCGAGCAATGATGCTTCCGCTTCTATGTTCTGGGGCGGTTGTTTTGTGCTAACGGCAGTTGGTTCCATATATGACTCCGGCTACAATTGCAGCTATCTAGTCTTCCGATTGTAACAGTTCACCACCACCAAAGATATTGCTTATGGCTTCTAGTTGTACGTTATCAACAGGGTCAAGTTTTGCTGTGTGTATATCTGCCGCTTTGTCCGCTTTAGCTAATGATGGTTTCTTCGGCGACAACTCACAAGTGATGGTCATGGCTTGGCCGGTTAATTCTTGGAGTATTTTTAGCAAAACTTGTTTATTACGGGATTCTTCCAGTCGCTTATAGTGGAACGGAAACTGCAGCGTCAGTATCAGGTGGTTACCGTCGAAGCGCGGATCAGCCATTCGGGCGACGCCATATAAAGTGTTATGGTCTTGCTTGACGGCATTAAGAACCTGCGTCCAGACTGCCGGATCTTGCTGCGAGACCGGTTCAGTCACCTGCTTAACCGGCGGGTCGGTTACTGGTTTTGATTTTTTAACTGATTTTTCATTTTGCTCCAATGGTTTAGCTACTTCAATTATCGGAGTCTTCGGTGTCTCACTCGGAGCCGCCGGCTCGATTGTTTTGACGGCCGGATTATCTGTCGTGCTATCGGCCGCGGTTTTTAATAAGGTTATTTCCAATAAGGCAAAAGGTGTTTGCGAGGCACTGATTGCCAGTAAGTTCTTAAGAAGTTCAAGTATGGTTGAGCTTGGCAGCTTATGGCGTTTCTCTAAAAGATTTTTCCGCCAAGTTTGGCCGAGCTGTTTGGCGATCATAGCGGCTTCGAAGCCTTGCTCATGCATTTGTCTGAGTGAGTCAACGATGCCGGCAGCATTACAATTTTCAACCTGTTCGATAAGATTTTTGACGATGTCATCTGGCGCTAACCCAAGCATTGCCTGGACATCACCGAGGCCAACTGTTTCGCTGGTATTACGGATCTGGTCGAGAAGGCTGATGCTGTCGCGGATAGAGCCTTCACCGTGAGCAGCAATTAACATCAGTGCTTCATCACTGATATTAATATTTTCTTTTTGGGCGATAGAGCGCAGATGCTTGACAACCTCGTTTAGAGCGACTGGCCGGAAAGCAAACCGCTGAGTGCGGCTGATGATGGTTTCGGGCAACTTGTAAGCTTCCGTGGTGGCGAGTATAAACACCACATGAGCCGGCGGTTCCTCGAGGGTTTTAAGCAAAGCGTTAAAAGCTTCCTTGGTGAGCATATGGACTTCATCGATAATATAGACTTTGTAACGCGCGCTGGAGGGTGCAATGTTAACCCGTTCCCTAAGCTCCCTAATCTCGTCAATCCGGCGGTTGGAGGCAGCATCAATTTCAATGATATCAAGATGCATACTATCATCAGTGTATGGTAAGCCGTTTATCTCATGGGCGACAATCCGGGCCACCGATGTTTTACCGACTCCCCTTGGGCCGGTAAATAAATAGGCATGACTAATGTGGTTATCTTTTAAAGCCGTAGCTAGAGCCTTAGTAACGTGCTCTTGCCCGATAAGCTCGCTCAAATTTTTAGAGCGGTATTTACGATATAACGCCTGTCCCATTCAAATAGTATTATACCGTCTTTTACTAACTAATTTTGTAGTATAATCGACTGCCCTTCCTAGTAACGGCATTTAACGCAAACGAAAAGTTAGAATGATCGTTAATTAACAAATTGATGGCTAGTTGTTTTAAATATGCTAAACCATCAAGCCTTGGGAAGTCTGGCCGGCTCGGGACTAGCTACAGCCACCTGATCGATAACTGCAAATTGCTGTATAGTCATTACCTCACACTGCGGGCCTTTTTTGTAGTTTTCCATATTCTGCAAAAGAGACGGTTGGTGGGAAATAGTCAGACCGTATGGCCGTAACAACAGGTTGGCTCTGTCAAAAATTTCGGGATTGGCATGCAATAATGCCTCGTGACCAAATAACCGGCCGGCTCTAGCCGTTATGGGCTGTCCTAGACGTCCTTCTTCGACTTTACGAAGCGTAAAGTCCACTAAGCGATGGCCAAACTTATCGGTTCTATGGGCCGCCCGGCGCGCCTGAAGTTCTGATAGTGTGGCGGTAGTACTTTCTTCTATGCCACCCGGATTAAATAGGCCACTCATAGAAATACTATAACACTTATAACAACACGTGTCTATATTATTTGCGGACGATTATCCTATCCAGTCAGGTAGCAACTTTAGCAAAGGCGACTATACCTTTAGAGCAAGTAGTCCTAATCCTTTTATGCTCATCAACTTGACTTAGTGATACTAATATATAAATATAACTGTATGTCTAGAGTATCAAATGGCAATTATCCCTTGACGCCATACTACCACTGTAATATACTGTAGGTATGAAGTTTACTCTTGCTCAGTTCAATGAACAATTTCCAACCAGTGGTGCTTGTTTAGATTACTTATGGCAGGTTCATTTTACAGATCAACCTTGTAGAGTATGCGGTTTAATTAATGGTTACCATAAACTACCTAATCGTCCAGCTTACCAATGCCAATGCGGTAATCAAGTCTATCCACTAGCTAATAGTCCATTCCATAAATCAACTACCGACTTAAGAACTTGGTTTTTAGCTATATTCTTTATGACCAATACTCGTTCTGGTATGTCAGCATTACAGTTCCAACGTATTTCTGGAGTAACTTATAAAACTGCTTGGAGAATCTTTAAACAAATCAGGCTTATGATGGGTGATGATGAAAGTTTGCTCAACGATAACGTTGAAGTTGATGAAGCATACATACATGCCAAACCAGAACGTAGAAGCACCGTAAAACCACATAACTCTCAAGTAGTTTTTGGTATGGTTGAGCGTGGCGGCAGGGCTAGAGTTAAACATGTTAAAAGTTCCGGAGTTAGCGTATTAGTCCCAGCTATACAAAAACATATCGCTTTAACAGCCATCATTTACAGTGATGATCATGGTTCATATAGGTTACTTAAACGTAAAGGCTATCAGCATGAGACTATTAACCACAGCCAGCGGCAATACGTAGTGGGTAGAATTCATACCCAGAATGTTGAAAACTTCTGGAGCCAGTTTAAGCGAGGTATTTATGGAGTTTATCGGCACTGCGATCCTAAGTATCTTCAACATTATGCTAATGAATATGCTTTTAGATACTCTAACCGAAAAAGCACTTCACCAATGTTTAATTTGGTGCTAGAAAACTTACTAAACTCAACTAAGTAATAACCAAATAGAGTATAAAATATAGCAAACCCCGATATTCGCTATATTTAACTTGATTTCTCTCTGTTATTTCAGTATTTCTTTCTCATTTTACTTATATATAAATATAGGGGAGACTTCTTGTGTTAGATTTAAAGTGTTTTATAAAGATTCACTCTTTGTAGAGATTAAATTGTTTAGGTCTTTCCTTGTAAATCCTTAATTGCTTTAACCCACTTCATATTTCTCGTGTAGTTCTCTTGAGCTACAATTTCAGGACCAGAATGAGGCATTAATAAAGTTTGTTTATCTTTATTTACCCATGAGATTTTATATTTCTTTTTATCAGTTTTAATCACTAAAACGTTAGAAAATAGCGAAGTATATAAACCATAAGTTAATCGATTAGAAAAATATCTAGATGTTCTTACTATCTGATTTAATGGTGCATCTTCAATTAATTCACCGGTATCAGCATTATCGATTCGAAGGTGAGTATTATACAAAGTTAAGTTTAATCTAGTGGCGGTTACGCTTTTTTGGAATACATTCTGCATATAACCCGTATCCGATAGAACAATTGCATCTTGCGCATTGTTAGCCTGTACATTGCTTGTTGTCGGAGGTAAAGTTGTATTTATATTTGGGTTAATAATTTCATCACTTTGCTGCGAATTGGGTGCTTGATTTTGATTATCCATATAGTATTAAATATAACACTTATAGTTACGTAGACAATATCGACCTGGAGCCGACTATTTCTTTAACTGGTTCTTAAAAAGGCGAATGGTTTTCTCGAATCTTTCTTTGCCCTTAGGATGATCAACCTTAATTTTTTCTGATTTAACTTTTTGTTCTATTTTTTCTTGCCAAGCTTTATCTGGCTTGGAAAGATTAACGGGTTTCATAACCTTCATATATAAAAAGTATATAGTATCCTAAGCAGTATAATTAATATTATGTGCTGATGGTATAATTGCCTATCAAATGATCTTATTGAAGAATTTCATAGTATACGGGGGAATTATGATTTATATCCTGTTGATAACCCGCAACGAATGGAACTATACGATCAATTAGCTCATATATCTGTATACAGTGGTTTTGCTTATTGTATACGTAGAGGAGAATCAGGAGAAACCGAGCGGGTTCCATTGGAGCCTGCTGATATAGAAGCTCTTATCACTAAAGCCAAACAATTTCCCGAAGTATAACAGCCCCATATACCTTGCGCTAGCCCGACAAAGAAGATCTATTCGATTTACCTTTTGGCCCCCCTGACTCCTGGTACATATGCGCGTTTGAGCGATTCAGCCAATGACGCTTCACGTACGGAGCTTCACCAGATTGCCGCCCAGCGGGGAGTCGTTTTCGGTGAAGGTTCGCATATGAAACTTGACGCTAAACTGGCAGGCGAAACAGCCGTCCAGTACCTATCACCCACCGAATGTACCGGCGATCAGTAGTAATCATAATCTAATAAGATTTTCTAGTTTAGTCTAAACTTAACTGGTCCTATAATTAATTTAAGGTATTTCATGATTGAGCTAATCCCAATTATAATAATTTTACTGCTTGAGGCATTTTATGTCTGGATGTTTTGGGATTTTACCAATAATGTTAGCGTACGAACTTATACTAAATTTTATTGGGTACTGATATTAGTATTTCTAAATGTATTCGGCGCGGGTTTATATTACTTTCTTAAGTACAGGGATAGATAAAATAAGATGCTTAAGCAATAGCTAGGAAATAGTTTATTAGCCTGTAGGGTTGACTTTACCGGCCTTAAGAACTACTTTAGACGTTATGCATCCGTATTCGCCAGAAATAATTGATTTAGAGGTGGACAATTTTCATAGAGAGCTAAACAGAATCAGTCAAAGACGTTTCGACAACTGGGTTGACTCATACGGTAATCGCAAAACTTCTGATCAACTAAAAGCCGAGCACCGCCGTGATGTTCATCGGGTTTTAGGTGCAATCGGTGTGCTCGTCGGCGCTCTAGCGATTTACCGTGTTTCCGATATTATCAATAACGGTGATTTTGCTTCAAGCCCAGCTGTCGCCACCACTTCACTTTCGCCGGCACCTAACGAATGCGTGGCGTCAAAAGCGACGCATTTGCAGTATTTGAATTTTACCGAGGGAAAATATAACGGTCAGCAGATGATTAACGATATGTTAAAAGTACCCGGAGCAAGTAATTGCTCGGTCGGATCATTAATGGTGTTGGCGGAGTCATTAAATCCCGACGAACCGCTACCTAACGATTCATTTACCAGCGGTAAATACAATCTTCCAGATGAAGTTTCGAAAAGCTGATTGTATTAATTATCAACTAATTATTTTTTTATAAAGCCGCTTCAAGCGCTGCCCACTCGGCCGTAGATTCGTCTTCCGGGATATTAACACTGACTTGGTCACCGGGTTTGGCTTTGAAATAAGTAATGCTAGCCAGTAGGACGCGGTAATCTTTGCCGTTAACTTCTACAAAGTAATGGCCGTTTTCGAGTTTCAGCGTACCGACAACTTGTTTACGCGGAATGGGGCCGATTTGCTTATAAAGAAAAGAACCGTCATCGGCAATTGTCAGCTTGAGTATATCTCCTTGGACCAGTTTTGACTTGCTAGCATAATTAGCCGGTACCGGATATGTTTTACCGTCGGATCCGACCATATTTTGACCATCAAATACACCCTCGATAACTTTACCGAGAGATTCTTCGCTAACGCTGGGCGCGACCCGTTCATCATCACCCACTAAACTAATCAACAGCTCATGGGCAGCTGCTAGATTTGTTTCAGCCTCTTGAATAAGAGATCTAAGTCGTTTGATTTGTTTTTCTGGAACGTCTGCCATATTTTTTTCCTGTCTCCACAAACTCCATATTTGTTTCAGGTCTACCTACACCTAAAACTATCACGTCCGATAAGTCAAGTAAAATAGTTTTGAAAAACTGTGGATAACTTAACTTTTCGCGTTCTGAATTTATTTATAAGATAACCAATAGGTTTGGCCTGTGTATAAACCAAACCTATATAATCAATGTTTTACCAGGTAATCTTAATTTAATTCAACTGTAGCGCCGGCCTCTTCCAAGACTTTCTTGGCACTTTCGGCATCTTCTTTTTTAATTTTTTCCAAAACAACTTTTGGCGCACTGTCGACTAGGGCTTTGGCTTCGCCAAGACCTAATTGAGTTAATTCCTTGACGGCCTTAATGATAGCGACCTTTTGGACTCCGGCATCTTTAAGCATGACATCGTACTCTGATTTCTCTTCAACGGCTGGAGCGGCGTCACCGTCAGCTGGAGCGGCCGCCATGGCTACGGCTGGGGCAGCGGCGCTAACACCCCAATACTCTTCTAGGAATTTTACAAACTTACTGATTTGCAGTGCACTCATTTTATCTAGCTCTGCTACAATTTTTTCAAACTCTTTAGGCGTTTCAACTGCCTTATTCTCTTCTGCCATTTTCTTGTCTCCTTTAATTAGTTAATTATTAATTAAAATTAGTTAAATATATGTTTAAATCTCTAAGCTTTTAGCTCGGGCCTGCAAAACGTTTAAAATACCACGGACATTTCCAGCTAGGACGTTTACGAAGCCACTCAGCGGTGCCGCAATGGTGCCGACCAATATAGCTCGCAGTTGCTCCTTGGCTGGCAAACTAGCTAGGGCCTGGACATCTGAGGCGTCAATAAAAATGCCAGCCTCGGTAATAGCGCCAACGAACTCTAGCGTTGGGTTGGTTTTAGCGAACCTGGCTATCGCTTGGGCTGGTGCCACCTCATCTTCATTATTGAAAGCGTAGAGCAACATACCGTTAAAAACACCGGTATCGATTGCTTTGAGCTTATCTGACTGTTCGATAGCTTTTACCACAAGTCGGTTTTTGAAAACTTTGACCGTAGTACCGTCGTTCTGGGCTTGGCGGCGCAAACTTTGCAAAGCTTTGACGGTCGTTCCCTGATATTTAGTTACGACCGTGATCTTTGAACTGTCCAGCAGCTGGCTTACCTCGTCAACTACTTCGTGTTTTTTAGCTTTAGTTAGGGCCATAAAGACTCCTTAAGATAGTGTAATGTTGGTTTGGCAAAAACCTCGACCTTTAGTTATTGCCTTTCGTTGCCAATAAAAAACGCCCTTGAGACTGCGTTAGTCCAAAGACGTTCATATTCTAAATAGATATGAATTTTACCTAGGCGACATTATCAAGGCGTTAAACCCGTCGCTGTCTTTGGCAACTTAATCGATATTTTAATGTAACAGAGAGCAAAAGTCAAAATAAAATT
>Ga0182030_10007730_pt1 | contig 22384 bp, 15 predicted proteins | sample 812S3MmetaG_FD_121299 | JGI IMG/M metagenome (GOLD analysis project Ga0182030, IMG submission 121299) | Permafrost microbial communities from Stordalen Mire, Sweden - 812S3M metaG (Illumina Assembly) | ecosystem: Environmental > Terrestrial > Soil > Wetlands > Permafrost | place: Sweden... | reverse complement strand
TTCCCGCGCTCATCAAGGGCCTGCGACAATTCTTGGTAACGACGACGAATGCCTGTCCGCAATCCGATCATTCCAAATGTTTACCACACTCCCTTATGAAGGTGCAGCGGTTATTTATGCACATGCCCTAACGCCGGTTGTCGCGGGCGAGGGTGAGCAGGTAAAGCAACTGCAAAACCGAGCTGACCAGCCCCGCGACATAGGTGAGCGCCGCCGCGTCTAAAACTTTGCTGATTCCAGCGCGTTCGTCCTCACGCACCAGACCGAGCCGGAACAACTGCTCCTTCGCGCGCCGGCTGGCGTCGTATTCCACCGGCAGCGTGACCAGTTGGAACAGTGTCATCACAGCGAACATGATAATTGCAATCAGGATGAACTGGTGGAAAAACTGGCGGAAAATAAATCCGGCGAAGAAAATGCCCATGTAAGCCATGCTCGCAAACTGCGTCACCGGCACGATGGCCATGCGGAAATTGAACAACCCGTAAGCCGCCTGATGCTGGAGCGCATGGCCGGCTTCGTGCGCCGCCACGCCGACCGCCGCCACCGTGCGACCCTCGAAATTGGCCGACGACAAAAACAGCGCGCGTTTCGACGGATCGTAATGGTCGCTCAAATGGCCCTCGACCTCCTCCACCGGCATGTCGTTCAGGCCGGCGTCATCGAGGATGCGGCGCGCGGCTTGTGCGCCGGTCATGCCCGACTCCACAGGCACCTGGCTGTATTTGCCGTAGGCGTGCGACAACTTCATCTGCGCCCAGATGCCGATGAGCAGTCCCGGAATCGCAAACAACCAATACATTGGATCAAGACCTAAAAACATAATCAATTGACAGCGCGTCCGCCGGTTTCATTCAAAGGAACACGCCGCCTTGACGGGAATAAAGCATAAATGGCATGGCCACGCAAGATTTGGCGGGATCGGCTCCTTCACGCTCTCCTAAATGCGCCAACCGGGATTGGCTCCGGCGATTGGTTAGACCTTTCTCGTCCTGGCTGCATAACGAAATATAAAAATGGTGACAACACCAAGTCCAAGCAAAATGACAGCCACTTCGCTCAAACCATAAATAGCCCAATACTTTTTTGGCAATACCAGACAACTGCTGGCGGTGATGGCTATAACAACACCCAACCGCACCATCAGGCGGCCTCCATACTGGTTAATCTCAAGCCATCGCTCCTCTGACTTGAAAGCCTCCGGGATACGAATGCCATACCACTGATTTCGCTTAATCTTTCGCTTCACCAGCGGCAATGAAACGCCAATGATAACGATCTATTGGAATTCTTTTATGGTTCCACCAGCACATACTTTTCAGGTGTGATTGAAGCGAAACGAGCAGAGGTTGAGCGTATGCGCGAGTTGCGGCAGCAAGAAATTGCCGAGCGTCATGCAATGGAGGTTGCGACAGGTATGCCAAAAGGATCATTTGGAGGTGAGTAAGTAGCGGTTTCAAAAAATTGCTCCAATCATCCATCCCAAACTGAATCCAGGAAAAAAGTCCGTTGCCCCGGCGGAATTCGGAACGCGGGCCGCCAAGAATGAACGGATTCATTTTCTTCGTGTCCATTTTGGTGAATTCGTGGTTTAATTTCCGAACATGAAATTGTCGCTGTTGTCCATTTTGCTCGGGGCCGGCATGAGTGTGCCGCAGCTTTATGCGCTGACCAAGCCCGCGGAGTTCACCGCCGCCGCGCGCCGGCTGCCGCGCAACGTGCCCGTGGGCGTCGTGCTCATGCTGCTCGGCACGGCGTGGTTCCTGTGGATCGTCAACGCGGAGCCGATCGCGGATTTCTCGGCCTACAAGCCGGTCATGATGATCGCCTTCGCGGCGATCGGCCTGCTGACCTGCGTGTTCGTGCAGGATTTTCTGGCCGCGCGCGGAATTGCCGTGGTGCTGCTGCTGCTGGGCAAACTGATGCTGGACACCGGGCGGCCGCACCTCGGCCAGTCGTCGTTCGTGCAGGTGATTCAGGTGTGGGCTTACGTTCTCATCGTCGCCGGCATTTGGTTCACCATCACGCCGTGGAAACTGCGCGACTTCATTGAATTTGCCACGGCCACGCAGAACCGTATCCGCATCGGCAGCGTGGTGCGGCTGGCATTCGCGCTGTTCATCGTCGCGCTCGGCCTGACGGTATTCCGCCAAATGTAAAATGAACCTCGGTGACTTCCGCGAAGATTACCGGCGCGGCACGCTCGACCGCGCGGGGCTGGCCGCGAATCCCATCGCGCAGTTTGAATCGTGGTTCCGCGACGCCACCGGCGAACAGTCGCAGAGCCGCTGGCGGAAAATCAGCATCGCGCTTTACAAGCTCTGGAGCGCCATCCTCAACCATCGTCCCGCCGACATCAACGCGATGACGCTGGCGACGGTGGATCAATCCGGCAAACCTTCGACGCGCACGGTGCTGCTGAAATCGGTGGACGAACGCGGTTTCATTTTCTTCACGAACTACGACAGCCGCAAAGGCCGCGAGATGGCGGAGAATCCGAACGCGGCGCTGACGTTTTTCTGGTCGGACTTGGAACGGCAGGTTTGCGTGGCCGGCACGGTGACGAAACTGCCGGTGGCGGAATCGGAACATTATTTCAAGAGCCGTCCGCGCGGCAGCCGGCTGGCGGCCTGGGCTTCCAACCAAAGCCAGCCCGTTCCCGACCGCGCGACGCTGGAAGCTCACTGGCGCGAACTGGAAAAGAAATTTCCCGGCGACATTCCCCTGCCCCCGAACTGGGGCGGATTTATCCTGAAGCCGGAGCGGATCGAATTCTGGCAGGGCCGGCCGAGCCGGTTGCACGACCGGTTTTCCTACGCGCGGCAGGCGGACGGTTCGTGGAAGCTGGAGCGGCTCGCGCCGTAAGAAATTTGCGGCCCGACGAAGTCTCGCCCCACCGCATTTTCAAAAAACAAAACGGCGGTTCTGGAAAACCAGAACCGCCGCTGGCTTTTCAAATCCGCTTAAAACTTGTAGGAAACGCCGCTGACGAGCTTGACGTCGTTTTTCTCGCTGCCTTTGGCCGGCTGGTTGTTGAAATTGTCATCTAGGAAAGTTTTCAGGCTGAAGTGAGCGTTGAGCGCGGCCTCGATGCCGATTTCCGCGTTGACGATGTAATTGTCAACCTTGTTGACCTGCGGCAGAATTTCAGCGTTTTCCCAGACCCGCGCGCCGAAATTCTTGAACTTGTGTTCAAACCGCTCGGCCAGCCGGAGGGAGGCGTAGTTGTCGTCTACATTGCCGAGGCGCTGGTTGACATAGCTGGAACCGAATTCCCCCGCGAAGGTGGTGTTCGTTTCCTTGAGGAAATAATAGCCGACACCGGGACCGACGGTGACGCGGTATTGCAGGTCGGCAATGCCGTCATGCAACCCTTCCGCCCGGGCGTAACCATAAAACCGGTCAGAAAACAAATCATTGTATTGGCCGAAGATGTGTTCGGTGTCCATGTTTTTCACGCCGCTGTTTTCGCCGTAGGCGGCTTCGGCCCCCAGCTTGAATTCATTGTCAGGCGTTTTTTTATCCGTCAGCACGCCACCGGTGACCAGCAGGGTATCGCTGTTACCGCGCGTCAGGGTCAGGCCGGCGGAAATGCTGCTCACCCACGGGTATTTGGGCGGCTGCGCCAGCAGGCTGGGGCTGTTCGTGTCGGCGGGCGTGGCTTCCGCCTTCACCACGATGTTCGTCACGATGACGATGTTGGTCACCGTCACCGTCACCGTCACGACATTGGTCGTGGTGATGACGTTCGTTTGCGCGAACGAGCGACATGCCGTCAGAACACTGAAGGCGACGAACAGGATTACGATGTATTTCTTCATCAAAAAAGGCCGTACAAAAAACACGTTTTGCACGGCCAGAGCAAGCTGGATTTTAAGATTATTTTGCCGGCTCGCTTTCAATGGCGGATTCTTCCTTGTCCTCGCCGATGACCTGGGCAATCGCCTGAAGCTTGTCGCCGGCGTCGAGGTTCACGAGTTTCACGCCCATGGTGTTGCGGCCGGCTTCGCGGATGCCTTGCACCGGAATCCGCACCATCTGGCCGCCGGTGGTGATAAGCATGATCTCGTCGGTGTCGCGCACGGTGAGCGCGCCGACCACGCCGCCGGTCTTGTCGCCGGTCTTCATGGTGATGATGCCCTTGCCGCCGCGCGACTGTACCCGGTATTCGTCAAAACCGGTGCGCTTGCCGATGCCGTTCTCGCCAGCCACGAGCAGCGCGGCGTCGGGGACGACGACAGTGGCGGCGACCAGTGCGTCGCCTTTTTCCAAGCTGATGCCGCGAACACCGCCGGCGACCCGGCCCATCGAACGCACATCGGCCTCATGGAAACGGATGCTCATGCCGTCCTTCGTGATGAGCACAACGTCGTCGCCCGGATCGCCTTCGCCGGTGCTGCCGCGCGTTAATTTCACTTCGATCAGCGTGTCGCCCGGCTCGATGCCGATGGCGATGATGCCGCCTTTGCGGACGTTGGAAAACTCATTGAGCGACGTTTTCTTCACCGTGCCCTGCTGCGTCGCAAAAAAGAGTTCGCCCGGCTGCGACCACGTCACGTCCTCCTTGTTTTCATCGGTCTTCGAGAGGATGCGGATGAGCGCGGCGATTTTCTCATCGGCCTTCAATTCCAGAAGGTTCGCGATGCTCCGACCCTTGGCGGCGCGGCCCATGTCGGGAATCTCATGCACGCGCTCAACGTAAACGCGGCCGGTGTTCGTGAAGAACATCAGATAGTCATGCGTGCTCGCGGTGAACAGATGTTCGACAAAATCATTGTCCTCGGCGGTCTCGCCTTCCTTGGTCGTCATGCCGATGACGCCCTTGCCACCGCGACGCTGCGCGCGATACTGGCTGACGTTCGTGCGCTTGAGCAGGCCGTTGTGAGTGAGCGTGATGATAACGCCTTCGTTGGCGATGAGATCCTCGATGGCAATCTCGCCTTCGTCGGGAACAATTTCCGTTTTGCGCGGCGTGGCGTGTTTTTCCTTGATGGCCTGAAGCTCCGCCTTGATGATCGCCATCACGCGCGATTCCTTCGCGAGGATGTCGAGCAAATCCTTGATGACCTCGATCAACGCCTTGTATTCCTTGTCAATCTTGTCAATTTCCAGCCCGGTCAATTGATAAAGACGCAGTTCCAGAATCGCGTCCACCTGCCGTTCGGTCAGCGCGTAACGGCCCGCCTCCAGGCGTGTTTCGCTGCGGATCAGGATGCCCCATTTCTCCACCTGCGCGCGCGACCATTCGAACGCGAGCAGTTTCACCCGCGCTTCATCACGTGTTTTGCTGGAGCGGATGATGTGGATGAACTCGTCAAGGTTCGACAGCGCGATGAGATAACCTTCGAGCAGCTCGGCGCGTTCCTCGGCCTTCTTCAATTCAAAGCGCGTGCGGCGCAAAATGACTTCGCGGCGATGCTCAATGTAGCATTGGATGATTTCCTTGAGATTGAGCGTCTTTGGGCGGCCGTGGTCAATCGCCAGCGAGTTGACGCTGAACGAAACCTCCAGTTGTGTGTGCTGGAACAGATTCGCAATGACAACCTTCGGCGTCGCGTCGCGCTTCAGCTCGATCACGAGGCGGCAATGTTCGTCCGACTCGTTGCGCATCGCGGAAATTTCCGTGATGATCTTTTCGTTGACGAGATTGGCAATCTGCTCTTCGAGGCCGGCGCGGTTGACGTTGAACGGAATTTCCGTGATGACGAGCTGCTCGCGGTTGCCCTTCATTTCCTCGACCCCGATGCGCCCGCGCAATTTCAGGCTGCCCTTGCCGGTGGTGAAATAATTTTTGATGCCTTCCACGCCGCAGAGAAAACCACCGGTCGGAAAATCCGGCCCCTTGATGAATTTCATTAGCTCCGGAATCGTGATGTCCGGCTTGTCAATCTGCGCGCAAATGCCATCCACGACTTCGCCCAAATTGTGCGGCGCCATGTTGGTGGCCATGCCGACCGCAATGCCGGTGCCGCCGTTGACCAGCAGGTTCGGAAACGCGGCGGGAAAAACCGTCGGCTCGGTGAGGCGTTCGTCGTAGTTCGGGACAAAATCCACCGTGTCCTTCTCCATGTCCTGCATCAGCGCCGCGCCGAGATGCGTCAGCCGCGCCTCGGTGTAACGCATCGCCGCCGGCGGATCGTTTTCAACGGAACCGAAATTTCCCTTGCCATCCACCAGTTTCTCGCGCATCGCCCACGGCTGCGCCATGTGCACGAGCGTCGGATAAATCACCGCTTCGCCGTGCGGGTGATAGTTACCGGAGGTGTCGCCGCAGATCTTCGCGCACTTGATGTGCTTGCGCCCCGGAAACAGCGACAGGTTTTCCATCGCGTAAAGGATGCGCCGCTGCGAGGGCTTGAGGCCGTCGCGCACGTCGGGCAACGCGCGCGAAATGATGACGGACATCGAGTAGTCGAGGAACGAGTTTTTGATCTCGTCGGCGACATTGATCTTGGAAATTTTTTCGCCCTGCGTATAAGCGCCGCCGCTTGGTTTTTGTTCCGGCGTCGGCGGATTGGATTCAATTTCGTCTGGCATGATGCGGATTCTTGAAAATTGGTTGCGGTATGATTAAACGTCGAGGTTACGGACGTTCAGCGCGTTGTCCTCGATGAACTGGCGGCGCGGCTCAACCTCGTCGCCCATGAGCCGCACGAACATCTCCTCGGCTTCAATCGCGTCGGTCAGCTCGATGCGCAGCAGCTTGCGATTGACCGGATTCATCGTGGTTTCAAAAAGTTCCTTCGCGTCCATTTCGCCGAGGCCCTTGAAGCGATACATCTGGATGCCTTTCTTTCCGACATTTTTCACGCCGGCCAAAATTTCCGGGATTGAAAACAACGGCGTTACCGTCGCGCGCTCGCCTTCGCCCTCGGTCAGCTCAAACAGCGGCTTGTCCTGCGCGGCATAATGATCCACCGCCAGCCCCTTCTTGGAAAGTTTGCCGAGCAGATCCGCGATGGCCTTGCTCTCCAGATGCAGGTTGGAAATTTTCGCGCGCCGCGTCGGGCCGTCTTTTTTGCGCGTCTCCGTGTCGGTGGAAAACAGGTCGTTGTTGGCCAGCTTGAACTCCTCCAGTTCCTCGCCGGTGATAAAATAATGCACCGTGTCGTCGTTGCCGTCGCGCACCTTCACCATGAATTGCGGCAGGGTTCCGTCCTTGGCGCGCTTCTCCACATAGCTTGCAAAATCACCGCCCAGCCGCTTGATGTAGGTCGCGTGCTTGTCAAGCGATTCGAGCAGCGTCAAAATTTCCTCAAGCTGCTTCGGGTTGAATTCCTTTCCGTCCGCCAGATTTTTCAACCGCACTTCCTCGACGCCGTTTTGCAACAGGATGCGGTTGAGCTGCATGTCGTCATCAATGTAATCGGTCTTCTTCTTGCGCGTGATCGAGTAGAGCGGCGGCTGTGCGATATATACGAAGCCCTGCTTCACCAACTGCGGCATCTGGCGGTAGAAAAACGTCAGCAGCAGCGTGCGGATGTGCGAACCATCCACGTCGGCGTCCGTCATGATGATGATTTTGTGGTAGCGCAGCTTCTCCAGATTGAACGCGCCTTCGCCCTCGCCATCACCGATGCCCGTGCCGATGGCGGTGATCATCGTGCGGATTTCTGTGTTCTGCAAAACCTTGTCGAGCCGCGCTTTCTCGACGTTAATTAATTTGCCGCGAATCGGCAAAATCGCCTGAAACTTCCGGTCACGACCCTGCTTGGCCGAGCCGCCGGCGGAGTCACCTTCGACGATGTAAAGCTCGGTGTTTTCAGGATCGCGGTCGGAACAATCCGCCAGTTTGCCCGGCAAACCGCCGCCGGTCAGCGCCGATTTGCGGACGGCTTCCCGCGCCTTGCGCGCCGCCTCGCGCGCCCGCGCCGCCGTGAGACTTTTGTCAATGATGCGCTTCGCGATGGGCGGATTGGCGTCAAAATAAGCCATCAAGCCCTCGTAGGAAACGGAGCCGACGATGCGTTCCACCTCCGGCGACAGCAGCTTCACCTTCGTCTGCGATTCAAATTTCGGGTCGCTGTGCTTTACTGAAATCACCGCCGTCAAACCTTCGCGCACGTCGTCGCCGGTGATCTGCGGGTCTTTGTCCTTCAGGATTTCGTTCGACTTGGCGTATTGATTGATGGCGCGCGTGACCGCGCTGCGGAAGCCGGAGAGATGCGTGCCGCCATCGGGATTGTGGATCGTGTTCGTGTAGCACAGCACCTGGTCGTTGTAGCTGTCGTTGTATTGCAGCACGACCTCGACATGGACTTCGATTTCCTTGTCATCCAGCTTCTCCTTCGTTTCCTTGCGGAAGGAAATCGGCTTGGGATGCAACGGCTCCTTGCTCTTGTTGAGCTGCTTGACGAACTCCTCGATGCCGTTCTTGTAATAAAATTTTTCCGGCTCGGCGGAAGCCTGGCGTTCGTCCGCAAAAACAATTTCCAGGCCCGAATTCAAGAACGCCAGTTCCCGCAGGCGTTGCGCGATGATGTTCGTCTTGAACTCCACCGTCTCGCGGAAAATCTCCTTGTCCGGCAGAAAGGTGATGAGCGTGCCCGTCTTTTTGGATTTACCGATGACCTCGAGTTTTTTTGTTGTCTTGCCGCGCTCGAACTCCATGTGATAGACCTGTTCGTTGCGCGAGACTTCCACCTCGAACCATTCACTGACCGCGTTGACACACTTCGCGCCGACGCCGTGGGTGCCGCCGGAAAATTTATAGCCGCCCTGGCCGTATTTGCCGCCGGAGTGCAGCGTCGTCAAAACCAGTTCCACGCCGGGCAGACCAGAATCCTTGTTGATGTCCACCGGAATGCCGCGCCCGTCGTCCCGGATGGAAATCGAACCATCCACATGAATGGTCACCTCAATCTGGTCACAATGCCCCGCGAGATGCTCGTCCACGGAATTGTCCAGCACCTCGCTCACGCAATGATGCAGCGCGCGCTCGTCCGTGCCGCCGATATACATGCCGGGCTTCTTGCGGACGGCTTCAAGCCCCTTCAGCGAGGACAACTTGGAAGCGTCGTAATTGCCATCGGCAATCCGGTCCGGCGATATAATTTTTTCTTCAGGCAAATCAGAAATACTCGACATAATCAGGGTGCAATTCCGGGCAAAATTTGGTGCGGCAACGAATGTGTAAAATATATGAAAAACGGCCGGTTTCCACAATGCGAAACTGCGGTTTTTTTAGATGAAAAACACCATTAGTTGTGGCGGTTTTTGCTTGCCAACCAAACCCGTTGTGTTCTCACCAAATCAGCCATCAACCCGCCGACCACGTAAATCCAACTCGCTTTTTCTCCGCGTGAACTTTATTTTTAGCGAATGTCTTTGACACAAGAATTCCTGCCCCATCCCGACCAGTTTGTCCGCCGCCACATCGGCCCCAACGCCGCCGAAACCGGCGAAATGCTGACCATGCTCGGCCACAAAAAACTCGACGAACTGATTGACGCCGCCGTTCCAAAAAAAATCCGGCTCCCGAAGAAGCTGAACCTGCCCGCCACGCGCAGCGAATTTGACGCGCTGGCCGAACTCCGCCGCATCGCCGGCGAGAACAAAGTTTTCCGCTCGTTCATCGGCCAGGGTTATTACGACACCATCACGCCGCCGGTCATCCAGCGCAACGTGTTGGAAAATCCCGGCTGGTATACGCAATACACGCCGTATCAGGCCGAAATTTCCCAAGGGCGGCTCGAAGCGCTGCTGAACTTCCAGACGATGGTGATTGATCTCACCGCGCTCGACATTGCCAATGCCTCAATGCTCGATGAAGCCACCGCCGCCGCCGAAGCGATGACCATGTCGCTCCGGCTCAAAGATGGTCGGAACGTTTTCTTCGTCTCCGAAACCTGCCATCCGCAAACCATCGAAGTCGTCCGCGCCCGCGCCGAAGCTTTGAAAATCGAGATCGTCGTCGGCAATCACGAAACTTTTCAGTTCAGCGAAAAAGTCTTTGGCGCGCTGGTGCAATATCCCGACACGTTCGGCGCAATTCACGACTACACCGGCTTTGCCGAAAAAGCCCATGCCGCCGGCGCCATGCTGACCGTTGCCACTGATTTGCTGGCGCTCACGCTCATCAAGCCGCCGGGCGAATTCGGCGCGGACATTGCCGTTGGCAGCGCGCAGCGTTTTGGTGTGCCACTGGGCTACGGCGGACCGCACGCGGCGTTCTTCGCCACGCGCGACGAGTTCAAGCGCCAGATGCCCGGCCGCATCATTGGCGTGTCGAAAGACTCGCGCGGCAAACCGGCGTTGCGTCTCGCGCTCGGCACGCGCGAGCAACACATCCGCCGCGAAAAGGCCACCAGCAACATCTGCACCGCACAGGCGCTGCTTGCGAACATGGCGTCGCTTTATGCCTGCTATCACGGGCCGGAAGGGTTGAAACAAATTGCCGTGCGCGTGCAGGCGCTGACGAACATCCTGGCGCAGGGCTTGGAAAAGCTGGGCCATCAGGTCGCCTCGAAAAATATCTTTGATACCGTCCGCGTCCATTTGAAAAACTCGACGTGCAGTGACGTGCTGAAAATCGCCGAACAGCATCGCGTCAATCTCCGTCCGTTGGACGACAAAACCGTCGGCGTTTCGCTCGACGAAACGACCAGCGCCAGCGACCTTCCCCTGCTCTGGCAGATTTTCAACAGCGACAAACCGGCGAACTTGAAGGTGGCGGATTTCAAAGTTGATTCGAAATTCGAAATTCGAAATTCGAAATTCCTCCAGCACGCCGTCTTCAACCGCTACCACAGCGAGACCGAGATGCTCCGTTACATCAAGCGGCTCGAATCGCGCGACCTGTCGCTGACGGCTTCGATGATTCCGCTTGGCTCGTGCACAATGAAGCTGAATGCGGCAGCGGAAATGTTCCCCGTGTCGTGGCCGGAGTTTGCGAAGATTCATCCATTCGCGCCGCTGGGTCAGGCACGCGGCTACCAGATTCTTTTCCAAAACCTGGAAGACTGGCTCGCGGAAATCACCAGCTTCGCGGGCATTTCGTTGCAGCCCAACGCCGGTTCGCAGGGCGAATACACCGGCCTGCTCGTCATCCGCGCATATCATGAAGCTCGCGGCGAGGCGCATCGCAACGTCTGCCTCATCCCATCCTCCGCGCACGGCACAAATCCGGCGAGTGCCGTCATGGCCGGCATGAAAGTGGTCGCTGTCGCGTGCGATACGAATGGAAACATTGATGTCGCGGATTTGAAATCCAAAGCTGAAATGCACCAGAAAGATTTGTCGTGTTTGATGATCACTTATCCCAGCACGCACGGCGTGTTCGAGGAAACCATCCGTGAGATTTGCGACATCATCCACGCGAACGGCGGACAGGTTTACATGGACGGTGCGAACATGAACGCGCAAGTCGGCCTGACTTCGCCGGGTTTCATCGGCGCGGACGTGTGCCATTTGAACCTGCACAAGACGTTTTGCATTCCGCACGGCGGTGGCGGGCCAGGCGTCGGGCCGATCGGCGTGGCAAAACATTTGATTCCATTTCTGCCGAGCCATCCGATTTTCACATCGCGGCTCGAAGACATTGATAACTCTAAAAAACATATCGGCCCGGTGAGCGCCGCACCGTGGGGCAGCGCGAGCATTCTGCCGATTTCGTGGATGTATGTCGCGATGATGGGCACCGACGGTCTGACCGAAGCGACCAAGTTCGCCATCTTGAATGCGAATTACATTTCCAAGCGGCTGAAAAATTATTTTCCGACGCTTTACCGCGCGAACGGCCTCGTTGCACACGAGTGCATTCTGGATTTGCGCGCGTTCCACAGCGTTACCGCCGAGGACGTGGCGAAACGGCTTATGGATTATGGCTTCCACGCGCCCACGCTCTCGTGGCCTGTTGCCGGCACGCTCATGGTCGAGCCGACCGAAAGCGAATCAAAATACGAACTGGATCGTTTCTGCGACGCGATGATTGCCATCCACGCGGAAATGACTGCCGTGGAAAACGGCACGTCGGACGCGAAGAACAATCTGCTCAAGAACGCGCCGCACACGGCGGACCAGATCGCCAGCGACAATTGGAACCGGCCTTACTCACGCGAACAGGCCGCATTCCCGGCGAAGGATTTGCACGACTACAAATTCTGGCCGCATGTCAGCCGCGTGGACAACGTCTTTGGCGACCGCAATCCGGTTTGCTCTTGCGTCGGCATGGATGCTCACACAACTTGAAGCCATGAAAATCACCGACGTCCTGCGCGCGGAACACGCGGTGTTCCACAATCTGTTTGACCACATCGAGGCCACCGTGCCCAAGCTCAAGACGCTCGGCGAGGTGAAGTCGCTGGCCGGCGTGGTGGACAAGGTCCACGCGCCGCATTCAAAACTGGAAGACGATTTGTTCATCGAACCGCTGGAACCGTATTTTGACCAGATGGGCCAGCGCGAAACCTTTCACGCCGAGCACGAGCAAATCGAGGCGGCGCTGGCCCGGGTACAGAAGGCACGCACACTCAAGGATGCGAAAAAGATTTTGCTGAATGCCATCGCCGCGACACGCAAGCATTTCGACAAGGAAGAGCGCATCGTGTTCCCGCTGGCGGAGCGCATTCTCAAGGCCAAGACGCTGGGCCAGCTGGGCGAACAATGGCTTTCCAGCCGCGAACTTACCTTTGCCATGATTCGAGCGCGGCGTTGACCGCCGTTACGAGCGCGAGGACGCGTGTTGCCAAAGGAAAATCCGATGGCGCCTCTAGCGTGCAGCTTTGGCGCGTCTTGTTTTGCAGCAGCCAGAACGCCTCCGGCCATTGCAGGCGCACCGCCGGATCGAGGCTCGGCCGGATGACGCCGCCTTTGGCTTCGCGGCCTTCAATCACCGGCGACAGGTCAATCGGACAGACCCGTGCCACGGCGGCCACCAGTTTCTCGCCCAGCGGCGCGTGACCGTCGGGATTCAATTCATAGACGTAAAAGCCGTGCGACTCCCAGTCTTCATGCAGGCACAACGTCAGGTCAAACTTCGGCTGCCGTTCCAGCCAGCGGACGTGCGCGGTTACTTCGCCGGATTCCAAATGGCGATAATCCCGGTTCAAATCAAGCCCGTCGGCGTTTCCACGCGTGTTTAAAACGAAACCATCCGGGTTCAGACACGGCACGAGAAAAATTTCCATGTTCGCCGGCCAGCGGTTTTCTTGAATCAATCTTAAGGCCGCCAACGGCCCCGCCGGTTCGTCGCCATGAATTCCCGTGGAAATATAAATTTTGGATTCTGGATTCTGATTTCCGGCTTCTGGCCCACGATGCAGCGCGAACAATTCCAGGTCGCCGGTTTTGTAAAACAGTTCCGCCGACCAGCCGTGTTGCTGCGCGGCGGCCTTGAGGTCGCGCAGCACGGCGCGGACGTCTATCGTCTCGCCGTGGTAGCCGCCGTGGTTTTTGCCGAGTTTTTGCACGCGGACAATCTTACCCAAAGGCGCAAAGACGCAAACCGAATCTCTCCGGCAGCCGCCACTGAATGATTGGCTTTCACAAACATCCCTTTCACCCGGCAAACGGAACCGGTCGCATATCCGACGACACGGGGTATCGCCGGTTGAACCTGTCCGTCCGGCTGCCGGGCAGGTTCCAGCCCTTAACAGCGGCCTCTCCTTGAGGGCAAAGACCTTGATCAGCGAGGTCAAAGAGACCTCTCTTTGAGGTCACTTGGCTTGGTCAGTCAGGGCAAGGAGACCTTTCAGTGAGGTCACTCCGCTTGATCAGTGAGGGCACAGAGACCTCTCTGTGACCTCACTGAACGGGGTGTTTTAGGGCGAAAAGCCTCATTTTGGACCAAATTGGGACAAAATCGGCTTTGGGCAGGCTGGAAAGGCACTCAATCACCTGAAAAGCCTCGCCGGGACGCCTGCACGGAATTTGGGGATTTCCAAAGCCGATGCTGCCGCGCCGTAGCAACGCGAAGGCGGAGGAATTTTGGTTTGGGTTGCTACAAAGATGGCGCGCCTACGTCGCTGGCAAAATTTCAAGAGCCAAACAGTAATCTTGAAAACCCATTGACCGCCAAAATGCCACAGCAGCTTCATTTTGAACAAGCACCTCAACGGTCAGGCGTTTGTTTTTCGGCCAAACTTTCGAACGTAGTATTTTCATCGCCTGACGGCCAATTCCTTTTCTGCGCTGCTGACGAACAACGAAAAGTTGGCGCAGATAAATTTCTTCTGGGTGCTCTCGATAAAGCGCGTAGGCAATTACAGCAACACCAACCTTGAACAAGATGGCTGTGTATTCCTTTGCAAGCCAATCTTTCATTCGTTGTTCCAATTCGGGAATAGTCATGCGATTGCGGTGACCTTCATCACGAATCAACTGATGATTGAGTTCCGCGAGCAGCGAACAATCATTCTCTGTTGCACGACGATAATTCATGGTGTTTGTTCAAACCATTGCCGCTTCCGTCTCGCATTTTTCTTTTCCACACCCGCAGCCGCCCTCTTCCTGATCGCTGAAATCGTGGCTGTCCCAGTTCGGATCGAGGCCGAGGTCTTTGAGCATCTGGAGATCTTTTTCCACGGGCTGGTTCAGCGTGGTGAGATAGTTGCCCACCATCATCGCGCTCGCGCCGGCCATGAAGATCATGCTCTGCGCGTCGCGCAAATTCATGGTGCGCCCGCCGGCAATCATGATTTCCTGGCGCGGCAAAATGAACCGGAAGCAGGCGATGGTCTTCAGGATTTCCATCACGGGCAGCGGCTCGTTCTTGGCAAACGGCGTGCCGGGAATCGGATTGAGGATGTTCACCGGCACGACGTTCGCGCCGATAGCCTTCAATTCAAATGCCAGGTCGCAGCGGTCGGCGCGCGTCTCGCCCATGCCGATGATGCCGCCGGAACAAATCTTGATGCCGGCCTTTTTCAAATAGCCGATGGTCTCCAGCCGGTCATCGAACGTGTGCGTGGTGCAGGTCTGCGGGAAAAAGCGGCGCGAGCTTTCGAGGTTGTGGCCGTAGCATTCAACGCCGGCTTCCTTCAAGCGGTTTGCCACTTCCTGTTTCTTGATGATGCCGAGCGAAACATCGGGACGCGTCTTGCCCTGGGCTTTCATTTCGCGCACGCGGTCGCAGACTTCATCCAGAATCGGGCCTTCGTTCAGTCCTTTCCACGCGGCGACGAGGCCGACGGCGGTGACGGAATTCATGTTCGCCTCCTCGCCGGCTTCGGCGACGGGTTCGGGATCAATAAATCCATATTTCGGCGAGCCGGTCTGGTAATGCGACGATTGCGAGCAGAAGCTGCAATTCTCGGAACATGCGCCGGCCTTGGCGTTGACGATGGAGCAGAGGTGAATCTTGTTGCCCTTGAACTGCTCGCGGATGCGGTTGGCCCACGACAGCAAATCGAGAATGTCGGCGGACGTCTCGAGATTGAAGAGCCACGATGCCTCGTCGCGGGAAATATGTCCGCCGCCCAGAACCCGCTGGCCGAGTTCGGAGATTTTGCCGTGATTATTCGCGTCAACCTGTTTCACTGTCATGGTTGACAGGATAGTTCGCGGGAAAAATTCCGCAAGCGCGGTTTAATCCATCACCTTGCCGATGATGTTCTGGCGCGGGACGGCGCCAAAGACACGACTGTCGGCGCTATTGTTGCGGTTGTCGCCCAGGACAAAGAACTCGTCCTTGCCCATGACGAAAAATTCGCTCTCGTTTTTTTCGTAGGCGAAGGTCAGGGTATTGTCCGGCAGATACGTTTCGTCCAGCCGCTGGCTGTCCACATAGACTTTGCCGCGGTTGAGATAAACCGACTGTCCCGGCATGGCGATGATGCGTTTGACCACCAGCATGTTGTCCCGAGGATCCTTGAGCACCACGATGTCGCTCCGGCGAGGATCACTCTTTATGTAAGCCAGCCGGTTCAGCCAATAGGAATCAGAATTCTTCAAGGTGGGAAACATGCTCTGGCCGTCCACTTGAACCGATTGAAAAACAAAATGAGTGAATAATTGGTAGCTCACCGACCCCAAGCTGATCAAAACCGCCACAAACCAACATTGCCTCACAAACCATTTCAACCATGAGCGCAGCCAGAGGGAATATTTGGACAAATAGCCGAAGGGATTTGATCCCCATTTAATACCCGCTAAATACACCATAAAACTTTAATTGTAAGTCATTGCCTTTATGACAATAAAATCCCACTGTCTATGTTTAAGACATGTCTCGCCATTTCGCAAAATAAAACTCGATTTATTTTTACTGATAAAATAAACCACTTTTAACCAACCACTTAAAACAATTTATAACGGCGGCTGGCGAAAAAATCCCGTCAAAGTTGGTGACAACACAGCGCGAAGCGATCAAACACGCACTATGACAATCTTCACCGGCCGTTATTCCTGGTTACTGTGGTGCCTGCGGAGCGTTTGAAGGAATAGTCATGTTCAGATAGGCGGCAAGCGAGGCGATTTGGATGTCGTTGAGCGGACCGCCCTCCGCAGCTGAAAACGCCGGCATGAGCGAACCGGGTTTGCCATGGGTGATCCAGGTGCGCCAAAAATCATCGTTGGTCGGAATCTTGAGCGCGTGCAGATCCGGCACCATCGAGGCGCGGTTTTGCGCTTCATGACAGACACTGCAAACGGCCTCGAAAAGCGCCTGGCCATATTTGCCGTTGCCGGGAGCAACATGGCACTTTGCGCAGTCGTCCCGGAACACAGCCTGCCGGTCAACTTTGGCGACGGCTTGGGCGCGTATCCGGTCGGCGTCGGTCATGGTCAGAACCGGTGCCGGCAGGATGTTGATCCGCAACGTGAGCGTCTTGCTGCCGCGATCGGTCGAGACATTGACGGTTTTGAACAACGTGCCGTTCTTGCCCGCGAGATTGACGCTGATTTTTATCACGCCGTTCGAGCCAGGTTGAATCGTCCACGGCACCGGCGGCAGTTCAGCGGTGGTGCATCCGCAGGACGGATGCACCGAAAGAATCGTCACGGGTATCGGTGTGATGGAATTGGTGACCGTGACCACGTTGGTGCTTGTCAAAACATTTGGAACCCGGACGATTTTATGGCCCCAAAAACTTTTATTGGTGACCGTGGTAAAGTTGGTAAGGCTGATAATGTTGGTCGCCAAGCCGGTCTCGATGTTCCGGGCAATATTGGTGAAACTGAACACGAACCGGGCAAACGCCTGACTGTTCGTGGCCGTTGCGGACTTGAGCAGCTCGTCCCAAGCGAGAACGCCGTCCGGCATCGGCTCATTGGCGTGGCTCGTGTCCGGCTTATAAACCGCCGGGGTCGCCGGAACGGCAGAAACGGTCGCCGGCGGGTTGGCCACCGGCTGACTTTTCGGCTTTTCCATCTTTGAAGCGCAACCGAATCCGAGACCCAAGACGCCAAACGTCAAAAACCCCACAACGACCCAATGGCGAAAGATATTCATATATGGATTTTAAGGATAATGACTCGGCACAGGATTGACCAGAAACAACTACATCCGGTTCAATGCGCTTAATACCGCCTTGACCGAGGCCAGCTCGATATTCGTGTCCACACCGGCACCCCAGCGGGTTTTGCCGTCGGCGGATTTAATCTGGATGTAGGCGATCGCCGCCGCCGTTTCGCCGGAACTCAAGGCATGCTCGCTGTAATTGGCAATTTCAAATTTGGAAATGCCAACCTGCGAAAAACCGTGGACGAGCGCGGCGAGCGGGCCGTTGCCTTCGCCTTTGAATTCGACGACTTTTCCATCGTGCAACATTTTTGCGCGGCACTTCACCACGCCGTTTTTGCTTTCCGTTTCAAATCTCTTGAGCGACCACGGCGTATTTCTTTCGACGTATTCTTTCCAAAACATCGCCTTCAATTCCGCGCCGCTGACTTCGCGGCCGAGCTGATCCACCGCGTCATTGGCAATCGGGCCGAACTCGCGCTGCATATCCTTCGGCAACTCGATGCCGAATTCGCTTTCAAGCAAATACGCCACGCCGCCCTTGCCGGACTGCGAGTTGACGCGGATGACTTCGCGATATTCGCGGCCGATGTCCGCCGGATCAATCGTGAGATAAGGCACGTCCCAATGTAGTGGCACAGGCGTCCCGCCTGTGCGGCTCTGATTTTCCCGCTCCGCCAAACCTTTTTTGATGGCGTCCTGATGCGAGCCGCTGAACGCGGTAAAGACGAGTTCGCCCGCGTAAGGCTGACGCGCAGGAACCGTCATGCCGGTGCAACGCTCGTAAACGTCAATGGTCGAATGGAGATTCGAGAAATCCAATTTCGGATCGATGCCGTGCATGTAAAGATTCAACGCCACGGTCACGATGTCCAGATTGCCGGTGCGCTCGCCGTTGCCGAACAACGTGCCCTCGACACGGTCGGCTCCGGCCAGCATTCCCAACTCCGTCGCCGCCACGCCGGTGCTGCGGTCGTTATGCGCGTGCAAGCTGATGATGAGCGAGTCGCGGTTCTTGATGTTCCGGCACATCCATTCGATCTGATCCGCGTAAACATTGGGCATCGCCACCTCGACGGTGTCCGGCAGATTCAAAATCATCTTGTGCTGCGGCGTTGGCTGCCACACGTCCATGACCGCCTCGGAAATTTCCTTGGCGTATTCCACCTCCGTCGCCGAGAAACTTTCCGGCGAATACTGGAGCATTATTTCCGTGCCCTTGAGCCGGTGCAAACGGTCTTTGATCATCTGCGCGCCCTTGACGGCGATGGCCTTGATCTCATCCTTCGACTTGCCGAACACGACGCGGCGCTGCGCCGGCGACGTCGAGTTATACATGTGGATGATGACCTTCTTCGCGCCAACGAGCGACTCGATGGTGCGCTCGATCAAATCCTCGCGCGCCTGCACGAGCACCTGGAGCCACACATCGTCCGGCGCGCGTTTTTCCTCGATGAGCCGGCGATTAAAGGTGAATTCCGTGTTGGACGCGGACGGAAAGCCGACCTCAATTTCCTTGAAGCCGATCTTCACGAGCGTCTGAAACAACTCCAGTTTCTGCGACACGTTCATCGGCACGGCGAGCGCCTGGTTGCCGTCGCGCAAGTCCACGCTGCACCAGCGCGGCGCGGCGGTGAGGATGCGGTTGGGCCACTGGCGTTCCGGCAAGTGCACCGGCGGGAACGCACGATATTTTTTCGACGGATCTTTTTGCATGGTCTGGCTTTCTTATTATTGCCGTCCGGCGGCCAGGTTAAAACAAAAAACCCACCGCCGTCAGGCAGTGGGTTTATCAAATTCTTGTGAACGAATCAGAACCCAACCGCCGCGCTGGTCAGCAGCGCGTTCGTAAGCAGCAGGTTCAAATTGCGATTCACGCCGCCAAATTAGTTTCACCCACCGCATCCGTCAATGGTATTTGTTTCGAGCGAATGGGTTCCAAACCAGTCCGGTCATTTGTCGGCACAGGCTTGGCAGTGCTGATTTGACAGGCGTTTTTCACCGACGTGGTCACAACGCCCGGCAGCACACCCGCGATCCTTAAATCTCCAGCACCTTCTCAAAGCGCGTCAGATTTTTCGCGCCGTTGGTCGTGACGAGCGCTACGTCTTCCAGCCGGACGCCGCCGATGTCGGGATAGTAGAGTCCCGGCTCCACGGTCACAACGTGGCCGGGCCGCAACACTTCCGTGGAACTCGGACTCACGCGCGGCGCCTCGTGGATTTCCAAACCCAGCCCGTGACCGGTGCCGTGAAAGAATCCCTCCATGCGACCATTGTGCCTGCCGGTCTTGTAGCCCTGCTGGACGAAAAATTTCTGGATGGATTTGTGGACTTCGGACGTTTTCACCTTGGCGCGGATTTTCTCAAACCCGATTTTCTGCCCGCGCCAAACGGTGTCGTAGAGTTTCCGCACGGCCTCGTTTGCGCGCCCGCGCACGACCGTGCGTGTAATGTCGCCAAAGTAGCCGGTCCTTTGCGAGCGCGGGAAAATATCAATGATGATCGGCTCATTCGCGCGCAACCGGCCGAACCCGCGCTCGTGCGGGTCGCAGCCCTGCCTGCCGCCGGCGACGATGGTGTTCGCCGCCAATCCGCACGCCTGCAAAATCGCGCAGTCAATCACCGCGCGGAGCCGCTCGGAAGTCAGCGGCACGCCGCGGTAGATCAACTGCCGCCGCTTGTCAATTTTGGAGAGCCGCAGCGCCTGCATGCCCTCGGCCATGCCAACCTCAGCCATCGTGAGCGCGGCGGAAATTTTCCGGATCTCGTCGGCGGACTTGATTTCGCGCTTCGGAAAAAACCCGGTGCGGGGCTTCAATTTGATTCCGAGCTTTTTCAAATCCTTGGCCAGACCGAGCGGAAAATTGTCCGGCACGATGGCGCGGCGGGTTTTTTGCTCGCGCAAAATCTCCCGGATGACGTGGGGCAGGCGCGGCAACTTCACGCCGTCGCGCCGGAGCTTTTGCTGATAGGCGGTCAGGGAGGCGACGCGGCAGTGCGGTGCCTGCCGGCGGGCGCGGTCAATTTCCAGATCGCTCAAGACAATGAGCGGACGGCGTCCCGCCTGAAGAAAAATGAACGGGTCGGGCACGAACAGCCCGGTGGCGTAAAGCATGTTCGCGTCGCGCTCGCTGTCGGCGACAATCAATAAAGGCCCGCTCATTTTCGAAACCGCAGGTTGCGCGGATTTCAGTTTTGGATTCTTATCCGGGTTGTTCGTGGTTTCAAGCTCCAAAAAGCCGTCCCGTCAATTTTCCGGCGCTTGATACAGAAAATACATGCAGCCCGCCCGCAATTTCGGGATGTCCAGGCCGAGATCCAGCTTGATGTCGTGCGCCGAACCACTCTGGCCGAACATCGAGAGAAAATCCGAGATGTCATAGCGCTCGCGGTATTCAATCAGGTTGGCGTCGGGAATGTTCACGATGCGTTGCGCGCGTTCCACGGCGTCGTCGAAATCGCCGACTTGATCCACAAACCCGAGCGAGAGCGCCTGCGAGCCGGAGAGGACGCGGCCGTCGGCGTAATTCTCCCATTCGAACGCGAGCGGTTTGCCTTCAGCCTTGTTTTTCTCGTGCGCGGCGGCGCGGCCCGTGCGGACGACACCCTTGAATTTCTGGAACGTCTCGTCAATCAGCGCCTGCACCATCGCGTGTTCCTCCGGCGGAATGTCGTTTGTGCTGCGGTCGGGACTTAGCATGTCTTTATACTTGCCGCTCTTGAACGTCATGGGCGCGATGCCGACCTTGTCCATCAGGCCGCGATAATTGATGCCGTGCATGATCACGCCGATGCTGCCGGTGATGGTCAGGTCGTTCGCGACAATCCACCGGCACGGCGCGGAAATGTAATAACCGCCGCTCGCCGCCAGACTGCCCATCGAGCAAATCACGGGCTTATGGGATTCGTCCTGAAATTTCAGGATCGCCTTGTTGATCTCGTCCGAGGCCATGACTTCCCCGCCGGGAGAATCCACTTTTAAAATCACCGCCTTCACGCGCTTGTCGTCCTTTGCGCGGTCGAGTTGCGCCTGGATCACGTCCACCATGTTGTTGCCCGCCTGGTCGGGAGTGTGGCTGGTGATGACGCCGTCCACGGTGATGACGGCAATTTTGTTGTGTGCACCGTTATCCTCCAAAATGCACTCATCCAGCTTCGGCCCGACTTCGCGCGCCGTGGTGGTTTTGAAGCCGCGTTCAAACCCGCCGCCAATCGCGTGCGAAACGGCCTGCACCAAATTTCCCAGCAGGCTGAAACCCAGCAGCACAATCAAAATAATGGAGACAATGATCCAACCCCAGCTCCGGCGCGGCTTGGCCGGCGGCGGCGGCGTGATGACGGGCGGTGGTGGTGTCAACTGCGGCGGCACGCCGGGCGAAGAAAATGAGGTGTCCATAACCCGCGCAAACTAGCGCAAAGCCCGCACCGGGGCAAGGTGGTTTGCACGCTCACAATCATAATCTCCGCACCCGGCGATTGCGATGGGCGGCGGCGGACGTTTCTACGCGACCTGATGCCGTGACTGGCGTTTGGGCAGGGAACGGTCGCGGTCGCGAATGGCGGACCAGTTTTCTTCCGGCAGGAATTCTTTCAGAAAATTTGGCGCGTCACGACGGCCCGTGCGCTGCCAGTCCTGCCAGAATGTTTCCGCGACCAGCTTCGCATCGAGCTTTTGCTCCTGCGTGAGAAATTCAAACAGCAGTTCCATCAGCCGCGCCAGGGCGATGGTGTCGGTGCGGCCAAGCTTCGCGTAAAGCCAGTCGCTGAAACACAGGAAGGAATGGAACGGCGACGGTTGTGGCATAGGCGTCCCGCCGGTGTGTTTCTGTTCCGGCTCTGATTCACACAGGCGAGACGCCTGTGCCACTATGGACCAGATCAGCGGCGTGACAGCCACAAAATTTCCGCTGTTGCCCACCAGGTCCCAGTATTTCGCGAACCGCCGCAGCCGCTGCATTGTGGCAAAATCCAGCAGCTTGTTCTG
>Ga0182030_10007729_pt1 | contig 22387 bp, 21 predicted proteins | sample 812S3MmetaG_FD_121299 | JGI IMG/M metagenome (GOLD analysis project Ga0182030, IMG submission 121299) | Permafrost microbial communities from Stordalen Mire, Sweden - 812S3M metaG (Illumina Assembly) | ecosystem: Environmental > Terrestrial > Soil > Wetlands > Permafrost | place: Sweden... | reverse complement strand
TACTTCAAGGCGCCCATGACGGCCCCGGGCCTGTATCCCGAACACGACATTTTCATTCAGCTGATGAAGCTGAAGAACACTCTCCGCTGGATGCGCAACGAAGACCTCATCACGCATCTCGGATTGGAATACTACGACTAAGCAGCCGCGCGAACCCCGACGCTTTTTGCGCAGCTTACTGGATTGGTGTAAAAGATCGCGACCATGAATTGCCTCGTTATCGGGGGAACGCAGTTCATCGGGCGGGCGCTTGTCGCCGAGCTTCTCAAAGCCGGCCATGAAGTTTCCGTTCTGCACCGCAAACCGAAGCACGGCCTGGGCCGCCGCGTCGGGAATATCGTCGCGGACCGGAACGATCCCAAGGCGATGAAAGCGGCGCTCGCCGGGAAAAATTTCGACGTCGTTTTCGATCACGTCTACGATTGGGAGCGCGGAACCACCTCCGCTCACATCGAAGGCACCATTCGCGCCCTCGCCGGCAATCTGCAACGCTACATTTTCGTTTCGAGCGTCGCGGCGTACGGCGACGGGCTGAATCATCATGAGGCCGACGCGCTGGCGCCGGACGATGCCGCCGAGCTGTACGTCCGCAATAAGGCCATGAGCGAACGCTCCCTGTTCCGCATGCATGCGCGTAGCGGACTTCCCGTGGTGACGCTGCGTCCTCCGTTCGTTTACGGGCAGAACAATCCTCTCTATCGCGAGGCTTACTTCTGGGATCGCCTGCGCGCGGGCCGCTCCATCATCATGCCGGGCGATGGTCGCCGCTTGATGCAGTTTGTCTACGTCAAGGATCTGGTGCGCGCGAGCATCACCGCCATGAACACGCCCGCGGCCATCGGCCACGCGTTCAACATCGCCAACCAGCGGCCCGTTTCCCAGACGGAGCTCGTCGAATTGCTCGGGAAAATTTGCCGCAAGCCAGTGAATTTCGTCAGGATCCCGCGAGGGCAAATCACGCGCGCCGGCGGCCATCCCATGGGTCCGAAGATGTACTTCGGAGTTTATCTGGATATGCCGCCCATCACGCAGATCACCGCGAAAGCGCAGCGCATGCTGAAGTTCAAGCCCACCGAGTTCGAGGACGGACTCAAAGAAACCTACAAGTGGTATTTGCGCAATTCTCCGTTCGGCAAGCAGGATTATTCGTTCGAAGATGCGCTGCTGGCGAACGCCCCGGTGCTCACGCCGGCGAAGTGAGATCGAGACTGCACGGTCAGCTTGGAGCCACAGCGTGTCCCGGCATGACTCTTTTTCGCCTACGCTGCGCCGTTTTGCGGGTTCTATCGTCTGTGCCCGACTGGATGTCGTTGGCTCAGTTCACTTTGTCATTGGCAAAGAGGCACAAGCACCATCATGAAGAGATGGGGATCGCCGCAAGCTCCGCCAGGAAAGTATCGACACCAGTTGCCTTGCGAATCGCGATCGAGCCTTTCGAGAGTGATTCCGCAAGCCACGCTCATCAGAGGCCTTCCCACTCGTCTGGAGAAATGTGAGCCTGCTGGAGAATGCTGCGAAGCGTTCCGACCGGAATTTCGTGCTTTTTGGGTACGATCACCGTATCAACGATCAACTCTACGCGCCGGACAAACTTTACGTGGTTGCCCTTTTGACTGACTTCCGCAAAACCGGAGGCTTGCAGGCGGCGTTTGACTTCGCGGAAAGGCTCGGGCTTAAGCCGCGCCAACCTCAACCTCGATGAGTCGAACCTGTGGCGGGCGCGTCGCCTGTGGCGGCTCGAAGTAGAGTTCCAATGCTTCCTTGAGATTTGTCAATGCTTCCGCCTCGGTTTCACCTTGGCTCGCAACATCCAACTCAAGGCATTGGGCGACGTACCAATTACCTTCTTGCCAAACGCTCGCCGCAAATGGACGCTTCATGGCTTTATTCTGTCACTGAGTTCGATGTTCGGGCAACTTAGCTCTTGCAAAGTCGCGCAGTGTTAATTTGCGCTCAAAACGCGCTCGATCAAAACCCCGCGGCCCTGGCGCGGACGATCTTGCTACCGCGAGCTTCGCTCCACCGGCGCCTGCACAGCCGTCATCCGCGGAGCAGACTGGATGGTGGTGTGATAGCTCTCTTCCATTTTCCAGAAGCCGTTGTGATTGCCGAAGACGCGGCTGGACCAGTACGCTTTGCCGCCCCACGTTGGTTGGAGCATGATCGCGACGACGGAGTCTCCGAAATCCCAAGTGCGCGCGTAGAGAGCGGGGGTCGTGCTGATGAAAGGACGCTCCGGCGTGGGCGGAGTGACCGGAGTCGGTCCTGTCGCTGTCTTCGAGGGTTTCGGTGTCATCGTGTTGGAGCCGATCACTACGACGTTATCGCCCATGTGCATGTCATGCTTCCCGGTTCCCGATTCCTGATCCTGCCAATTCGCGATCGCGGCGGCTTCGTTCGCCGAGAGCGCCTTCCACGGTAATTCCTTGCATGGATTCACGCAGGGAATCGTGAAGTTCGCCCGCACATTGCCGGGTTCGGCGGGACGCGTGGCGATTTCGTTCGTGTGCAGGAGCTTCCAGCCCGCGGGGCGCTGCACCCAGAAGTGCGCCGCAAATTTATTGCCCTGATTATTCTGGATCCAGACTACTTTGCCGTATCTGTGCTCCGTGATGACGACGTCGCTGGCGACGGGCACCAGCGGTTTCAGGCCCGCGCGCAGAACATCTTCCCGCGCCCACATAATGCCGTCGGTATCGATCCACGAAAAGTCGGGATCCAGATACTTACTGAGCGTCGCATGGTCGCCTTTGGAAAACGCCGCGACCACGGCCTGATCGGCCTTGACCACCGCGTCTTGCGGATCCGTTTGACTATTCTGAGCAGCCGGTGATTTGGTTTGCGCCACCATCAGTCCCGCGAGCGCCACACACGCGAGCGCCGCGAACAGGAAATACCGTTTCATATTTGAGCCTCCTCTGGTGAGTCCTGCTTATTCTACACCCGGAACAAGAAGGAGCGCACAGTCCCCTGGGACGTTGTGCACGGCTAAAAGAAGCAGGAGCGCACAGTCCCCTGAGCGTCGTGCGCAGTTAAAAGAAGCAGGAGCGCACAGTCCCCTGGGCGTCGTGCGCGGTTAAAAAGGAAATCGCGCGCAACACCAATGTGGCGCTGCGCGCGATCCAGACTTGCGAAGTTTCTTGGGCTTATTTTGCTTCCGGATAAACCGGCAGCGTCACGTGATCGCCGAAAGCGGCCTTCAAACCCGCGATCGCGCAATTTTCGTCCGCGCCCGGGCCCGTGCCGCCGCCGACGCCGACGGAACCGATCATCTGGCCATCGACCACGATCGGAATTCCACCCGCGTTCGAAAACAAATTGAAATACGTGGTGGAGCGAGGCGTCCCATTCGGATTGTTGCGCAGCTGCGCATTGATCAGCGAAGTGGGCTGGCGCGTCTTCAGCGACGTTTGCGCCTTCAGCAGCGCCGTGCGGATGTTGTTGAACACTTGTCCATCCATGCGTTCCATGTGCACGAACTCGCCCGCGTTATCGAGGATATAAATCGAGCGCGTTTGACCCGGCTGCGCCGCCGCCATATCGCGGCACGTCTTGGCGATCTTCTTCGCTGCTGCGAGCGAGATCTGGTTGCCATCGAAAACGTTGCCCGCTCCCTTGCCGCCCACCACGTAGTCGGACGACAGTACGGTCTTCGGAGGAGTCGCCGTGGCGAAACGCGGAACCGGAGCGCTATTGGCGTTCGGGTTCGGTTGGGGCTTCACATCTTCGATCAACGCCGGAACATTCGCCGCGCCGAACACTTCTTCCAGCGACCTGTGCGCGCAGATTTCGTCGCTCCACACGGGAGGCTTCGGCGCCGAACCGCCCACGCCGATGGCGCCGATCATCTGCTTATTGACCGCGATGGGCAAGCCGCCGCCGTTCGGGAACTCACCGATCTGGATAAACTGCAGCTCGCGCGAAGGATCCTGCAGCGCGGCGTTCATCACCGTCTTGCTGGGAGCGCGCAGCATCAGCGCCGTGCGGGCTTTCATATCGGCGGTGATGATGTTGAGATAGCCTTGGCCATCCATGCGATCGAAGTAAACCTGGTTGCCATCGTTATCCAGCACGATGACGCTGATTTGCACACCCTGCGCCGTGGCCGCCGCTTCGCACGTGGTGGCGAGCCTTTCGGCCGTGGCCAGATTGATGGTGCTGAAGTCCTGGATTTTTTCGGCCGCGGGTCCTGTGACGACAAACTGCGGCGGCACGTTCTGGCCGAGCGCCAATCCTGCGAGCGCCAATCCTGTCAATGCGACGCCGCCGGCGCCCCATTTTACGCATTTGTTGCGAGGTTTCATTTCGTATTCTCCTAAATTGTTCGTTGCAGACTGTTCGATCAAGTTTACATCTACTGCAGCATTTCCAAATTATACTCGCCAACTTTTTCTTGACAGGAATAGCAAACAGTCGTACGATTGAAACATACGTATGACTGCCGCGCCCGTCGGGACCAAGACGCGCATCCTGGATGCAGCGGAGAAACTCTTTGGAAAGAATGGCTTCGAGGAGACATCTTTGCGCGATATCACGGCCGAGGCGCAGGTCAACTTGGCGGCCGTCAACTATCATTTCCACACCAAGGAGAGTCTCATCGACGCGGTTATCCTCCGGCGGCTGGAGCCGGTGAACCGGCGGCGGCTGGAAATTCTTGACGCCGCAGGGGATAAGCCGACCGTGGAACAGATCGTCCGGGCCTTTCTGGCGCCGGTAATTGAGGCGGATTTGCCGAATGTGGCGCCGCTGATCGGCCGGGTATTTTCAAATCCCGCGCAGTTTGCGGTTCGCGTCTTCCAAAAGGACTTAGCCCCGGTAGTGCGGCGTTTCGATCAGGCGATTGCCCTAGCCGTTCCGGGTCTCACGCCTGAGGAAAGATTCTGGCGTTTGAATTTCATGGCCGGTGCGATGACCCACCTGTTGGCGATGTGGGACGTGTTTCCGATGATGACGACTCTGCCGATACAGCCCGTAGATCGCGCGGCCGTCGTCCGGCGCATGATTCAGTTTCTAGCGGCTGGGTTGCGCGCTCCGCTCTCAGAAAAGCTTCACGAAGAAAAGCTTCACGAAGAAAAGCTTCAGGAAGAAAAGCATGGCGCAGAAAAGCGTGACGACAAGAAGCATGACGGAAAGAAGCATGACTAAGAAAGGAATTAGCATGCACGTGCGGAACAGAAGCAACCTCCGCGATCGGACAGCGGTTCTGCTGATGGCCGGGCTCGCGTGCCTGGGGCAAAGTCAAAAAGCACAGAGTCAAACGGCACAGAGTCAAACACAGAGTCAAACGTCGCTGAGTCAAGCAGCCATGCCGCTCAGTTTGAAACGGGCCGTGGACCTGGCGCTCGCGCCCGATGGCAACGTTCGCGTGGCGATGGCGCAGGAATTGATCGAACAGGCGCGGACCGAACAGCTTGAGGCGAAATCTCCCTTCCTTCCGGATTTCGACGCATCTCTCGGCGATCGCCGCCAAACCAGCAATTTGCAGGCGTTTGGATTTAACTTCAAGTTCCCGATCCCCGGGTTCTCGCTCCCGTCCATCGTCGGGCCCTATAGTGTTTTGGATGCCCGCCTGACGGCGCAGCAGTCGATCTTCAACTTCAGCGATCGCCACAAGTATCAAGCCGCGAAGATCACGGCGCTGGCCACCGCGACCGATGCCGCCTCCACGCGCAATTCGGTCAGCGACGAAATCGCGCGCGACTATCTCGCGGGTCTGCTGGCCGACGCCAATCGCAACACGGCGCAAGCCAACGTGGAGCTATCGCAGGCCTTGCTGAAGCAGGCGCAGCAACAAAAAGACGCGGGCACCGGAACCGGCATCGAAGTGACGCGCGCCGAAGTGCAGCTGGCCAACGATCGGCAATCGCTGATTCGCGCGGAAAACGATCGGACGCGAGCCGCGCTCACGCTATTGAAGGCCATCGGCCTGAAAATGGACGCGCCCGTTTCCTTCAGCAGCAAGCTGGAATTCAAACCGGTGGATACGGCATCGGACAAGGTGTCAAATGACGCCTTGCTCGAACAGGCTCGCAAAGCCCGGCCCGAAATCAAAACGCAACAGCAGCGCGAGGATGCCGCGCGCCTGAGCATTACCGCCGTGAAAGACGAGCGTCTGCCGTCGCTCGGCGCGGAAGCGGATTACGGAACCATCGGCTCGAATCTGGCTAACGCTCACCCCACCTATACGATGGGAGTCTCGCTGCGTGTCCCGATTTTCGACGGAGGGCGGCGCGAGGCCCGCATCGGGGAAAGCACTTCCAAGTTTCGCCAGGAACAAATTCACACGCGTGATATCCAGCAGCAAATCGAACTGCAGGTTCGCACGGCGCTCGAAAGCTTACGCTCGGCGGCGGCCGAAGTGCAAGCGGCCACGGAAGGGCAGACGTTGTCGGAAAGCGAACTGGCGCAGGCGCGCCGGCGTTACGAAGCCGGGGTGGCAACGTCGGTCGAAGTCACCGACGCACAAACGCGGCTGCAGCGAGCTCGCGACAACTTAGTAAAAGCTTTGTACGACCACAACGTGGCCCGGCTCGATCTGGCCACCGCCACCGGAACCATCGGAGAGTACGTGAACCAATGAAAAAAAGATTACCGATTCTGATTCTTCTAGTCGCCGCGGCCGTCGGCATATATCTGTGGCAATCGGGAGCCTTCGCCAAGCCCGACAACCGCATCGTGGTTTCGGGAAATCTCGAGCTGACGCTCGTCGATCTTTCCTTTAAAATCGCGGGGCGCATGACGGAGCTTACCGTCAAGGAAGGCGATTGGGTCAAGAAGGGGCAAGTGATCGCACGGCTCGATCCCGTGCAACTGCAGCAACAGCGCGTGCGCGACGTGGCCTCGGTTGCCAACGCGCGATCGAACTACGATCAGCTCGTCACCACAATCCAGTACCAGGAGGCTACACTCGAAAGCGACATCGCCTCCCGCCATGCCGATCGCGACGAGGCCAAGGCAAAGCTCGACGAAATGCTCGCCGGCAGCCGTCCGCAGGAAATTCAGCAAGCGGATGCGGCCGTTCGCGATGCCCGCGCCCAGCTCGATTTGGCGAAATCCGACTGGGATCGCTATCAGACGCTGTACAAGAACGAGGACATCTCCACGCAGCAGCACGATCAGGCTCGCCAGCGATTCAATAGCGCCACCGCACAATTGCAATCAGCGGAACAGAAGGCCGAGTTGGTACACGAAGGACCGCGCAAGGAAGATATCGCGGCGGCTCGCGCGCAGCTCGCTCACTCGGAAGCGGCGGTCGCTACCGCCGAAGCCAATCGCATCGATCTGCAGCGCCGCAAGCAGGAGTTAGTCGCGCGCAAAGCGCAAATCGAACAGGCGCAGGGGCAAGCCGGTATCGCCGACGCGCAGTTGACGGACACCGTGATTTACGCGCCCATCGACGGCGTCGTGCTGGTGAAATCGGCCGAAGCCGGAGAAGTGCTGGCCGCGGGAACCACCATCGTCACGATCGGCGATCTGGATCATCCCTGGCTGCGTGCCTACATCGGCGAAACGGAACTGGGCCGCGTGAAGCTTGGTCAGAAGGTGAGACTCACCACGGATTCCTACGCCAATAAGAGCTACACCGGAACCGTCTCTTTCATTGCCTCGGACGCCGAGTTCACGCCCAAGCAGATTCAGACCAAAGAAGAGCGCGTGAAATTGGTGTACCGGATTAAAGTGGACGTCGACAACAGCGAGCATGACTTGAAAAACAATATGCCGGTGGATGCAGAGATCCAATTGTGAGTTCCATCATCCATGCCGAAAACCTGACCCGCGTGTTCGGGAAACTCACGGCCGTCGATCATCTGAACTTAGACGTCCAGCCGGGTGAGATTTTCTGTCTCGTGGGTCCCGATGGCGCAGGCAAGACGACGACCATGCGGCTGTTGTGCGGCTTGATGGACCCTACCGAAGGTTGCGCCATTGTTGCCGGTGAGGACGTTGCTAAAAACGTCGACCGGGTCAAGGATCAAATCGGTTACATGGCGCAGCGCTTCGGCCTGTACACGGATCTGACGGTCGCGGAAAACATGGCGTTTTACGCTGATTTGTTCGGCATCCTCGGGAAAGAACGCGAGGAGCTCTCGTCGAAACTCCTGCGGATGACGCGCATGACTCCCTTCACGGCGCGTCCGGCGGGCAAACTGTCGGGGGGCATGAAACAAAAGCTGGCGTTGATGTGCACGCTGTTGCACAAGCCGCGCATCCTGTTTCTCGACGAACCCACCAATGGCGTCGATCCTGTCTCGCGCCGGGATTTCTGGGCGATCCTCTACACGCTGGTGCAGGACGGCCTGACCGTCTTCGTCACCACCGCGTATCTGGATGAGGCCGAGCGCGCCAATCGCGTCGGCTTCATGTACCAGGGCCGCATGATTCAGTGCGACACTCCGAATCAATTGAAGCGCAACCTCAAGCAGGAATGCTATCGCGTGACGTCCGCCGATAATCGCAAGACGCGCGAGATCCTCGTACGGCAACCGGGTGTGCTGGCCGCGCAGCCCACCGGCGCGGATCTGCACTTGTTCCTGGAACCGGAGCGCACGTCGATTGAAACGCTCCGCGGAATCGCGGAGTTCGATTTCTATCGCATTCTGCCTTCGCTCGAAGACGTGTTCATCGCGTTGATGTATCACGAGGAGTCCGTCCGTGCCGCCTGAAGCGATCGCGCAAGCCAACGGCCCTGCCGTGCGGCTGACGAATCTGGTGAAGCGCTTCGGCGATTTCACGGCAGTGGACAACGTGACGCTCGACGTCGCGCGCGGAGAAATTTTCGGATTTCTGGGCCCCAACGGCGCGGGGAAATCCACGACCATCCGTATTCTGTGCGGTTTGATGGCGCCCACTTCCGGAAGCGCGATGGTCAACGGTTTTGACGTCGCCACGCAATCCGAGGAAATCAAGAAGCGCATCGGCTACATGTCGCAAAAGTTCTCGCTCTATGACGACTTGAGCGTGGAAGAAAATATCGCGTTCTTTGCCGGCGTTTATAACGTGCCTCCCGAGAAATACCCCGCCCGCCGGGATTTCGTGCTGAAAATGGCCACGCTCGAAGACAAGCGCGAGATGAAGACGGCGCTGCTCTCCGGAGGCTGGAAGCAGCGCTTGGCGCTAGGTTGCGCGATCCTCCACGAACCGCCCGTGCTGTTCCTGGACGAACCCACCAGCGGCGTCGATCCCATCGCGCGCCGCAGTTTCTGGGAGCTCATTTATCAGCTCTCCGCGTCCGGGCACACCATTTTCGTCACGACGCATTATATGGACGAGGCCGAATATTGCCATCGCATCGCGCTGATGTATGGCGGACGCACCATCGCCTTGGGATCACCTGCCGAGTTGAAACAATCTCTCGGCGGCGAGCATCTGTTGAATTTGGAAACGTCGAATCTTCTCGAAAGCCTCTCGCGGCTCGTTGGCCAGGAGGGAATTCTCGACGTCGCGGTGTTCGGCGGAGGATTGCACGTGAAGGTCAGCGACCCTTACGAAGGCATGGTCACGATTCACAAGCTGCTCGACGGCGCCGTGGAAATCAATACGCTGGAGAAAATCACGCCCTCCATGGAAGACGTGTTTGTCAGCCTGATAGAACAACAAGAGAATGCTCAGCAAGAGAATGCCCAACCGGAAAAGGCGGCCCCATGAGTCTGCGTAGATTAGGCGCCATTGCGCGCAAGGAAATCCTGCACATTTTCCGCGATTCGCGCAGCTTGGGCTCTGCCCTCGCCACGCCTCTCATCATGCTGCTGATCTTCGGCTACGCGCTGAGCCTCGACGTGGATCGCATTCCCACGCTCCTTCTCGATCTGGATCAAACTCCGGAGAGCCGCGAACTGGTGCGCGAGTTCCGTGGCTCGCGTTATTTCGACGTCATCGAGGAAGCGCGGAGCTATGCTCCCATTCAGCAAGCCATGGACTCCCGGCGCATACTTCTCGCGATTGTGATTGATCCCAACTACGCGCGGGATTTGGCGGCCGGGAAAGAGACGTCCGTGCAACTCCTGCTTGATGGCAGCGACTCGAACACCGCTGCGATCGCGCAGGGGTACGCAGAGGGCGTCGTGCAAAATTTTGGCGCGCACATTCGAACCGTGGCGCAGACCATGAAAGGCGGTAAGGTGCCGCAAATGGGCGTGGGCGTGGAAACGCGCGTCGCTTACAATCCCGACATGCTCTCGCGCAACTTCATCGTGCCGGGACTCATTGCCGTCATCATGGCGATCATCACCGGTAATTTGAGTTCGTTGACCATCGCGCGCGAATGGGAATCCGGCACCATGGAGCAGTTGCTCTCCACGCCCGTGCGTCCGGTGGAGCTTGCGCTGGGAAAATTGAGCGCGTATTTTCTGGTGGGCCTCATCGACATGGCGATCTGTCTAGTCATGGGCGTCTACGTCTTCGAGGTGCCCTTCAGGGGAAATCTGTTTGTGCTGATCATCTCGAGCTGCGTGTTCCTGTTCGGCTCGCTCGCGACCGGAATTTTGATCTCCGCCACATCACGCTCGCAACTGGTGGCCTACCAGATCGGCACGATGACCAGCTTCCTGCCGGCCTTCTTACTTTCCGGCTTCATCTATTCCATTTCCAGCATGCCGCGCGTCATTCAGGTCATTACCTACATCATTCCGGCCCGCTATTTCATCGATATCATCAAGGGCGTGTTCTTGAAGGGCACGGGAGTCAAACTGCTGTGGCTGGATTTCCTGCTGCTGTGTATTTACGGCGCGGTGATGTTCTTTTGGGCGGCGCGCAAACTGCGCCAGAAGGTGGCCTGATCCCATGCGCCAACGTCTTCGCGCCATCATTCGCAAGGAATTCATTCAGGCCCTGCGCGATCCTCGCATGCGCGGGATGCTCATCGTCCCTCCGCTGCTGCAATTGCTGATTTTCGGATACGCCGTGAATCTGGACGTCGACAACGCCCGCATCGCCTGGGTGGACCAGGATCATTCACCGCAGAGTCACGATCTGTACGAGGATTTCGCGGGCTCCGGACATTTTGAAATTATCGCGTCTCTCTCGAACGAGCGCGAAATGCAGGATATTCTCGATCGCGGCAAGGTGGACGGCGTCGTTCGCGTGCTCCCCGGCTTCGGACGCGACGTCACGCGCGGCCGCTACACCAGCGTTCAAGTGCTGCTCGACGGAACCAATTCCAACACCGCATCCATCGTGCAAGGATTCGCCAGCCAGACCGTCGCCCGCTATTCGCAAACCGTACTCAACGACCAACAGCGCATTCGCATGGTCGGCGGAACCATGTCGAATGGCGGCCCGCTGTCGATGCCTATTCCACGGCTCACGGCGAAGACGCGCGTCTGGTTCAATCCCGATCTCCTCAGCCGCAACTACTTTATCCCCGGCGTGATCGCCAATATTATTACGCTGGTCACGCTGTCGCTCACCGCGATGGCCATCGTTCGTGAAAAGGAAATCGGCACCATGGAGCAATTAATGGTCACGCCGATCCGTCCGGTGGAACTCATTCTGGGAAAGACCCTGCCTTTCGTCCTCGTGGGTTATTGGGATTTACTCCTGGTGATGGCCGCGTCTCTGCTCATTTTTCATGTTCCCTTCAACGGCAATTTCGGCTTGCTCCTGTTCGCGGCGGGGCTCTTTCTGTTGACCACGCTCGGCGCCGGATTGTTCCTCTCCACCATTTCGCGTACGCAGCAGCAGGCCATGATGGCGACGTCCCTGCTCTTTCAGCCGTTCTTCATGCTGAGCGGATTCTCTTTCCCGATTCGCAACATGCCGACCGTCGTGCAGTGGCTCACGTTCATCAATCCCGTCCGCTACTTCATGGAAATCGTCCGCGGCGTATTTTTGCAAGGCGCGGGGGTGTCGACCCTGTGGCCCCAACTGCTCGCTCTCGCAGTCTTCGGCGTTGTCATCCTGGGGCTCAGCGTCCGGCGCTTCCACAAGCAACTGGACTAGCCGCCGAGGCGGCTTTGAGAACGCGGCGAAGGTCCTTGCTACACTCAAATTGCGTGGATTCTCGTAGGCATTTCTTAGGCAAGATGGCGACCGGTCTGGCTGGGACGCTCGCGGCGGTGCCGCGCAACGTCCTGGGCGCCAACGACCGCATTCGCGTCGGCATCATCGGCGCGGGAGATCGCGGCATGGAACTGGTCAACCAGATTCGCCTGTGCCCGAACGTCGAGATCGCCGCCTTCGCCGACGTTTACACCAAGCGTCTGGAAAAAGCTGGCGGAATCGTTCCCGCTGCGAAGACCTACGCGAACGCAGAACCGCTTCTCGCCGATGCTTCGATCGATGCCGTTCTAATCGCGACGCCTCCGCATCTGCACGCCGCTCAGTTCTGCGCGGCGCTCGAATCGTCCAAGCACGTGTATCTGGAAAAAGCGCTGGCGCTGACGGTCGAGGACGCCAAGCGCATGCGCACGGCATGGGTCGCCGACAACGGACGCCATGCGGTGCAGATCGGACATCAGTCCTGCTCGCACGGCCAGATGGCGGACGTGAAACAGTTTCTGCGAGAGCCTTCGCGGCTCGGTCAAGTCACGGCGCTCAGCATGCGCCATTTCCGCAATACGCCGCCGAGCAAGCCGCAGTGGGCGCGCCCCACGCTGCTGACGTCGGACGTGAACGCGCGCAACGTCGACTGGAAAGCGTTTTTGGGGAAAGGCATCTTGGGAAGCTCTCAAGATCGCGCGTTCGATCCGCAGCGTCTCATTCATTGGCGTTATTTTTGGGATTACTCCGGCGGCGGCGTTTCGGAAAACATGAGCCAGCAGTTGGCGTTCTGGGTTCGCGCGTTGGATTTGCAGATCCCGGAATCGGCTTCCATGTCCGGCGGCGTTTATTTATGGAACGACGGGCGCGAAGTTCCCGACACCATGCAAGTGTCTTTCGGGCAACCCGAACGCATGTTGGTGAGCTGGTCCTCGGGATTCGGCAACAGCCATCCCGGCATCGGCGAAGATCTATTGGGATCGTTGGGTACGATTTCGCGCGCGAGTGAAGTGCGTTACGCTCCGCAGAAGACGGTCGCTTCGCCGCACGGAGAAATGCTGGGCCGCGCGACCAACGTCCCCCATGCCCATATGGAGAATTTTTTCGAAGCCATTCGCTTCAGCCGCGACGTGAATTGTCCTTTCGACGTCGGCTATCGCGTGGCCATCGCGTGCCGCATGGCCGTCCAAAGCTACCAGGAACAGCGCGTGGTTCGCTGGGACGCGGCGACCGAAGAAATCATTTAAACAAGATCAGTAGACACCCGTCAGCGAACACGTTCAGTAGACATGGAATTCGGCCACAGCGACGAACAAAAGCAGTTGCGCCGTACCATTCGCGAATTCGCGGAAGCGGAAATCAAACCGCACGTCATGGAATGGGACGAGGCGCAGAAGTTCCCAATCGACGTCTTTCGCCAGCTCGGCAAAATGGGCGTGCTCGGCGCGATTTTTCCGGAAGAACTTGGTGGCTCCGGCTACAACTACGTCGATTATTCGATCGCCGTGGAGGAGCTCGCGCGCGTCGATCCATCGATCGCGTTGAGCGTCGCGGCGCACATTTCGCTGTGTACGAATCATATCTATGTTGCGGGCAGCGACGACCAGCGACGCCGCTACGTGCCCAGGCTCGCGTCGGGTGAATGGATCGGCGCCTGGGCGCTCACCGAGCCCGAGTCCGGCTCCGACGCCGGCGGCACGCACACGCGCGCCGTTCTCGACGGCGATCAGTGGATCATCAACGGCAGTAAAACGTTCACCACGAATGGCGAGCTTGCCGACGTCTGCGTCGTCATGGCGATGACCGATCGCTCCGCCGCGCAGCACGGCATTTCGGCGTTTTTAGTGGAGAAAAGCACTCCGGGCTTCCGCTCCGGCAAGAAAGAGAACAAGCTCGGGATGCGCTGTTCCCCCACGAACGAAATGATCCTCTCCGATTGCCGCGTGCCTGCATCGCAACTGTGCGGACGCGCCGGGGAAGGCTTCATCGATGCGCTGCGCATTCTGGACGGCGGCCGAATATCCATCGCCGCGCTCTCCATCGGCATCGCTCAAGGAGCCTACGAAGCGGCGCTGAGCTATTCCAAACAGCGCAAGCAGTTCGGCCGCTTTATCTCGGAATTTCAGGCGATTCAGCATAAGCTCGCCGACATGGCGACGGAAATCGACGCTGCCCGGCTCCTGACCTTGCGCGCCGCGTGGATGAAAGATACCGGACTCGACGTCAACAAAGAATCCGCCATGGCGAAATTGTTTTCTTCCGAAATCGCGGTGCGCGTCTGCAACGAGGCCGTGCAGATCCACGGCGGCTACGGATTCTTGAAGGATTATCCGGTTGAAAAATTCTACCGCGACGTCAAACTATGCACCATCGGCGAGGGCACCAGCGAAATTCAGAAACTGGTCATCGCACGTCAACTGCTGAAGAGCGATCCCTCGCATGTTTGATCCGACAACCCTGGCCGGGCCGGCCAAAGAAGAAGATTTGGTTAAGGGTGCCGCTTCCGCGCGCATCGATCATCTCGGCATCGCCGTGCGCTCGCTCGACCGGGCGCTCAAATTTTACGAAGACCAATTGGGATTGGGCGTTTCTCTGCGCGAAAATGTCGCCGTTGAAAACGTGAACGTCGCGATGCTGCCGCTGGGCGCGTCGAACGGCGATCCGCGCATCGAGCTCATCGAAGCCGCGACGCCCGATTCCGTCATCGGCAAATTTATCGAAAAGCGCGGCGAAGGATTGCATCACGTCGCATTACGTGTTCCGGATCTCGCGTCGACGGTCGAGCGCTTACGCAGCTCAGGCGCGCACATTTTGAACGAGCCGCGTGCGGGCGCGGGCGGGCACTTATACGTCTTCGTGCATCCATCCTCCACGGGCGGAGTTTTGTTGGAATTGATACAAGCCTAATTCACATGAACCCTAAAATCGGTATTATTGGCGGCAGCGGATTATATTCTATGCCCGGATTTGAAGCGCAGGAAGAACGCACGGTGGAGACGCCGTGGGGCGCACCGTCCGATCCTTATGTGGTCGGAAGGCTCGCGGGAAAAGAGGTCGCGTTTCTGGCGCGCCACGGAAAGGGCCATCGCATCTCGCCCTCGGAGCTGAACTTTCGCGCGAATATTTACGGATTCAAGGCGCTCGGCGTGGAACGGATTCTTTCGCTCAGCGCCGTGGGATCTCTCAAAGAAGAGCACCAGCCGATGGATTTCGTGCTGCCCGACCAATTTATCGATCGCACGCGCGGGCGCGTTTCCACCTTCTTTGGCGAAGGACTCGTCGCGCATATCAGCTTCGCGCATCCCGTTTGCGGAGCGCTGGCGAAAGTCGCGCAAGCCGCCGGAACCTCCGTCGGCGTGACTTCGAAAATTGGCGGAACGTACGTATGCATGGAAGGCCCCGCGTTTTCCACGCTGGCCGAATCGAACCTCTATCGCACCTGGGGCGCGGACGTCATCGGCATGACGAATCTGCAGGAAGCCAAGCTCGCGCGCGAAGCCGAGATCTGTTACGTCACCATCGCCATGGTCACCGATTACGATTGCTGGCATCCGGAGCACGACGCCGTTACGGTGGATCAGATCATCGCCGTGCTGCACAAGAACGCCGAAAACGCGAGCAGGCTTGTCGCCGCCGCGGTGGGCGCCATGCCCGAAACGCGCGAGTGCAAATGCGGAAGAGCATTGGCCCACGCGCTCATTACCGATCGCAAAACGATTCCTCCTGCGACGCGCGCAAAGTTGGAGCTGCTCGTTGGAAAATACCTCTAACAGCGCCTGCCAAGATTTGCTGGACCTCTGTGCCGGCAACAAGCAATGGTCCGAGGATCTCCTCGACCGGGCCATCGCCGAAGATTCCGGACGCGCTCTTTTTTCCGTGGTCGTCGAGCGCCTGGGCGATCTCTTCGAACCTCGTTTGTGCGATGTCTATGATCGCCTGATGTCAGACGTGATCGCGCGCGTGGCTCCCGAATTACAGCCGCGCTTGCGAATACCGTCCGCTAAGAATCCCCACGTACCGGACGCCGTTCAACGCGTGTACGTTCTGTCGCGCATTACCCTCGGTGCGGATGTCGCCGTGACGAGCGTTTTGCTGGATGCCGCCAAGCGCCGTTTTCCGCGCGCCGAGATTGTTTTCGTAGGCCCGCAGAAATCCTACGAACTCTTTGCCGACGACGGGCGCATCTATCCTTTTCCCGGTCCCTACTCCCGTGGAGGAACGCTCGCCGATCGCTTGCGCGCCTCCGCGGCGCTGTGGCTGAAAGACGGAATCGTGATCGATCCCGATTCGCGCCTCACGCAGCTCGGCCTGATTTCCGTCTGCGCAGAAAGCGATTATTTCTTTTTTCCGAGCCGCTCTTTTGGCGGCGAAGGCCATGAACGCCTGCCGGATCTCGCGGCACGCTGGGCGCAAGAGATTTTCGGTGTCGAACAAGCGGAACCGTACATTGCACCGGAGCCGCCGGAGCCGGATCCGGAGACATCAGAAGATGAAGCAGCGGACATCACCGTTAGTCTCGGCGTCGGCGAGAACGAAGCCAAACGAATCGGCGGTGATTTCGAGCGCGACTTGCTCGCGATGCTTGCCGAGACAGGAGCTTCGCTGTTAGTCGACAAAGGAGGAAGTGCAGCCGAAGCCGCGCGCGTCGAAAAAGCTTTGCCTCCCGGAGCGCGGACGCATCAGGGAGATTTCGCGCCCTTCGCCGCGCAAATTGAACGATCCAAACTTTATGTCGGTTACGATTCCGCCGGCGGCCACGTGGCCTCGGCGTGCGGCGTTCCGGTGATCGGAATCGCGAAAGGATTTGCGAGCGATCGCATGGCCGCGCGCTGGAAGCCGAAGGGAATCGTGCTCGATGGAAACGATCCGCTACTGTTGCATCGGGTCAAGGAGGCGCTCTCCGCTCACTGGCCCCCGGCCCCCTGCCCCTGATGGTCTCTACATATACATTCCGCCGTTGACGTTCAACACAGTTCCCGTGATGTAGCCGGCGTCTTCGCTCGCCAGGAATCTTACCGCCGCGGCGATCTCGCTCGGCTGCCCGAAGCGCTTCAGGGGAATGTGTCCGAGCATGTTGTTCTTCAGCTCCTCGGAAAGCACGGCGGTCATGTCGGTCTCAATGAACCCCGGGGCGATCGCGTTCACGGTAATGTTGCGGCTCGCGATCTCCTGCGCCAGCGATTTCGTCAGCCCGATCAATCCCGCCTTCGATGCGACGTAGTTCGCCTGCCCTGGATTTCCCGTCTGGCCCACAATTGACGCAATGTTGATGATGCGTCCCCAGCGCTGCTTCATCATGGGCTGCAACACTTGCTGAATCGCCAGGAACGCGCCCGTCAGGTTCGTGTTGATCACGGCGTCCCAATCGTCTTTCTTCATGCGCAGCGCGAGGCCGTCTTTGGTCAGCGCCGCGTTATTCACCAGAATATCGACGCGTCCGGCCTTCGCGAACGCATCCTTAATGGACTCTGGCGAAGCCATGTCCAACTGTATCCACGACGAACCGGGAATCTGCGCCGCCGCCTCTTCCAGCTTGGCCAAATCGCGCGACGCCAGGATTACACGTGCGCCTCCTGCGGCCAGCGCTTTCGCACACGCAAAGCCAATGCCCCGGCTTGCACCCGTAACAAGAGCCGTTCTGTTTGTCATGTCTGCTTTCTAAGATAGCGCGCGGCGGCACGCGCCGAAAAGGCAGCGGATGTTCATGTCCCAACCGGGCGGTTGCGGTTTAATAGTAGTGAAACCATGGCCTATGCCGACCTCCGAGATTTTATCCGCGCCCTCGAAAAACACGGCGAGCTGAAGCGCATCCCCTTCGAAGTCGATCCTCATCTGGAGATCACCGAGTTCTCCGACCGCAGCGTCAAGCACGGCGGACCCGCGTTGCTGTTCGAAAAGCCCAAGGGTTCGAACGTTCCCCTGCTGATCAACGCCTTCGCGAGCGATAAGCGCATGCAGATCGCTCTGGAGGTCGACTCGGTCGACGCGATCGCCACGCGCATTTCCGACTTTCTGCAGATGAAGATGCCGGAAGGCATGATGGGCAAGCTGAAAATGCTGCCGATGCTGGCCGAGATGGGCGCGATCTTTCCCAAGATGGTCGAGAGCGGCCCCTGCAAGGAAGTGATTCGCCGCAACGATTTTTCGCTCGACGATTTTCCGATTCTGCACTGCTGGCCCGACGACGGCGGCCGTTACATTACGCTGCCGATGGTTTTTTCGCGCAATCCCGATACCGGCAAGCGCAACTGCGGCTGCTATCGCATGCAGGTGTTCGATCATCGCACCACGGGCATGCACTGGCAGACTCACAAACAGGGAGCCGAGCACTATCGCCGCCTGAAAGCCGCCGGCAAAAATACGCGGATGCCGGTCGCGGTCGCGCTGGGCGCCGATCCCGCGACGATGTATTCGGCAATCCTCCCTCTTCCGCCCGATCTTGATGAAATGATGATCGCCGGATTTCTACGCTCGAAGCCGGTGGAGATGGTGAAGTGCGAGACGGTAGATCTGGAAATTCCCGCGAATTCTGAAATCGTTTTGGAAGGCTACGTCGAACTTGGCGAACTGCGCACGGAAGGTCCGTTTGGCGATCACACCGGATTCTACTCCCTCGCGGGCGATTATCCCGTGTTTCACATTGAATGCATCACGCATCGCAAGAATCCCGTGTATGCCACGACCATCGTCGGCCCGCCGCCCATGGAGGATTTCTATATGGGCAAGGCCATCGGGCGGATTTTCCTTCCCTTAATGCGCCTGCAATTGCCCGAAGTGCGCGATATCGCCATGCCCGCCGAAGGCGTGTTTCACAACTTGATTCTGGTTTCGATGCGCAAGTCTTATCCCGGCCACGCGCGCAAAGTGATGCATGCGATCTGGGGGCTCGGCCAGGCGATGTTCTCGAAAGTGATCGTGGTCGTCGATGAAGAAGTCGACGTGCAGAATTTCAACGAAGTCGCGTGGAAGGCTCTGAACAATATCGACCCCGAGCGCGACATCCAGTTCGTCATGGGGCCCGTGGATTCGCTCGACCACGCGAGCCGTCTGGAAAACTACGGATCGAAAATGGGCGTCGACGCGACGAAGAAATGGCCCGGCGAGGGGTTCACACGTCCGTGGCCCGACGTGATTAAGATGCCGGAGGACGTGCGCTCGCGAGTGGACGCCCTGTGGAAGAAGGCCGGGCTCAAGCCATAAGCCGGACTTCAAGCCATGAGCATGTCGCGCGGAAGTTGCGTTTTTTCAGCGCTCGATCGCTCCTAGGGGCCTTTCTGGGCCCGCAAAGGGCATTTAAAATTCCAGGCACTTTGCCCCTTCCCGGGCCTCGAACAGGCCTAAAAACGGGTTTAAACGCGATTTCTTGGAGGCATTTTTTAGCGAAACTCGATGTGGCTGATTTTCGAAGGTTTGCGGGAAAGCGCAGATCACGTTTTGCGCGCCACAAATTTCGCGATTTTTATGAGTTCTGGAACGGCATGATGCTCGCGAGACCTAGAACCACCCACTGCGATAGGCAATCCACCAGCTCAAAACGCACAGCGGAATCGTGGCTCCCAGCGCCCACCACAGAGGCAGCACGAAATCGGCGATGGTGCCCAACACTGTAAACGTGATCCAGAAAATCTTGCGCTCCACGGTTTCAGTGTACGCGTTTGGGATCCGGCTGTCGCATCCGACTGCCTTTCAATGGCCGCGCAGGCGGTCCAGCTTGCGGCGGTCGCGCTTGGAAGGTTTGCTCTCGGGGAGCGGATCGCTCAACGCCATCGCTTTGCGTTCTGCTGCGGCTTTCAGCCTCAGGTTCCTGCTCTCTTCCGTTTCTTGATACAGAGCTTGTGCGATGGCCGCGGGGCCTCGCATTTCACTCAGCCCCAAAACCTCGACGTGAAACTCGCCGCCCTCGTTTGCAATGCGAAGCTGGTCTCCGACGCGCACGTCGCGCGCAGGCTTCGCCCGTTGGCCTCCCGCATCAATTCTGCCGAGTTCGCAGGCTTTCCCCGCAAGCGACCGCGTCTTGAAGAAGCGAGCCGCCCAGAGCCATTTGTCGATTCTCACGCCGCCGATGCTCCCACTGATCTGTCCTACTTAATATAATGAACAAACTTCCTCTAAGATGGAACGGGAGCGCAGGAAACACATGAAGAACAGAATCGTTTTGCTTTCCGGATGCCTTGGCATCACGTTTGTTTGCTGGCCGGGCAGCCTCGTCGCGCAGTCCGCCGCACCGTCTAAGCAGACCGCCTCGCTGTCTCTGGAACAAAGAGTCAAAGCGATGGAGGACCGCGAAGCGATCTTGAAGACCATGTACGCCTACGCGTACACCATCGATTTCGGTCGCGAGGTTCACGAATACACGGACCTCTATACAGCTGACGCGGTCTTTGATAGCGTTCCCTCACCCGAGCCTCGGGGGGCTTCCCATTGGGAATCTGTCGCGCGAGGCCGGGCGCCCGTGGTTGGTCGCGAAGCTTTGGAGAAATGGATCGTCAACGAATGGCAGATGCGCGAGAAGCTGATGTCCGCGGGGCACTATCGCATCCACGAAATGAACGAACCGGATATCACGATCGATGGCGATCGCGCGATGGTCCACTCTTATTTTCAGACCACCGACAATGACAACGGCCGCATTTATATGGTCTCCATCGGCGTGTATCAGGATCAGTTCGTCCGCTCGCCGGACGGGCGCTGGCGGATCAAGGAGCGCATTCTTCTCCGGCAAGGCGGCGCGGCGCGAAATCCCACAGGAGCCTCTGCGGAAAAAGGCCCAGCCCCCGTGCAGCCCTGAACCGGGAACGATCGCCCGCGCGCCTCAAACGCCGTTTCCCGTGTGGTCCCTGACCTGCAGATTAATCTAGGCGGATAGGTCTCACTCATGTTGATTGAAAACCCGCTCAATTCGGAATACGCTTTTCCGATCCTGGAATGTTTCCACATCGTCGGCTTTGCCGTCGCGATTGGATCCATCGCACTGGTGGATTTCCGCCTGCTTGGCTTCGGTCTCCGCCGTCAGGATCCAGCGGAGCTTGTCAAGGATACCGGGATGTGGGTCCTGATCAGCCTCTCGACGGCGATCTTCGCCGGGCTGATGCTCTATTCGACGGATCCGGACAAGTACTATTTAAACCCGATCTTCGTGGGCAAAATCGTTTGCATGGTCTTGGCCATCGTCCTCAATTACACGGTGCATCGCAAGGCGGTACTGCCGGGGGCGTCGCGTGCCTGGGGAAAAGTAGTCGCGTGCCTTTCGCTGGTGCTGTGGGCCTCGGTCATCGCCGCCGGCATGTTCATTTCATTTGTGGCGGTCTGATTCCCGCGGAGGATAATAATGATGACGGCCTTCGCCATCTGGTTTCAGAACCTCCCGCTGTTCATCTTTCTACGCAACTCAACGCTGGCCTTCCCCGTGATCCTGACGCTGCACGTACTCTTCATTTCCGTGTTCGGCGCCATGATCTTCGCCACGGATCTTCGTCTGCTGGGCTGGGGATTGCGGAAGTACTCGATGGCGGACGTGATCGATCCGCTGCGGTTGCCAAAACGCGTCGGCTTTGTACTGGTCGTCACCTGCGGAATCCTGGTACTGGGAACCAAGGCCGAGGAGTATTTCCTGAATCCGTTCTTCCAGCTGAAAATCCTGCTGCTGATGCTGGTGGGTGTGCACGCGCTTCTCTTTCGCGGAAACGTTTACAACAACGCGGCCGCCTTGGATGCAACGCCGGAACCTCCCGCGCGCGCCAAGCTCGCCGGCGCTTTTTCGCTATTATTGTGGCTCGGCATTGCGTGCGCGGGGCGATCGATCGGATATATCAACGGGCCCGTAGGATCGCACCACTTTGCGGCGCTATTCTCGCCGCTCACACGACTCTAGGGCACTGGCCGGAAGAATAAACTGCCGTTGACGTCGACGGACGTGAAACCCTCGGGGGTCTGCAGCATGTTCTCCGTGGATCCCAACAGTAGATATCCGTCGGGAGCCATTTGCAGGCGAATCCGCGAGAGGATTTTTCGCCGCGATTCCAGGCTCATGTAGATCAGCACATTGCGGATAAAGACAAGATCAAACACCGGCATATAGGGCCACGGTCCGTCCAGATTCAGGTGACGGAACTCGACCATCTTACGAATGTCGTCGCGGATGTTCCACGAGTCGTTCTCGTGGCGGAAATAGCGCACCATCAACTGCGCGGGCAACCCCCGGTTGATCGCAATGCGCGAGTAGCAGCCTTCGCGCGCCTGGGCCAGCGCGTTTGTCGAAATATCCGTCCCCAGGATTTCCACATTCCACGACGCCAACTCCGGAAAATTCTCTTTGAGCAACATCGAGAAACTGAAGGCTTCCTGGCCCGTGGAGGCGGCCGCGGACCACACGTTCAACTTCTGTTTGTCCCGTCTGCGGCCCATCAACTCC
>Ga0182030_10007728_pt1 | contig 22388 bp, 27 predicted proteins | sample 812S3MmetaG_FD_121299 | JGI IMG/M metagenome (GOLD analysis project Ga0182030, IMG submission 121299) | Permafrost microbial communities from Stordalen Mire, Sweden - 812S3M metaG (Illumina Assembly) | ecosystem: Environmental > Terrestrial > Soil > Wetlands > Permafrost | place: Sweden... | reverse complement strand
CTTGCCGCGCTCAAGAAAACGAAAATAACACCAGTCGTTTCTGAGACACTACACTAGCACTCCGCTGGCTTCCATCCGAAAGGCCCAATTGTGGCTAGTTATCATAATCGGTTCGCCAAATGGGACTTTATGATCCAATTGCCCTTTCATGTTATGGACCGTGTCGACGAGGGCTCCCAATGAAACCGCGCCCTGCGGGTTCTCTTTGAACTCTTGAAGCAACGATTGCACTATTGAAGTTGCCTTCGCAACATCCTCTTTCTTGATCCCGTTGAGGGTGGTACTGAGCCGTGTAGCATCATCTTCCGTATTGGAAAGGCGCTCCTGCACCTTGCCCGCTCGTAATTCAAGATCAGTGTACGTTTGATCCAATTCACGGGATCGGCTTTTGAAAAAATCAGCCAATGAATTCACAATCGACTCCGCTTGACTTCGAGCGGCGGTCTCAGCGGCTTGGCGAGCACTATTTTGAACCGTAAACCAAATGCCAATCAGTGCGGCCAAATTTGCGATACCGGCTATAGCGCCAATTCGTTTCAGCCATCTCCATAGAATAGCGTTCACCTCGCTTCTTATGAAATTGCGTGCTTCAGTTTCGGTAAGAGCCGAACTCGTAGGACGTTCGTTAGTATCCTCAGCCATATTTGGAAGTCTCCGGTGTCATTTGTATTTAATTGGGATGGCGCAAACCTCTGGTCTAAAATTGCCAGATGCGGCCCGAAGACATCCTCTTACGGACTCGCCCGAGGCCCCGAAGATTCCATCATTTGTCCCCACGAGTATCAGCGCGTCCGCACCGCTCTGCTCCGCGGCCTTCGCAGTTCCCGCATAATTAGCCATGCGCCGAATTGAACCAGTATACCTTCGCTGACTCAATCGTGGCGTGTTCATGATTCCCGGCCTTGGAGTTTTTGTTTCGCCAGACTCAACTCGTAAGCTTCGCGTAACGCTCTGAAATGAGAAGTAATGGCATCCGGGGATGGAGGATTGCTGAGTAGAGCCGCGAATCCTTCGTCGGACGGCAACCGCGCGCCTTCGCAAATCCGGTTCAAAGCTCTCTCAAAATGCGCGCTCGTAAGGCCGGCTTTGTCGTAAGCGTCTTTCCACTGTGCAAGACCGAAACCATGATCCCGCTCCAGGATGAAAAGATCCACCCAGTCGCGGCTTTTTGACCTCTCGCATGCGACCAGCGCTTTCAAAGCGGAAAGCTCATCCAATGAACCCACGCGAAAGCGATCGTCGTGATTCGGATCAGCCAGGACGCGCTTGTGGTGTTCGTCGGCCGTAAAAAAGGTCACCTTCACGCTTTCATCGATCAGCCAGTTCTGACTGTAGTCGTGCAGGTCCATGCCAGCCTTCTCGAAGTCATCGACCGATGCTGGAATATCGCGATAAACGACAGCGTGTCCGTCGCGACGGATCATTTCTTCAATGTTCCTGAGCACGGCGCGAGGAAGCCTTGGAAGGGTTGTGATGAAATCCAGGTCCTCACTTGTTCTATGACCGAGGTGCAGGGCGAGTGCGGTGCCGCCGATCAGAATAAAGTCATTCAGCGAAGGGATCGTCTCCAGGAACCTGAACATCATCGCCGTATCCCGGGGCATCACTTCAAATGGATCCCTCATTGGATCGCCTGCTCCATGTGTTTGAGACAGCGCTCGACGATTGGAGTCGCATGCCGAAGCTCCTGTTGTCCCTCTGGTAACGCTGTTCTTTCCACCCCATCTCGCAGGACCGCCCACTCATTTTTCAGCCGGGAGAAGCCAAACCTGGCAGCGATATCCAGGAGCAGGTGGAAGTCTGGCTGCAGTAGCGCATGCATAATCATGACCGAATCACTCGCATTCGGATTCGACCAAACGAGGCCGACGCCGCCGTGCGCCAGCCAGAAGGCGCGGTCCCGGCTCCCATCGACTTTCGGTATGGGTGACTGCTCCATATTGAACTGCAAGAAGATATGGTCGCATCCAATCGCCGTCCAGACAGAGGTTCCCGGGTTTCCGGCTGATAAGGGACCGAGCCTGCGGACGAACACATCGGTATTGAGAAGAGGAGCGCTGCGAGGTGGATTGTCCCGGCAGCGCCCTTCCTTTCGTGGCGGACAAAGGTCACGGAACGCCGCGCTACTGAGCCTTCGTTTTCGCCTTCGGGCGGATCATGGCTTGACGCTGGGCCTCGCTCCGGATCAATGCCCGATCCAACTCGCGCGCACGGTTTTGAGCCGCCTCAAGCTCGCTGCGCAGGCGCGAGACCTCCTCGGCGTGCTCGGTGCGTACCTCCCCATGGCGAGAAACGAGGTCCGTGGCAAGTGACCGGAAAAATCGATGCAAGAATCGTTAGCAAATCGTTGGCGCTTATCCCGTTTTTGACGTAATAAACGGTGATTTTTCGCGCATTGTTCAGCGCGTAAGCCCTTGATGGGGAGATGGTTCGACATTGGTGCACCCGCCGCGAGTCGAACGCGGAACCTTCTGATCCGTAGTCAGATGCTCTATCCAATTGAGCTACGGGTGCTTGGGAGGGGAGGAAACTATCGCAGTGGGTCGTGCTGTCAAGACGGTTGATGGATTGGGGAGGGGTTTTGGCAGGGTTGGCGGCTCGGCAAATTGGTGGAGCGGAGGGAATGTGAGGAAGGGAAAAAGTTGGTTGACGGATATAGGGGGGCGCTTTTATTTAAATTATGGAAATTATGGAAAACGAGGCAGAGATTCTGGTTGCGGATGATGAACCGGCGGTGGCGCTGGCAATCAAGTCCGCTTTGAAGTTTTGCGGGTATGCGGTGCAGACGGTCCCGAATGGGACGGCGGCGCTGGAGCGCATCCAGGCGGAGCCGGGGCGGTTTGCGGTGGTGCTGACGGATCACAATATGCCGGGGCTTGGGGGACTGGCGCTGGTGAAGGCGTTGCGCGTGGCTGGTTATCCGGGGCGGATCGTGATTCTCTCGGCGTTCCTGAGCAGGAGTGTCGAGGCGCAGTATGAGGCGCTGGGGGTGGATCAGATTCTGTCGAAACCGTTCAATATCGAGCGATTAAGGCTGGCGCTGGAAAGGGCACTGCGTCCGGTGGAGTGCGCGGCTACTTAGGAAGGGGATTTGAACAGAAGCCATGCCTAAGGACAGGTCCGTCCTCTGGCGGAGAAGCAAAGGAAGCAAAGGGGGAAGGGGCGTAAAAATGTGCGCAGGGCGCGGAAACTTTCAGGGATTGCGGTGCAAAGAGGGGGAAGAGAGGAACCGCGGATGGATACGGATTACAGAGGGGAAGGGAATTGGAAAAGGCTTTGCTTTGCTACGCCCGGTCGAGAAGGGGAGGGGTCAGCGGGTGACGATGTGGACGGAGAGGGAGATGAGGTCGTGGACCAGGTGCTGGCCCAGGTGTTCGTAGAATTTGCCGGAGCCGTAGATTACGTTCCAGCGAGTACGGTCGATGTCGAAGTGGGCTTCGGCGCTTAGGGCGCCGCCGGAGAGGCCTTCTATAAGGGCGGGAAATGCGAGGTCTTCGGTGATGCCTTTGAGGGTGAGGGCGCCGTCGATGTCGGCGTTGATGTTCCCGGGCTTTGCGTGGGGATTGAAGATGATGTGCCGAAGGAGGAAGGTGGCGGTGGGGAAGAGAGCGGTGTCGAAGAAATCGTCGCTTTTTAAATGAGCGATGAGGACGCGATTGAGGACGGTGTCGGCCAGGTCGGTGTTGGCGATGGAATCCATGTCGAGGGTGAATTGCCCGCTAGCGGCCTTGCCGTGGGCGGTGTCGCAGGCGTCGGCGACATCGAGCCAGCCGCTCTTCAGGCGAATGATGCCGATGTGGGCGCCGTTGATGTTGCGGCCGGTCCAGAGGACCTGGCTCTTTGCGGTATCGATCTCGTGGCGGCCCAGGCGCGGCTGCTCGGGAGCGGGCGGTTGCGGGCCGCGCTCGACGGGAAGGCCGGCGTGAGTCCAGTCGTCGAGGCCGCCGCGGTAATCGTGGACGCGGGTGTAACCGGCGCGGGTGAGTTTTTCCTGGGCGGTGGCGGATGCGAGGGAATGGGAGCTGGAGCCGTAGACGACGATGGGGGCAGACTTATCCGGGACGGCGGCGTTGGCCTGGTCGAGGAATGCGACCTCGTAGACGCAGCAGTTTTTCGCACCGGGGAGATGGGCAGCGTGGTAATACTCGGGAGGGGCGACGTCGATGAGGGTGGGCGGCTGGCTGCTTTCCAGGAGTTCCTTCAATGAGGTGCGGGTAATGGTATTCATGGGGGGTATTCATTCGGCAGGGTATTGAGCCCTAAGATAATACAAGGTTACGGCGCCGACGACCCGGAGGCTTTCGGGGGCGAGTTTGTCGAGGGTGTCTTCGGCGGTGTGCCAGGGGGGATAGTTGAAGTCGATGAGGTCGATCGCAGGCATCTCGGCGATGTGATCGAGGGGGACGTGATCGTCGTAGATGCTGTTCGCGTAAAAGGTGAAGTCCTGGCGGAGGTGGAGGGCGTCGGCGGCCTTGAGGATGCCGCCGGTGAGGGCGGGCGGGGAGTCGGGGGAGAGGGTGATGGTGAGGTTTTTGGGGCCCATCATGTCCCAGAGGATGGCGAATTTGAATTGCTTGAAGCGGCCGCTGTCGCGCAGCACTTCGGCATAATGGCGGCTGCCGTAGAGGCCGTCGGTTTCCGTGAAGTGGACGAAGGCTTCCTCGCCGTCGAAGAAGACGAGCTCGACGCGCCGGGCGAGGGCGGGGTCGTGGGCGAGGGCGCGGGCGAACTCGATGAGAGCGCCGGTGCTGGAGCCGCCATCGCTGGCGCCGAGGAAGCGGATGGTGTCGAAGAGCTTCGTGTCGTAGTGGGAGCAAACGATGGCCTGCTGGGTGGCGGGGTCGTTGCCGAAGCGGGCGATGAGGTTGCAGAAATGGATGCTTCCGCGCGGGGTGTCGCCGTCAAATTCCTGTTTCTCGATTTTCCAGCCGGCTTTTTCGACTTCGGTGATGATGTATTGGCGGGCCTTCTCCAGCTCGGGAGAGCCGGCGGGGCGGGGTCCCATGTCGACGAGGGTCTTGACGTCGGCGAAGGCGCGGTCGCCGGAGTAGAGGTTCCAGATATCGGCGACGGGGGCGGAGTTGCCGCCGGAATGGCATGCGGCCAGGAGTGCGGAGGAGAGGATTGCGGCGAGGCCAAGCCTGCAGCGGATTTTCATAGAGGAGGCCCGGATTACTCCGAGCCGATGCCTAGCACGTCCAGGATGCGCTGCAGATCTTCCTTGCCGTAGTACTCGATCTCGATGCGGCCGCGTTTCTCGCCATGCTGGAGGATCACATGGGTGGCGAGGTGCTGCTGGAGGCGATTTTGGACGTGGAGATATTGCGGGGCCAGGGTGTGCCGGGAGCCGTTGCCGCCGGAACGGGTGGGCCGTTCGGTGCCCTGGTTGGCAAAGTGGGTGGCGACGAGTTTCTCCGTGGCGCGCACGGTCTGGCCCTGGCGGACGACGGTCTGGGCGATGAGGAGTTGCTCCTCGTGGCTCTTGAGGGAGAGGAGAACCTTTGCGTGGCCGACGGAGATGAGGTCCTGGGCGAGGAAGGTCTGGACTTCGGGATGCAGTTCCAGAAGGCGCATGCAATTGGCGATGGCGGCGCGGCTCTTGCCGACTTTTTGGGCGATGTCTTCCTGGCGGAGGCCGAATTCCTTGGCAAGGCGTGAGAAGGCGAGGGCTTCTTCGATGGCGTTGAGGTCCTCGCGCTGGAGATTCTCGATGAGGGCGAGTTCGAGGACTTCCTGGTCGGAGGCGGCGCGGATGATGGCGGGGGCTTCCAGGAGGCCGACTTCCTTGGCGGCGCGCCAGCGGCGTTCGCCGGCGATGAGCTCGAATTTATCGAGGCGCTGCCGGACGATGAGGGGCTGGATGATGCCGTGCTCGCGGATGGAATCGACCAGCTCGCGAAGCTTTTCGCCGCGAAACTCCGTGCGGGGCTGGAGCGGGGTGGGAGCGATGTTCTCCAGCTTGATCATCTGCACGCGCTCGCCCAGCTCTGGCATGGGAGTTGGAGAGGCCACGCGCTGATTGATTAGCGCGCCGAGACCTTTTCCTAGGGCGACCTTGGGCATGAAGGTCCATCTTATTTGGAGGAAGGCGGATTGCCAATTTCGTTTTTGTTTTTAAGCTGATTTAGTGCGCCCATGGCTGTCAGAATTATGGTTTTTCGATGATAGCTCTCCTCACGGGGCGGCACTGAACATGGCGATTGATGAGGCGCTGCTGGGGGTGGCGCCGGGGCCGGTTTTGCGGGTTTACCGCTGGGCGAGGCCGGCGGTTTCGTTCGGGTACTTCGAAAAATGGGAGCCGATTCGGGCGGCGCATCCGGCACGCGACGCAGTCCGGCGCTGGACGGGGGGCGGGGTGGTGTTGCACGGCGAAGATTTTACTTATTCGCTGCTGATTCCGGGGACTTTAGGGGTGGATTGGGGGGCGCCTGCCGGGTCTTACGGGGTGATCCACGGGGCGCTTTGCATGGCGCTGGCGGATGCGGGGATTCCGGCGGAGCCTGCTTCGGCTTCGGCGGAGAAGATTTCGCAGGCGTGTTTTGAAAATCCGGTGCTGTACGATGTTTTGGTCGAGGGGAGGAAAGTCGCGGGAGCGGCGCAGCGGCGGACGCGGGCGGGGCTGATTCACCAGGGGAGCATCCAGGGGGTGGAATTGCCGGCGGGGTTCGGGGAGGGGTTTGCGGCGCGCCTGGCGGAAGTGGTGCACGCGGAGGCGTTTGAAGTCACGGCAGCCGCCGAACGATTGGCGGCGGAGAAATACGGGAGTGGCGGGTGGCTGGGGAAGCGGGCTTGAGGGGCGAAAAATGGAAAGTCTGCCCCTGCAAGGGCTGGCAGCCCATGGCTGGAACGCCTTTTCTCTTTAGACGAGGGTCCGCCAGACCCTAGTTTGATGCGGTATTGTCCGTTTGTTGCGGTGCTTGTTGTCTGTCTACCTCTGCGACAGCGATTCCTCTCTTCGCAAGAATATGGTCCCTTAATAAAACCCCAAAAATCGCCATAACATCCTCGGCAAGAAGACCTTTTGCAAACGCTTCGGCTTTAATCGTGTTGATTTCGTTCGCATCCAGAAGATTCATCATTTTCTCTTTTGAGATCGTCATGGATGCGGCCTGTATGTCGTAGGCATTTTTTGGCGCGATTTCGTCAACGCAGGCTAAAAGCTGGCCGATATACTTTTTGAAAATCTCCGGAGCATTGATCTTGTTGGCGATTTCTTGTCCTGATGGAGTTATGGCGATGGGACTAAACGCAGCAACCACCTTGTTGGGGTTGGTGTTCTGGTAAATCAAATCCACTTTTGTCTTCAGTTCGATGAGCTTGTCGGAAAGTGCGTCCATTTTGACCAACTTAGTCTCGTGATGGGCAAATTTTGTGACCAATTTTGTGATCATGTAGACGGCCCAATAGCTGGCGAACAGAATGCAGAGAAGCACAATGACGCTGCTGTTCAGTTGGTCGATGAGTTTGAGAAAAACTTCCGTCATGGGGCGCCCCTAAAATTTGATGAGGTCAACTTTGCACATGGGAAAACGGATTCATAGGCGAATCTCAGCGACAACAAAAAGAGAAAAATGAAATGCCAATTTCAGTGCTTTTCGACGGCAGCAAATTTCATACTCGAAAACACTATTTTCGTGGGAGCTTTCTTGCCTGCCGGGAATTGCTTTTCAGGAGCGCAGTTGTCATTTTCGTGGCCTCACCCGAAATACCTTGTTTTTTGCTTGGGATCGGCTACTTTTTAACCCTTTTCCCCTGTTATAGGTCTGCGTAATGCGAGCCCGGGGGATGAAAGAACCGGCAACCCGTGGCGTGTATCGTAACAACATCCAATGATTGAAATGCAAGAGTTGATCGCGAAGAGCTTTCGCGATTTCCGAGAGGGCAGCATCGTAAAGGGCCAAGTGCTCGAAATCCGTCCCCGCGAAGTCCTGGTGGACATCGGCTACAAGTCCGAAGGAGTCATCCCGTCGTCAGAGTTTGACGACATCGAGGATCTCCAGGTGGGCGATGAAGTCGAGGTGCTCCTTGAGCGCCTGGAAGACGACCAGGGCATGGTCAAGCTCTCGAAGGAGAAGGCGGCCCATAAGCAGAACTGGGACAAGATCGTAAAAGTGTTCCAGGGCGACGGCCTTATCAAAGGCAAAGTGAAGGCCGTGGTCAAAGGCGGCCTGACCGTGAATATCGGCGTCGAGGCATTTTTGCCGGCGTCACAAATCGACATCGTCCCCCCGAAGGATCTCCAACAGTTTGTGGGCAACACCTACGACTTCAAAATTGTCAAAGTCAACGACGACCGCAAGAACGTGGTCCTTTCCCGCCGGGAACTGATCGAGCAGGAGCGGACCGAGAAGCGGCAGAAGTTCCTGGACGGCGTGAAGATTGGCAGCACCGTGCATGGCACGGTCAAGAACCTGACCGATTTCGGGGCGTTCATCGACCTGGACGGGATGGACGGTCTGCTTCACATCACCGACATGACCTGGGGCCGGCTGGGCCACCCGAGCGAATTGCTGAAGGTGGGTCAGGAGCTGGAAGTGATCGTTCTGGACATCAACAAGGAGAAGGAGCGCGTCTCCCTCGGCCTGAAGCAGACGCAGAACAACCCGTGGGACAAGATCGAGGAGCGTTTCCCGATCGGGACCAACGTCAAGGGCAAGATCACGAACCTGGTGCCGTACGGCGCCTTTGTGGAGCTGGAGGAAGGGGTCGAAGGCCTCATCCACGTGTCCGAGCTCTCCTGGACCAAGCGCATTACCCGGCCTTCCGATGTGTTGAACATCGGGCAGGAGGTCGAGGCGATCGTGCTCGGGGTGAACAAGGAAGAGCAGAAGATCTCGCTGGGCGTGCGGCAGCTTGAAGCCAACCCGTGGGACGAAATCGAGCACCGGTACATGATCGGCAAGACCGTGCATGGCAAGGTGCGCAACATGACCGCCTATGGCGCGTTTGTGGAGCTGGAAGAGGGCATCGACGGCATGGTGCACGTGTCCGACCTGAGCTGGACGCGCAAGGTGAATCACCCGAGCGAAGTGCTGAAGAAGGGCGACGACGTCGAGGCCGTAGTGATCGACATCGACAAGCAGAACCAGCGCATCTCGCTGGGCGTCAAGCAGCTCGAAGACGATCCCTGGAAGATTATCGACCAGCGTTACAAGATCGGCGACCTCGTGAAGGGGAAGGTGACCAAGCTGGCGAGCTTTGGGGCGTTCGTGCAACTGGCGGACGACATCGACGGCCTGGTCCACATCTCGCAATTGAGCGAAGACCGCGTGGACAAGGTGAAGGACATCCTCAAGATCGGCCAGGAGGTCGAAGCGCGAGTGATCAAGGTGGACCGCACGGAGCGCCGGATAGGGCTCTCGGTAAAGGCGGCGAACTACTCCGAAGAGGAGATCAAGCGCGAGAGCGAAGCGTTCGACAGCATCAAGCCCGGCGAGGACCTCGTGGGCCTGGAGCAAGCCTTCCAGGCGGCGCAGGAGGAATTCCGGCCCGGCGAAGGCAAGCGGAAGTAAGAAGAATCAACAAAAAGGGCGGGCGCACTTGCGTCCGCCCTTTTTTTTCGCGACCTTAGCAATGCTTGGGATGTCCTGAGCAAAAAAATCTTACCTTCACATTTATGGAACAACCAGAAATCACCGCATACCTAAAGACCCAGTGTGGCTGGAGCAACGGCATCCGGGCCGTGCTTCGCAAATACAGCCTCGAATACACGGAAAAGGACATCATCCAGAACCCGGCATTCCGCTGGGAGATGGAGCAAAAGAGCGGCCAGCCACTCTCTCCCTGTGTGGAGGTGAATGGCGCCATGCTGCCGGACATCTCCGGGGACGAGCTGGAGCACTTCCTGGTGACTCACGACCTCGTGCAACTCAACGAGGCGCCGGTCGGTGTGCCGACCAATGCGGCGTGCTCGGATGATCAGCATGCGGCGATGCAGGCGGGGTTGCCGGTGAATTTGCAGCGGTAGGCTGTCGGCAAGAGATTCGTTTTAACAGAAAGCCGCGCTCTGGATAAGGGCGCGGCTTTTTTGTGCGGAATGATGGGACCTATAGGCCGAATATGCCCAATGGGACGTATGGGAGGATTATCGAGCTTAATACAATATGTTGTGGAAAAGATTGCTAAAACAGATGCTAATACACTATGATTTAGGTCCGTGTTACGCAGGATCGTCCTCGTTATATCCATCGCTCTACTCGCGGCGTGCGCGACAGAGCGGCCTTTGCCGAAATGGGAGCCGCCGCTGGCGAAGACGGAGTTTCAGACCGTGCGGACGACGGCATATTTTGACGGTGAGGCGGATCACCGTCCGTATACCAATCACAATGCGCTTGGGACGACGCTTCAGGTCGGGCCGCTAAATAGTGCGGCGGCGGATTGGGGGCGCTGGCCGGCGGGGACGATGTTCCGCATCCTCCAGACGGGGCAGACGTATGTGGTGGATGATTATGGATGGGCGCTTGCGGGGAGGAACACGATCGACCTTTATATGCCCACTCGGGAGCAAATGGATCGCTGGGGCGTTCACTACGTGAATATCCAGATATTGGAGTGGGGCGATCCCGACCTCAGCTATCACACGCTGAAGCCGCGTGTGGGTTATCGCCATGTCGCGCGCATGCTTGCGGAACTCAAGCCCGAGTTGGGGCGCTTCCCCGTGAAGACTTATACCATCCCGCCCGCCGTCCGGCCCGTGGGCGGATTCGAGGCGCCTGTGGCTGCTGCTGCGTCACGGCCTGCACCGGCGAAAAATGCTTCGGGGCTGGGCGCTAATGGGACTGTGCTTACGCCCTTCTATTGAGCCTGCCGGGAGCGCCAATCTCCTGATTGGCTTTCACAAGCGCCGCCGGAGGCGGAATTCTTTTCGGATGCCGATCGGGAGATCGGCGCTCCCGGGGTGCCTGTTCCCAACAAAAGAAAAAGGGCGAGGCCGGAAGCCTCGCCCTTTAAATCGAGAGTAATCAATTAGCGCTTGGAGAACTGGAAGCGCTTGCGGGCGCCGGGCTGGCCGGCCTTTTTCCGCTCCTTCATCCGCGGGTCGCGGGTGAGGAAGCCCTCTGCCTTGAGGGAGGCGCGCAGATTGGCGTCGGTGAGGATGAGGGCGCGGGAGATGGCGAGGCGAACGGCGCCAGCCTGGCCATTTGGGCCGCCACCGTGGGCGTTGACCAGGACGTCAAAGGCGTTGGTGCTTTTTGCGATCTGGAGCGGGGCGAGTACGGCGCCCTGGAGATTGGTGGTGGGAAAGTATTCTTCGAAGGCTTTGCCGTTGACCTCGATTTTGCCGGTGCCGGGGGTCATGCGGATACGGGCGACAGCCTCTTTGCGACGTCCGGTAGCGATGAATTCCTGTGTTGCCATGATTGAAAAAGTGGTCGGTTGGGTGAGAGATTAGGAAAGGGTGACGGGCTTGGGTTCCTGGCTCTCGTGGGGGTGGGCCTCGCCTTTGTAAACTTTGAGCTTGGTATAGACGGAGCGGCCGAGGCGATTGTGAGGGATCATTCCACGGACGGCGTGCTCGACGAGGAGCTCGGGATGACGCTCGCGGCGGGCTTTGAAAGTCTCGGAATGGTGGCCGCCGACAAAGCCGGAAAAGCTGGTGTAGGTCTTCTGGACGTCCTTCTTGCCGGTGACGCGGACTTTCTCGGCATTGATGACGATGACGAAGTCTCCGGTATCGACGTGGGTGGTGTAGATGGGCTTGTGCTTGCCGCGGAGGAGGTTGGCGGCTTTTTCGGCCACGCGTCCCAACACCTGGTCTTTGGCATCAATGACCCACCACTGGCGCTGGACTTCACTGGCTTTGGCTGAAAAGGTCTTCATGTTCGCTCGTTTCGAAAGGGCGAGTACCCTAGTGGCGGGGATGAGGGGTGTCAACGAGTTTTCTTCCCTAAGCGATGTTCTTTAGCGCGGCGTCGATGCGGCGGAGGACGAGTTCTTTGCCGAGGACTTCGATGAGGTGATAGAGGCTGGGGCCGGCGGGGGCGCCGGTGAGGGCCAGGCGGGTGGGGTGGACGAGGAGGCCTACTTTTAAGGCGAGGGTGGAGGCGGTGGCTTTGAGGGCGGCCTCGATGGCGGCGGCGTTGAAGGCTTCCAGGGCGGCGAAGGCGGCGCGGACGGCTTCGAGGCGGGGGCGATTTTCGGGGGTGAATTGTTTGGCGGCGGCCTCGGGATCGTACTGGACATCGTGTTTGAAATAGAAGCCGGCGTAGGCAGGCAGCTCGCCGAAGATCTTGAGCTTGCCGCGGCAGGTATCGATGGCGGCATGGATGTATTCCGGGGAGAAGGCCGAGAGATCGACGCCGGCGCGGAGGAGGGCGTCGCGGGAGCGCTGCTGGAAGGTGGCGGGGTCCATCTCGCGGAGGTACTCGCCGCTGAGCCAGGTGCATTTGTCGAGGTCGAAGGCGGCAGCTTTGCGGTTGACGTTTTTGAGGTCGAAAATGCGGATGACTTCGGCGATGTCGAGTTTCTCGCGGTTGTCCTTGGGGGACCAGCCGAGGAGGCAGAGGTAGTTGCGGACGGCCTCGGGAGAATAGCCGAGGTCGATGTAGCCGCCGAGGCTTGCGCCCTGGTCGCGCTTGCTCATTTTTGAGCCGTCCTTGTTGAGGATGAGCGGGATGTGGGCGAAGCGCGGGGGCGTGACGCCGAGGGCGCGGTAGAGCTGGATGTGCCGGGGGGTGTTTGAGAGGTGGTCCTCGCCGCGAATGACGTGGGAGATGCCCATCTCGATGTCGTCGACGACGTTTACGAAATGAAATATCCATGAGCCGTCGGGGCGGCGGATGGTCATGTCGGGATTGGTGGCGGGATCGGTCATGTCGATCTCGACGTCGCCGCAGATGAGGTCGGCGACGGTGATCTTCTCGCGGGCATATCGGAACCGGACGGCGCCTTCCTGTTCGTAGAGGACACCGGCGTCCTGGAGGCGGGTGAGGTAGCGCTGGTAGATGGCGTCGCGCTCGCTCTGGAAATAGGGGCCGTGGTGGCCGCCGGCCTGCGGGCCTTCATCCCAATCGAGGCCGAGCCAGCGAAGGCCGTCGTAGATGGCCTGGGTGGCCTCGGCGGTGTTGCGGGCTTTGTCGGTATCCTCGATGCGGAGAAGGAAGGCGCCGCCGGCATGGCGGGCGTAGAGCCAATTGAAGAGGGCGGTGCGGGCTCCGCCGATGTGCAGGTAACCGGTGGGAGAAGGGGCGAAACGGACGCGGACGGGAGACATGGAGGAGATGTAGGGAGGAAATTCGAAATTCGAAATGAGAAATTCGAATATCCGGGAAAGGTGAGGCCGGGATGATTGCGGGGCGGGCGTTACCAGCCAATGCGGCGAATGCCTGAAACGCGGTCGAAATGCGCGTCGCGGGTTACTACGGGCAGCGAGTTTTGGAGCGCAAGCGCCGCAATCCAAATGTCCTGGTAAGGGATGGGCATATGCGTTCGTTCCAGAAGATAGCGAATTTCCGCATAGTGCCTCGCTGTCACCGCATCAGGCACCAGGATGACACAAAATGCTTCGATTTCCTCCAGCCAGCGTTCCAGCGCCGCACGGCGGGTAGATTTCATGAGCCCAAAACGATATTCGCCCAGACCGATACTCGGCAGATACCAGGAACGATCGCTCCGCATGACATGGAGAAGTCCGATGTCGCCTTCCGCCCAAGCGGAAATCGCATTTGTGTCTAACAGCATTACCAGCCGTTCGGATCGACCTGTGAAAACTCCGCTTCTATCAATGCATGAATTCGACGGAGTTCTTCGATTGGCACATCCGGTGGCGGGACTGGCCAGTCCTTGCATGGGCTGGGATTGGTCCGGCGGCGCGCCAAATTCCGGCGTAAGAGCTGCAGGAGCGCCTCCTGCTGTTCGGCGGGAAGCGCGGTCGCTGCTTTTTCGATCTCTGCCAGGGTTGTCATTCCATCATAGAATAGCACGCCGGGGGCGCTGGAGGCAAGGGTCCGTCGGAGAGCGAGAAAACCTTTCGCGCGGATATCATTAAGGAGTGCGGCCAGAGGTTGACTTCAATGCCGGTTCCCGTATTTTTGACACTCCGGGGGGGAGTGGAAGGCTTGGTTCCTGCTAGTCTCCCTTTTTTATCCCGCCATGTCGCAAAAAATACTGGTCATTGACGATAGTCTCGCGTCATCAAAAGCCGCCGAAACTGCGCTTGCCCAAAATTTTGGCAATGTCGATGTGCTGCTGGCACAACGCGGGGCGGAGGGGTTCGAGCGATTCCTGATAGCGCAGCCGGACTTGATCCTGCTGAATGAATCCCTGCCGGATATGGATGGCGAGGCGGTGGTGTACCGGCTGCTGAATGATCCGCTGACTTCCCATGTGCCGGTGGTGGTGATGTCGAGCAATGGCCATGGCGAGAAGCTGAAGCAGCGCTACTCGAACGTGGTGCGGACGATCCCGAAGCCGGTGAGCGCGGAATCGCTGCTGCCGGTGGTGAGCACGCAACTGGCGCAGGCGAAGGCGCCGCCGGCCCCTTCGAGCGTGATCCTTTTCCGCGATGCGGCGAAGGTGGTTTTCGCGGGGCATACGGGATTCTTTTCGCTGCGGAATGCGCTGCAAATGGCTTACGGGGACAAGATGACCGGGGTGCTGAGGGTGTTCATCAACCGGTTCCCGGTTGAGCTATTTTTCTCCAAGGGGCGTTTCCTTTTTGCCACAACGCGCAGTTTTCAACTCTACCTGAGGGATTCGCCGGTGATTTTGAACTCCACGAATCTGGGGCTCGTCACGGAGGGGCAGACCAACCAGGCGGCGTCCGGGTGCCCGCTGTTCCTGTTCCTCGCGGGGCGGAACGGCTTCCCGCATGACGACGTGGTGCAAATCACCCGCGAGCATGGGCAGCGGCTGTTCTCGAACCTGTGGACGGCGGGACGGGTGAATTTCGAGTTCTCGGAGATCGGGGAGTTCCCGGATTATGCGCGCAATTTTCCGCCCTCGGGGGATGACCCGGACAATTGGGTGCTGGCGAGCCTGCGGCATGTGCGGTTCGACGCGCTCGCGGCGTCGCAGCGGCCGGACCCGAACGGGTCGCCGGCGTACACGCGCAAGGGGTATGAATTGATCCAGAGGCTGAAGCTGAATGATGTGGAGGCGCGATTCGCGACGGCGATCAATGGGGCGGAGTCGCTTCAGCAGATTGCGAAGAAGATCAGCGTGCCGTTGAATGACGCGCTGCTGATCGTGTTCCGGTTCCAGGCGCTGGAGATTATCGATTACTGGTCCTCGACGGTTCTATCGCTGCCGGCGCAGCAGACGAATCCGGGCGGGATGGCCGTGGCGGGGTAGCCTGAAAAAAAGCAAGGCCCCCAGGGGATACCCGGAGGCCTTTTGCTGAATTTGTTGATAACGAGCCGCGCGTTTATCTCATCAGAAGGACGGACCGTGAGCGCTTGATCTCGCGGGTGATCTTCCTGTGCATATGGGCGGGCATGCCGGTGACGCGACGGGGCAGGATCTTGCCGGTCTCGGTCACGAATCGTTTCAGGAGGTCGGGATTCTTGTAGTCGATGGCCTCAAAGCTGATGTCGATGCGCCGACGGGGCATCGAGCGATTGGCACGGCGGAAGGCTGAGCGGCGTTTTGCTGTTTTCGGTTCCATGGTTACTTGATTTCGCGATGAAGGGTGTGACGGCGGAGGAAAGGATTATACTTTCTCTTTTCCAGACGATTCGGTGTGTTGAGGCTCTTCTTGTTCCGCGTGGTGATGTAGCGGGAAGCCGGTTTTCCCTCGGCCTTGGCCTCGGTGCACTCAATGGTGACAATGTCTCTTGGCATGGCTTATTCCTTGGATTCGCTGACGGTTTCTTCTTCTTCGTTCTCGCTGGAGCCGCCTTCTTCATCCGTGAGGCCGAAGAGTGAGGTTACGGGCTGGCGGGAGCGGGTGAGCTTGCGCTGTTTTTCAAGTTGAGACTGGCAATCGACCGTGAAGCGGGCAAATGGAATCGCTTCGAGACGGGCGTGGAGGATGGGCTTGTTGCAGAGCTCGCAAATGCCGTAGGTGCCCTGTTCGATGCGCTTGAGGGCCTCGTCGATCTCATAGAGGGCGTCCTGCTCCTGGGAGAGAAGGCTGAGGGCAAAATCGCGGTCATAGGCGTCGCTGCCGGCGTCTGCCTGGTGCATGCCGAAGGCGCTGGCCTCGCTGCCTTCGGCCCGGGCGCGCAGGGTGTCGCGCGCGACGCCGCTCATGGAGTCGAGCATGCCGTCGCGCAATTGGAGCAGCTTCTCTTTCTGACGCTTGAGGAAGGGGTCCTTGATTTCCACTGCCTTGGCCTGTGTGATCACGGACTCATGGTTGGCATGACCGGCGCCGGGCCGTGCAGGCGCCTTTTCCGCGGTCTTATCCGCGGTCTTTTCGGCGACGGCCTTTTTGGCCGGGGCTTTGTCTGCGGGCTTGTCGTTTTTGGATTTCGGCATGTGAGTTTAGGGGGCCTTTTTACAGCAGGGCTGGTGCGAGCAGCTTGGAAAAAAGTGAGCGCGAAAGTTAGCGGCTGGGGATCACCCGCGCAAGGGGGAAAAGGGGATTTTTTTTGGGGAGGCTAAAAGGCGGTTTATTTTTGCGCAAGGTCCTGATGCTGAGGGACTGTGCGAAAAACCGAGGAGGGGTTGCCTTTTATTTCTCGGGCGGCTGGTTCCGGAATTTGAGGCGTGCATGCGTCATCCGCTCGCGCAGGCCGCCTTGTTCGACGAAATCCTTTTCCATGCGGCGCACTTGCTGGTCGAGGAGGTAATTGGTCTGGTGGATAAGGCAGATGGCGATGTTCGCCACGACGTCCGCCGGGCGGGATTCGACGAATTCGCGGTAGTCTTCAAAAGTTTGCTTCGGCTCGCTGCCCATGCGGCGGACGTATCGTGCCTCCTTCGAATCTTTCTTCCAGATGGGCAAGTCGCGGGCGCGGAGGTAGTCGCGGTAGTCGTCCAGCAATTCCTCCAGGCTGGCTCGGGCGACGTTGGTAAGCTTGATCTCGGTTTCCTTCGAGGTAAGCGCAGCTTTGCTGCCCTCAAGGATGTTCTTTTTGCCAGAACGCGCGGACTGGACCATCTGATCGATGGTGCGGTCTCCTTTTGAGAGGAACTTGTGGGCGAACCGGAAGGTGATGTCGTAGACGACTTCGGCTTTCTGGAAGGAGAGCAGGGCGTTGTAGTTGCCGTGTTGGGGGAGGAAGCCGTCTTTGGGAGGGCTCACGGGAGGATAGGTCCTATAGGTCCCATGGGACTCATAGGACCTATATCAGCAGATATCACGAGCGGGCGCAAATCCTAGGAACTCGCGCTCGAGTATCGCTTCAAGGCGAAGTGCCAGAACGCCCGGCTCAGGCCCACGGCGAGGGCGGCGGCCCCCAGCAAATGCGCCAGGAGTGGGAGGGGCGCGTCGAAGATCCGGCCCAGGAGGCGAGCGGGGATATTGGCGACGACGATGACGGGGATGATCCAACTGAAGACGAAGCGGAATATCCCTCGTCCGAAGATGGAGTCCGGGTATCGCGCGATGTTGAACAGGTTGTAGTAGCCGTAGATGAGGCCCTGGGCGCGGACGATCCAGAAGGAGATGGTGGAGAGGAAAAACATGATCGAGTAATGCACCGCGACGCCCAGAGCGACGGCGGGGATGTACATCGCGATTTGCAGCGCGCCAGGGGTCACATGCATCTTTGCCAGGGCAAAAATCACGATGCCGACTCCGACCAGGGCGTTTACGACGTTGTCCATGCCGAATTGACGGGTGGAAACGGCGAATTGCGAGTCCACCGGCAGCAGCAGCATGAAGTCGAGTTTTCCCGTGCGGACCAACTCCGGGAGATTGGCCACATTGACGTAAAAGAACGCCTGGAAGAGCTGCCCGATCAACTGATGCGTCCCCACGAGCAGGACCACCTCCCACTTCGTCCAGTCGCCGATCCGATCCACGTACTGGAATAGCACCTCGATAAAGATGATCTGTCCCGCGAACCAGAGCAACTCGACGGCCATCCAGAGGACGAAGTTCGCTTTGAAACTCATCTCACGGATCACGGAGTTGCGAAGCATAATCCCGTAGATTTCCAGGTAGCGCTTCATGGCATCATCCTCCCACGGCCTGGTAATGGCGGACGCCGCGGTGGAACATGGTGTAAGCGGCCAGCCAGGTGAGAAAGAGCCATCCGGTCTGGATTGCAAGGCCGCTCCAGAGATCGGCTCCAGTCACTTTCCCGAGGAAGATCGCGATGGGGAAAAACATCTCGTAGGTGAATGGGAGGATCCGAAGGGTCGATTGAAGCCAGACCGGCATGATATCGAGGGGGAAGGTGTGGCCGCTCAGGAAGTACTCGAAGGAGTAGAGAATGAAGACCACGGTGGAAATCTCCAGGATCCAGAAGGCCAGCATGGCCAGGGAGTAGGCGATGAAGAACTGGATCAGTCCCGCCATGGCCAGGGAGACGGCCGAGAGCACCCAGGTGAGCGTGGAAGCCGGCAGCACGACAAAGCTGTGAAAAAACCAGATGAGCGCCGCCACCGGCACGAGCGTGACGACCGTGTAAAGGAGCCGGTAGCTGCCGTAAAGGCTGAGCCGGTAACCGAGGTAGTTGACGGGTTTGACCAGAAACGCGTTCATCTGGCCCTCCCGGATATCGGCGGCGATCTGCCATTCGTCCTCGGTGGGGGTGATCAGGTTATCCACCAGGACCGTGAGGAGGAAGTACCAGACCATTGCCCGGTAATCGTAGCCCGCCACATCCGCGCCGCCGCGCTGGTGGAAAATCGAGCGCCAGATCAGGACGGTGCCGGCCAGGGGCACCAGGCCAAAGAGCGAGCGCAAGAGGAAGTTCCACCGGTAGACGAAAGTGTTTTGAAGGCCGATGTCGAAGACTTTGGCGTATTTGCGGAGGTTCACGGCTATTCCCTTGCAAGTCTTGCCAGCTCGGCCGCGAGGTTGATCGCGGCAACCATGCTCTCTGGCCGCGCCCGCCCGGTCCCCGCGATGTCGAACGCCGTGCCATGATCCGGGCTGGTCCGGATATGCGGGAGACCGAGCGTCACGTTTACTCCCTGGTCGAAGGCATGAAGCTTGAGCGGGATCAAGCCCTGGTCGTGATACATGCAGAGCACGCCGTCGAATTCTCCGGCTACCGCCCTGTTGAAGACAGTGTCCGGCGATAACGGTCCGGTCCATTGCGCGCGGCCTTCCGCGGCCAGGGCCTGTATTGCCGGCGCAATGATCCGGCCCTCCTCATCGCCCAGCATCCCATCCTCGCCTGCGTGCGGATTAAGTCCCGCGACGGCGATGCGCGGCGTGCTCCCCGTCCGGAGCCGCAGGAAATCGGCCAGGAGGCGCCCGACTCGCGCGATCTCCCCCTCGGTCAGCAACTCCGGGACGAGGCGTAGCGGGACGTGTGCGGTGACCAGGGCCACGGAGAGGGCTCCGCCGGTCAGAAGCATTGCAAAGTCGCGGCTCTTCCATCTGTCCGCGAAGAATTCTGTCTGGCCAGGAAACGAAAAGCCTACGGCCTGCATCCGCGCCTTGTGGATGGGTCCGGTTACCACCCCGGCGATCTCCCCGGCCTGGGCCAGGCGGGCGGCATCCTCGAGCGCGGCGAGAGCGTTACGAGCGGACTCCGGCGTCGGTTTCCCCGGCGTCACTCCTTGGGCATTGCCAAGCAGGCGATAGGTAAAATGCGGGTCCAGCCGGCCGGACTCCAGCGCTCCGCGGATCACCTCCGGCCCCACCCCTGCCGCATCTCCGAGTGTAATCCCTATGACGCGGCTTTTTCCTGTGAGGTCAGCCATGATGGGAAAAATGGCGCCGGGCCGCTACTGCCCGGGAGGTCCCGAGTCATTCTTAACCTGCGGACCTTCCGGCTCGGTGTGTGCCTGGGCGGCGGCATGAGAGCCGTCCTTGCTCTGGCCATCGACCCAGATGTAGGCCTTCTGCCGGAGACTGGCGATCCACTTCTGCTGGGCCTGCTGGCGCTGATCGCCCAGCAGCTTGTTCTCGATGTCGTCGTGGACTTCCCCCAGGGACTTGGTCGTTCCGGCCTTCTTTGCCTCGACATACAGGAGGTAATAGCTGCCGGCGAGTTCGGTGACCCGGCTGACGTCGCCGGGCTTCAGCGAAAAGGCGATTTTCGTGAGGCTTTCATTGAGCGTCTTGCGATCAATCCATCCCCAGTCGCCGCCGGTGTCCTGCGTGGAATCCTCGGAATACATCTGTGCCAGCTTATCAAAATCGGCCCCGCCCAGGGCTTTCTGGCGCAGCTCCTCGGCCATCTGCCGGCCGCTCGCACCATTTTTTTTGATGACGATCATCCGAAGCTTGACCTGCTCCGGGGTCGAATATTGCTCCTGGTTCTTCTGGTAATACTCCTCGATTTTGCCTGGAGCGATGATGGTGTCGTCCTTGACGCTGCGCTGGCGCATGGCCTGCACGACGATCTCGTCGCGGACCATCTTGCGGAACCGTTGCATCGACATGCCCTGCGCATCGAGGGTGCGGATGAACGCGGCGCGATCCCCGCCGGCCAGCTCTTTAATGCGGGCCTGGACCTGCTCATCCACCACGTAGTCCGGGAGGCTGAACTTGTTCTTGGCAAACTCCTGCAGGATTAACTGGTTGTCTACGAGCACCTGCACCGCGGAGAGCCGCAGTTCCCTGACCTTGTCTGCCAGATCCTGCCCCTTGAATTGCTCTTCCAGCGATTTTTCCCGGGTGCCGACCATTTCCTGGACCTGGGAGAAGGTGATTACGTCGGAATTGACCACGGCGGCGATGCCGTTGAGGACCTGTTCCTCTGCCTGAGCCTGCATATTCGCGAGGGGAGAAAGGAGCAGGAGCAGGGAAACTAGTGCGAGGCGGAGGATCATTGGGAAAAAAATCGTCTGGAGAAAAACCGCCGCAATTTAGGAGTGCCCCCCTGAAAGTCAATGGGAAAGCCAGACTCCACCTGGGTAACCTGAGAGCGCACCCACGCGCAAAGCGGATGGCGGTTCCGATACTCTTAGCAAATGAAGGAGGTGAAAACACTATGTTATCGTGGGCACTAACATTCCTGGTCATCGCACTGATCGCCGGATTATTGGGCTTTGCGGGCATTGCCGGAGCTGCCGCCGGAATCGCAAAAATCCTGTTCGTAGTATTCCTGGTGCTGTTTCTGATCTCGCTGCTGGCGGGGCGCGGAACACCTCCTTTGGCCTAGCGAGCCGGAGCGAACTAATTTGGAAGCGGAGCCGATCCGAGGGGCTCCGCTACCTTTTCGCCCCCTGACCGGGAACGCGGCCCGATGGCTTCCAGCGAAGGCTCTTCCGGATTAATCAGTGGCTCCCTGGGGGAAAGGATGAATTATGAAGGATGAAGGGGCATAAAAAAGGCGCGACCCGGAGAGTGGGTCGCGCCTTTTTTGATGGTGGTTTGTGGGTGCTTAGAATTCGCCGGCGTAGTCTTTTAGGGCGGCGGTTAGTTTTTTGAGGCCCAATTCCAGGCGGGTTTTGATGGTGCCGAGGGGGATGCCGGTGTGGGCGGCTATCTCGCGCTGGCTCATGCCCTGATAGAAGGCGAACTCGATGGCTTGCCTTTGGGCGTCGGGCAGGGTCTTGAGGAGATTGAGGAGGGTTTCGCGGATATCGGCCATTACGAAGTCTTCCTCGGGGTCGGTGGTCCAGGAGTCGGGCTGTTGCTCGACTTCTTCGCGGAGGCGATCCTCGGCGCGGCAATGGCTTTGGCATTTGCGGAGGCGGTCGATGGAGCGGCGGCGTGCGAGGGTGACGATCCAGCCGAGGGGCTTGCCTTTGGCGGGGTCGTAACCGGCGGCGCGGTTCCAGATTTCCATGAAGATCTCCTGGAGGAGGTCTTCGGCTTCGGCCTCGTTGTGGACGACTTTCATGCCGAGGGATTTGACGATGGCGGAATGGCGATCGTAGAGGTACTCGAGGCCAACGGGGTTGCGCTGCTGAAGCATGGCCATGAGCTGCTCGTCGGTGAGGTCGAGTGCGGCGGTGTGGCTGGTTTCGGTGGTCGAATGGTCAAGGTGGTCAACGTGGTCAAGGATGGCGTTCATAATGTGGTTTCCGGGTTTTGGTTTTTTGCCTGGCCTACGGCGGGTCGAACGGGTGGCCGAAGAATCCAGGGGCACCTTTAGCAATGGGTGTGCCGAGGGGGTTTTACTCTGTAGAGACGGGGACAGAGGGGGGAGATGGTGTCTTAAATCAAGACACTACTGTCGGGAAAAGATGCGGGAGGGGAATCGGAACTCAGGGGCGGAGTACGCGCCTTTTAACGAGAAAAATTGGGGGGGAGGGGGAAAGGAGGGGAATCGGACCAAGGAGCGTATGCCCGCATGGATTGGCGGCCCATGGGGTTAAGACGCTGGCGCGAATGCGGGGATTACTGGGGGGGGGCAGCGGCGGTGCTGGTG
>Ga0182030_10007727_pt1 | contig 22388 bp, 12 predicted proteins | sample 812S3MmetaG_FD_121299 | JGI IMG/M metagenome (GOLD analysis project Ga0182030, IMG submission 121299) | Permafrost microbial communities from Stordalen Mire, Sweden - 812S3M metaG (Illumina Assembly) | ecosystem: Environmental > Terrestrial > Soil > Wetlands > Permafrost | place: Sweden... | reverse complement strand
TGCCGTAATAATCCTTGTTCTGCATCATCTCAAGCGATGTTGAGATTGCCGGGCTGGCAGTGTTGACAGCTGTGCGCCAGGGGATCCCGTTTTGAGCTACGTCCTCCCCAACCGACATCAGGTTTTTCGAGTATCCGGGAATGCTGAGCATGGTTCCGTCGGCCGTCTCGATCATGCTGTAGGCCTTCAGTCCATACTTGTCGGTGTCTGGTTTGTGGCCGGTCATCAGGTAGGTTCCAACTGCCGCAATCAGAGCCGTATAGATCGGCGTGGCCAAGCTGAAAGCCAGCTTGTGCGTAACTTCGGGCTTCTTCCGCGAGGCTGCCCGCGCAAAAGCCTTGGCTGCGTCTGTCACTCCGCCGCCGTACTCCATGTAGGTTCCGCCCTGCCAGCCGACGCTGCGGATTCCAAGCTGGGCAATCTCAAGCGCGACGCGGTTCCAAAAGCGGTTGTCATAGACCATCTGGCCATAGCGGTTATCCACTGAGTCCCAGGCCGACTGCATCCGGCTCCTGATCTCTTCTTCGCTCCAATTGTTGTGGTCCGCCTCTTTGAGAATGTTCGCCGCCATATCTTGAAAGGATCCCAACTTGATCCGCGGAATCATGCCATGCATCAGCCAACTACCCGCCAGATCGATTGTGCCCGGGATTGCTCCTTTCGCGCCCTTGAAATAGTCGCCCCGGCGGATGTCCTCTGTCACTTGGCGCCAGCGGGCCGGCTCGAGATTCACGCCTTGCTCTGGTCGGCCGCCGGCGCGCGCCACCCAGTTAGCCTCCGCTTCGTACTTTGCGGCGGAGCCGGGCTCCAAGTACTCGCGCATCACCTTGTTGCCCACCAGCAGATGCCTAGCCAGTGAGGCTCCAGGGACGGCGCCGCGCGCTATATGCGCTGCTGCCGAGACTGGCCGGCCTTGGCTCAACTCCTCCAGTCCCAGGGCAATGTCTCCAATCCCCAGGTTGATCGTGCTGGCGGTCGCGTGGAAGGCGCTCAGGCCCAACTGCACGGCATTCATTGAGCGGTTCAGCTTGAAGACTGAATCGATTACCGCGTTTCGCCCAGCTAGTCCCCTGCTGACAAAGTTGTTGAAGCTCTTGGCTGCCTCCGCCGGCGCGTAGTAGTGGCCCTCCAACACCATTTCGCCGGCGTCATTGCGGCGCGTCACAGTGGCAAAGCGATCGTCGAGTTGAACCCAGTTTGGCGGAGCGTCCGCGGCAGTCTTGAAGACCCGCGTCAGGCCGATTGCCTTCATATCCTGGACGGTTTTCAGGCCAAAGATGTAGCGCTGGATCTCCGCGTGCTTCAATAGTGCCATATCCACTGGGTTCCAGGTCTTTGGTTCCAAGCCTAGCTCAATGCCTTCCTTGAAGGTTGGCGGATAGAGTGTTCTGTGTTTCAAGAAGGCGCCCGAACCAAAGAGCGGTTTGGTCCCGCTCTGCGCCTGCATCATCCGTGCTACCTTGCCGGAGTGATCCCAAATATGCGGGAAGTAGTTTTCGTAGAAGTTTTTCAGCTTCTCTGGGTCCAGCCTCTGTAATTCCTCGCGATCAGAGACAAAGATTTCATGCAGGCCTTGAGCCATGTCTCGGTACTTGGGATCAATTGCTCTGAACCGCCCATGTTCCACATCGTCGATAAACTTGGTGACCTCTTCGCGCGGCATGGTCACAAAGTCCTTGCGGGCATCCTCCAGAGACTTCTTCAACTGCAAAACGTTGCGGTCCATCTCGCCGCGCTTCTCGCGCATCAGGGAGCGAAGATCGTCACCGGCGTCGGGATTGTCGTCGCGCCAGTCGCGCAGGCCGCCCAGCGCGCGTTGCCAGGTCGACGGACCGCCGAAGGCTAGTTGCTGCTGGGCGCGGGTGTTCTTGCGTCCCCATGGCTGTCCGGTGTTGCTGGTTGGGTTGGTCTCGCCGGGCTTTTGAAAGAGTGGCTGGCCCTCGCGCAGAACTGTGCCACGCATGGCGTCGGTGACGGGAAGATAGGGAACAGTCTGTTTCTTAAAATCTGGGTTATCTTTGCGGTCCTCTACATCTCCAAACTCCCTTGCTCCACCGGGGATGGTATCGATCTTTGTCTCCCCCACCTTTGCACCGAACGGCTTGCCGATCTTGTTGGCCAGGTCGGGCACGATCTTGTCGTAGAAGCCCTTCATGCCTTCGCCGCCGACCTTGAGGTCAACGCCAGAGAGCTTCCGGTAATTGCCAGCGCCGCCCACTTCTTCGCCTTCACCGGCGACCATCTTTTTAACGATGTCTTTGCCTACAACATCTTCAAGTTCTTGAGCGGTTCCTATTTGAGACAAGACGCTGCGCGGGCCTGGTGCGTAGGCCTCAACCTGGAATCTGTCCGGCCCGGCTGTCCTGTAGTGGACCGCATCGATCTGTTTGCTTAGGTCGTACCGCTCCGCCTGTTGCTCGCCCGGTGTCCAACTGATGCCGTCATAGCCGTTCTCGGCTGCGTAGCGGACCATGCGCTTCAACAGTAATTCCGGCCAGGTCTTCTTGAAGGGGGCATCGGGAACGGTTGCTCCGCTGCCAGGATTCTTTCGGTCTACTAACTGACTGAATTGATCTTCTTCGGCGCGATCCCGCCCCATTGTTCCCTTGGAAAGAAGCTTTTTGAACTCCGCCTCCTCTTCGGCAGTTAGCGGAGTAGCATAGCCTTTTGTCCGCCCCTTCTGATGCCAGTCGCTCTGTAACTCCTCGATGTGCAGGAGTTTCTCGCCGTTCGGTCCAGTGCGGTCATTGAAACGAACGTGGCCGAGTACGTTGGGTTCGTCCCAGTGGCCAGAGGTAAAGTTATCTGCATTTCTCGTTGTAATTGAGCGGTCACCTCTTCCGGGCCTGATTTCAATATCATCCCTCCCCGCAAACAAATCCTCCATTTCAGACTTAGCTTCAGCTAGGTTTGAGTATCCTTGGCCGATTGTTGAGCCACCCTTGTAACCAATGAAATATTGCGGAACTGTTTTTGGCGGCAGCGTCAGCAGCATCTCCCGATAGTTCTCGCCGCCGGGAAGAGTGTAACTACCGTAGCGCGTTGGCCGTTCAGCCAGACCTTCGCCGCGCGCAATGATATTCTCGATTGGTTCGCTGAGTTCTTTGTGGGTAACTTCTTTGATCTGGATTGCATTGGCGGCGAGATGTTCCTTTACTTCGTCCGGCGTTATTCGCGGCTTGCCGCGCAGATCCTCAAGGCCACTCCACTTGATCTCGTCTGGCTTTACGCCATTGTTTTCGAGCATGTGAATCAGCGCGTCGCCCGGCATGGGCCCGCGCATCTTCTGCTCGATGACTTTGGCTGATTTCAGAAACCAGGGATTTTGGGTCTTGGTCTCGGGATCGTCCTTCGCGCGCTGGAAGAGCGAACCTTGTCCACTGGCCTCAGTATCGCGGAAGAGTGGCGATTCCCTCTCCATCTCACCAGCCGCCCGGCTGATGCTGGGCCTGGGCGCGAGCAAGCGGTCAGTGAGTTGGCGGCCCTGCTCCTCGCCGGCGGCTGTCCTCTGTGCTTCGATGTCGCCTTCCATCCCTGGCAGGGCGGCCGAGCGCACCGGCGGCTTGGGAGCTTTGCGCTGGAACGCCCCTAGTTCACTTTCCTCCGCGCCGCTTTTTGAAACACCTCGTTCGCTGCCATCAGCACCGGATCCTCGCTCGCCGGACGCTGCACGTGAAAATGCCCTGTCATCTTTGGGCCGTACTTCTCGGCCAGCCGGTCCGCCTTTGATTCCAGGCGCCTGTTTTCCGCCGCCTTCATTTCTGGCTTCATACTCCCTCCGCACATCCTCGACAATCGGCCGTGCTCGCGGGTCAACCTCGGGCAGGTTGTCTAAAATTCCAATACCCTTTTCATCGATTGCTTCCGTCAGAAATGAGCGTATCAGAGATTCACGCTGATCGTCAGAAATTTTGAACTCAGCATCTCCGGCCAGCGCTTTCGCCATCAGTTCCATTGCTATGGTGCGCGGCTTGGCGTTCCGGTATCCCTGATCCTTCAAAAGACTGACAACATCTTGAAACTCCTGCTGGTCGGCCACAGATCCCATCGCATAACTGCGATCGAGCGCGTGCTCGCGCTGCCAATGATGTGTAGCCTCTTCGCGCGCCGTGTCCGCCCGGTAATCGCCGCGCAGCACGGTAACGCCGCCAGTGGATGTCTGGGCCTCGCGCAACGCGCGCGCCATGCGATCATATCCATCCTTGACGCTAGTAACCTCACCTTCACCATTCTTCTTCAAAAGATCCAGAGCGGTGTTGACTCCGCGCCGGTCCAGGCTTATCCCGGTCCAGCTTGATCCCGCTCCCAGCGGATTCTCACCTGCATCTCCCTTGACTTTACGGAAAAGCCGATGCCAGACACCCTCGCCGTCCGGGTCCAGCAAAACAGCTTTGTGACCGGCAACGTCAACCACGCTCGTCTTGTGCTGGGCGGCATTCTCGGCCAGGTTGCGCGCGTTGGCTGCTGGAAGTGTCTCAGTGCGCCGCGCCGCGCGGGTCTCGCTCTCTTTTTGCTCATTCGCCAAAACGTCAGCGGCGGCACCTGGTTGGATGCCGCCGCCTTCGCCTTCGCGTCTTTCGCTGTTTTTAGAAGTCGCTAATACCTGACCTGGGCGTTCGGCTCCCGCTTCGCCCGCTCGTTGGCCGATGCGGTCGTTTGCTCCACCATCTTCTGCGCTTCTTCCTGCGGATTCAGGCGGGGCGATTTCGCGGCCAGATTCTTCTTCGGGGGAATAGGCGGCGATGTCATAAATTGCTTTTCCTCTCTCACCCTGGAAAATACCCTCCTGCTTCAGGGTCTCCAGTTCAGTTCTCATCCGCTCCAGCGTCTTCTCGTGATTCCATTGTAAAGCATCCTGCAGGGTTTGATGAACATTTTTTATGGGATATGCAGCGTCCCTTGCGCCAGAGTTCTCTGTGCCGCTTACGCCGATCCGGTCCCCGTACTTATCCATCATCTCCAGCAAGACCCGCGGCACGCTTGAATAAGCATCGGCCATGTAGCTCAGCGGAACCGTTCTACCGATTCCCTCCTTCCCTCCATGACCAACCGCGCGCAGCGCCATGCGCCGCACGGTCTTTGCCGGATCATCTACATGAATCCAGTTGATACGAGGCTCCCGGCCAGCAGCCAGAAGTTTATCAATCAACGCTGTTGCATCGTCCAACTTAGCTGCTATGTCTTCAATGCGCAGACCTACCCCATCCGGCAGTGCTCCCGACTGGTTCCAAGTCTTACCGCTTCCAGGAGACGCGGTGACAATTTCGACATTACGGCGGTCCGGCAATATGGGAGTGGCTAACTCTGCTTTCAGTGCAGCATCGGCAACGGCTTTAGCTGAAGAGTGAACGTCGCGTTCGCCGCGCACCGGATCCCTTTGAAATACCGGATATAACTTTTTGGCCGCATCAGTTGCTATGGTCAGAACACCCTGGCTCATGTTTTTGACTCGGTACTCATCCATCAGCTCCGGAAGGTGGCTCTCGGTGTAAGCAATAACTTGCTTTTCCTGAGGAGTTCCACTGATTGATGGGATCTTGAGTTTTTCGGGCGTAGGGACAATTTTCAAATCGTTCTCGGAGACGGGGTCCATCTTTAGACCGCTGGCGAGAGTTACACGGCCGCGGCGGGCGGCGCCATTCACTCCGCCATTGAAGTAATCGAGGGTTGCGTGGACCCAGTTACCGTCGGCATCTTTCACCAGAACCGGCGTGCTTTGATGGCCTTGCTTAAAGATGTTTGACGACGCTTGGGGTGGCCGCGGGGCTCTTAGCTCAGGCCGCCGGCTAGCTTCGATTCCGGCGTTCCTTCCGGCGGCGCCTGTGGTGGCTGGTTCTGCGGGAGGTCGCGATGCACCGGCGGCAATCCCATTGCCTTCGCCGCCGCCACGTGCCGGCTCTCCGGCGACGCGTTGAGGTATGCCCTCATTCCTTGCCGGAGCCGGTTGCGGCTGGACTGCCGCTGCGGTGGTCTCGGTGCGGAGGATTTCGCTGATGCCATTGTGGAACTCCTCGTCAGTCAGTTTACTCCCAAAAGCGTGGTTGAAAGCATCAAAAGCCTCGCCGCCGCCAAACATTCTGGTTTCGCCTGGCAGATTCTGCTTGGCGTCGGTTGCAAACTGCGTAAAGCGCGCCCGTACAGCGTTGGGCTTTTCGTCGAGCACGCGCACCAGCGCATCAACCACCGGATTTCTTCCCGGCCCAAACATACTCTGCTGGTTGACCGTCAACTCTACCGTCGAGCCGCGCTGGGCAATCCCGGTATGCTCAGCCACTGCGCGCAGCAATGCTGGGCGCAAGGCGGGCACGAGGTTCCATTCGTCAGGCCGCGAGCCAATCGCCGAGATTGATCCCAGGCTTTTCCCGATCTTGTCCTTGATCGACTTCGGCGCAGCATCCAACAAGTGCGAGTCATCGAAGACCGAGCCCATCATCGCGCGTTCGATAAACGTCTTGCCCTCTTCACTCAGCGACTTGCCGTCGGATTCCAGATACTGTGGACGCTCGCGCTCGGTCAGCGCGCCATCCTGTACCATCATCTGCAGAATCTCCGGGCCTTTGCGACTGAGCACCTCGCGCAAGCTGCTATCATCTTCATTCTGCATCGCGCTTACGGCCTGCAAGGTCTCCGGCTTCAACTTCTGGCCGGCACTCACAGCCTTCTCGCTCACGCCCAGCGCGCCGGTCATGCTCTTGTTCAGCTCGGAACCGATGCGCTTGGCTTCGTCCAGGCTCGCTGGCCGGTCGATCTGGCGCACCAGTACGGGCTGGTTCATTCCGTCCACTTGCTCCGGAGTCAGCCCGTAAGTTGCGGCATCGCGCTTGATCGCGTCCCGATATGCCGCTCCGCTCCCCTCGGCATAAATGCGCTGCGTACTCATCGCACGCGAGTTACCGCCGAGCACGGTTCCATCTGGCGTGATCACCGGAGGCCCATTCACCGCATCCGGGTTGGTATTGACGGTGTAGGCCGGATCGTAGTTTTGCGCTTGGGTAATAACTCGGTTCTGCGCTTCCTTTGAATTTTTGTAATCGCGTTCCTGTACGCCCGCTGGGTATTCGGGGTTTGGTTCGAAGCTGGCAGGATGATGGCTGGGCATCAGATCTGCCGCTTCCACCAGACGATAAGTTCCCGGCAGTTTGCGGGTTGGCGTCAGAACGTCGGTCGCTCGACCGTCATGGCCACCAACCGCTGGCCGGATTACTGGCGGGGCGGCTTCGGTGCCTTGGGTTGCTTGCGGGGTGGGAGCTTGAGTCCCTTGCTGGACTCGTCCCACTCCGAGACGTTCACTCCCTGCTTCTGAAGCTTGGCCTTGTTCGCGTGGAAGAACGCCTGCTGCGCTTGGCTCTTGTACGGCATTGGGTGTCTCCTGGGGCCGGGGATTGCCCAGCATGGTTTGTTCCGGCGACTCCTGCAAGATGGCGCGGTTCTGGTTTTCGAGCACCCAGGTCCGCGGCGTGGCCTGATAAGTGTTGCCCACCTTTTCAGCTAAACCCCGTCTGACCAGAGAATCCCAAACTCCGGCAGCTGAGGTGGAAGTAACTTCGTTCTGGTCTGAAACCACCGTGTTTCCTTTGGCGTTCTCAGCCTTGATCGTTTCTTCGTAGAGTTTACTGCCGTATCCCTCGCCTTGGATTCGGACGCTTGAACCTTTGATCTCAACCTTGCCGGGCGCTATTTCTTCTACGCGCAATTTGCCTACCGGCGTTCCTTCCGCCGTACTGATGGAATATGCAATTTGTCCGCGCACGTCGCCAGAGGTCACTACCGCATTCTCGGCTGCTTGGCCTTCCTGCTGAGCCGCTTCCATTTTTGCCTTGATCTGTTTGCCCAACTCGTCAGCCTTAGCCTGGTCGCCTGTGGCCAGCGCTTTCTTCTGCTCGGCGTAGAGATCATCGGTTGCTTTCATGGCCTCCGCAACCGGCTTGGTTACAACCTGTAACTCACTGACTTGATTAGGTTCACCAGGCGCACCGGTCTGGATTCCGTACTGGTCGGCGTTAACGCCATTGCTTGTGATCTTCTCTTTGGAGACCACCGGCAACTGCGTTTCAATTGCCTGCTGGACTGCCGGCACGTCAGCCTGAGTCGGCACAGAAACGCGCGCGCCCAGATGGTCAATATTAGTTTCTGGAGGTTTGCCGCGATCTTCTTTGTTTGCAACAGAATCAGCAGTTTTTACACGCGCTCCTTCCACCTGCGCCCCGGGTACTTGGGAAATCGCGGCCTGTACGTTCTGTTCAAGAGGCGCTTTCTGTGCCTCTGCGGAGGTGCGGATCTCAGCAGGATTAGTGCTCGCTTGGACGACTGGGCGCTCGGGCGATGTTCCACGTGGAACATTTTCACCGGCCACGGCCTCGGACACTGTGGGCTGGCCGACTGTGGAACTTTCGGCAAGAAGCCGAGATGGATCAGTTTCTGGAACAGGCGCAGGGGATGGAATACGACCGCCCTTGACGGTAAATCCCTGCTCGCCTCCTATGGTTGCTGAGCCTTGGAACGGACCGACTCGCACATTTCCGCGAACGCCGCCGCCAATGTTTGGGCCTACAGCCCCAGAGAATCCTGGACCTCGGACAGTTGCGCCAGGGAATTTCTTCACTCTAAATCCGCCGGGGGCAGTTTGGTCTGGTGTTAAGACATCGGGATGCACTTCAATGCCAGCCGCGTGCACGCCATGACGTGCCATGGTTCCAAACATTAAGGCATTTAGAACCGCGCTTGTCGCGTCGTAGGCCGCCTGTGGATTATTTCCAGCCTCGACATCGGACACCGTAGCGCGCCCAGCTTTAATTGTTCCCTTGCCCGCTTGATAGCCAAAATAGACGGTGGCCAGCTTTGAAATAACGTCTTTTCCGCCCAGCGCGGCAATCAGAGCCGCCTGGTCGACGCGTGAAAGGCCGGAAGCAAAGTCCTGTACCGCATCGGTCATCTTCGCGGCGATAGGGTCATCTTGCCGTTTTTCGCCTTCCTGGCCTCTAAGCCAAATTGCGGTGTTTACTACCGGAAGATTGTGGGGGTTGGGTGCATGCCCGCCAGGCCTGGGTGCAGCCTTGCGCCCTGCGGCCACGTCAGCTTTGTCCTGCTCATATTGTGTGCGCTCATCTGGCGTCAGGGCGATGGTTTTGGCGGTCTGCTCGGAGGTAGGGATCAACCGCGGCATCAACTGGTTCCAGTTCTTTTCCCGTTCCCCGGTGTCAGCATATCTCTGTTCTTTGGCCCGATTCTGCAACTGCTCCCAGGTTTCCGGCGACATGTACGCTCGCCGCTGGGCATTTTCCAGTGATGGTGCAACAGGCACCAGAGCGTCCATCAGCGGCTCCTCTTTCATCGCCGCCCTGGGCATTTGTGGCTGCGCCAGCCTCACTGGTGAAACTGGCACAAGCTGCGGTCCGGTTGGAGTTTGTTCAAGAGCGAAAGGCTTTACATCCTCCGATGGCGCAAGAACCTCAGTTCCGGGGATTGGTTGATGCGTTATCGGATCAATTTTTGCAGGATTAAGTATCTTTTGACTTGTAATTGCGGGTGGTGGTGTCGTGCGTAGCGTGTCTTGGGTACCCCGCGCCGCGCGGATGCTCTTCTGGAATTCTTCCTCCGCATTTCGCGGCTGAGGCTTAACAGGCAAAGTAAACTGGCTTTCGGGTGGGTTCTGCCTGTTGAATTCTCGCTCCGCTGGGCTGAGAGGAGTTGCCGCTTCCTCGGGCATCAGCGGCTTGAGTCCGGCACCTACGGTCGCCGGACGAGCGCGCCTCTGCTCGCGATTCTGACGATTAATATCCTCCAAACTATTGACTGAATTCGGAATGTCTCCAGGTGCTGCCGTTGGCTGTGTAGGCGTTCCAGCTGTCACATATCCTACTTCAGCTCCAGGCAATCCGCCAGTCTTTAGTCCCTCCCATGCGCCGGTGAGCCGCTGGCTCAATGTTGGCGCTGGCGGTAGACCGTAGAGATCATGGAAGGTGGGAGGCGCGACGCGCACGGGTGGGCGCGGAGCAACCGGACCGACCACAGGAGAGGCTTTGGGAGTTGGCGCTGGGCCAATCACTTTATAATTTGCAGGGATGTCGCTATAGGCCAGTACCGGCGCAGAAGTTGGTGCAGTGAGAATCTTGTAGCCGCTCGGCACATCACTGAATTGAACTTGGTCTCCATCCATTATTCAGGCACCCATTTTCCAGCGCGTTTTACTTCTATTGTTCCATTGGGCGCTTGACGGCGAGTCCCATCTGGCGCGGGCGATTGCTTTGCGGCGGCTGCCGGCGCATTGGCCGCTGGGTTAGCGCCTGGAGCTTGACGACTCACTACCTGGCCATCTGCCCCAATCTGCGCCCCGTGTTTCGCGAGTTGTTTGTTCGCATCCAGCCGAAACTGATCGACTTTCGCGGCATACTGGTCTGGCGTGAGCAGATCGCCCGCCTTACGATTTGCCATTTCATACATTGCTGCGCCCTTGCGCAGGTAGCTGCCGTCGGGTTGATGGTCGTAGTTGTTGATGAATTCCTGCTTTTTCCCGGTTGCGTCGGCCACAATCGCACTCACCGCCGCGTCGCCCGCGTCACCCGCGCCGCTCTTGCCACGCACAGACTGATAAATCGATTGCTCAACGTCCGGCGTCATCTTTTGGTTCGGGTTTGCGCGCTGCCATTGGCCCACCTGGCGGTTGTACTCCTGTTCTTCGAAGGTGCCCTCGCGCGCGGGTTGGACCTCGCCAGTCGCCAAATAGCGGCTGCGCGTGTAGCCCGGCTTGCTCAGAATCGGGTCAGCATTGGCAAAGTTCAGTCGACGAGTCTGGGTCTGCATCGCCTCGCGATCTTTTCCGCCCGGATCCTGCTGGTTCTCCAGTTCTCCTGGCAACTTTGCCAAATCAACTCCACCGGTTACCGTGCGACCAAAGGCTTCTCCGCCTTCATTGAATCCCTTATCGCGAGCTACACGTAGATCCTGAGCCCGCTTGAAGTTTGCGGCGACATTTTCAGATTGTTCTTTGTCCGCCGCAAGCGTCTGATTGTACTTGTTCATTGCGATGTCGTAAGTGTCGGTCGGTGCTCCGTATGCTTTACCGCCCGTCGATGCTGGGTTTATTGCTCCGCCGAGCGCGCCAATTGCAGGCCCTAAAATTCCGCTCTTGCCGGCACCCTCCATCATGCCACCGGCCGCCCCGCGCAATCCGCGCAGCAACCGAGTACCGAAACCAGGCTTGTACGTTGAAACATCGGGACGGTTCAGTTCATCGGTCGTAGTTTTTTGTTGTGAGGCAAGAAAGGCAGGATCGTCCTGCATCTCCCGGGAATTTGCCATCAACTCGTTGCCCGCGCCCATCTCGCGCTGTAATCCCAAACCGGCCAGCTTGGCGGGATCGGTTTCAGTTGCTGGCTCTGTTGGCGCTGAGCGCTGGCTCGCTGGGAACAACTGCGGCGCCGCGGCGCGCGCGCGCGGCAGTGCCGCGGCAGCGCGCGCCGCTTCAAGCATCCGCTCATCCGGGTCTCCTGCGCTGGACGGCGCGGGCATTCCCTCCCACGCCGCCGGATCCTGAACATTCGAAGAATACGGACCGTCCATCAAATCCTCCCCTTGTTGCGTCTGTGATTTACAGCCCGCTTGTTACATCAGGTGCCACTTCGACCCGACCGCCACCTCGGCGCCAGTACCCAAGTCCTTTGTGGCCTGCTCGCCGGATTGACCGTAAAGTCCTGCCTGCATTTCTTCGGGTTTGGCGTTGTAGCCGGCCTCGCCCTGCAGCCGCTGTTGGGTTGCCTGATTTTCAGACGACGTCATGTTACGCTGGTTTGCCTGGCTCACCTGCTCCGCTGCCGCAATACCAGCCGCCGGGTTTTGACCGCTGCGCACTCCCGCACCCTGAATCGCCTGGGCTGTGCTCTGCGCGCCGCCTGCGGCAGTATCCGCAAATTGCTGATTTTGGCTGGTCTGAAACTGACCGCCTTGTACATAGGGATTTTCAGCCCCATATTTTCCCAGCTCACTTTCGGCGGCCGTGTAACTCGATTGGGCATTCTTGGCGTTGACCGCATTCTGATCCTGCGATGCCGCAAAATTCTGATTTCCTTGTGCCTTGCCCATGACCAATACCCCTCTCTGGTTTTTTGGTTACGCCGCGCTGGGGATTCCCTCAGTGTCTTTAATCTTTGCCTGACTTCCTTGGCTCGGAACGCCCTCGGAGTTATCGCGCCAGGGCGAGATCGGTGGTATTCCTCCGGGTAATCCTGCCGCCTGAATTGCAGATGCTGTGCTTCCTTGCTGTGGCCCAGGAACGCCGCCGCTCGACGATGGAACTCCACTCTGCGGCTGATTGTGAAGTGCGTAATTCTGGTAGTCATTGAGATAATTTCCGAGCTCATGCTTGAAGCCGCCGCCTGCTGGAGCCGCCGCTGTCGTTGAACTTGCAACTGGCACCGCCGGAGTTGAGGTAGCCGCAGCCCCTGTTGCCGGTAATTGTTTTGCAAAAGCAGAAGAATTTAAGCCGCCGCTGATAGCTCCCGATGGCCCACCCTTTACATATCCTTTTGCTACGTCTCCCAAGCCCGTCATTACACGGCTCCCAAAGGTAGCCGGCGCTTTTTGAGCTACAGCGCCTGCGCCCTTTTCAGCCGCGGCAGTGGCCCCCTTTTCAGCCAAGGCTGCGGCGGCTTTGACTGCGGCGGCTTTGGCTGCGGCGGCCGCTGCCATAATGATCGCAGGAATAAAGCATATTGTGATCATTCTGGAACCTCTCTCAAATCCCGATAAAAATGAGCCAGGGTGTCGTCGAACCGTTTCATACGCAGCCGCTTATTCATTGTCTTCTGCCAGAGGTCCACACGAGAAAGTGGCACTAGTGAGCGGAAACCTCGAAATCCCAACTGCTCCAGAATCCACATGGCGGCTGGGAGTTCTTGATGCAGCATCTGCGCGCTCGATCTCACATCCAAGCCAAAACTCATTACCTCTGGAATCGCTTCGAAGATGTAAGCCTGTGTTATCTGTCCATTGCAAACCCGCTTCATGGCAATGGGAATGTTCGGCAGACGCCTGCCTTCGCGGTCAAAGATTTGCGGCGGAGTGTAACTGGTTCCGTCCACCTGATTCTGTTCCTGGCAAAGCTCCTCAAGCCGGGGAATGTCCCTCGGCAGAAGATGCAAAAAATGCGATTCCATTGATTAGCCTATCTCTTCGGTCCGGTGAAAATCGGTGTTTGGTGGTGCGCGGCAAATTTCCTGGCAAGCTCATGATTTTTCATCAGCTTTTTCAGCTCTTCCGACTGTCGTGCTTTGTGGTCAAAATGAGCGCCGGCGGTGTCGCGCAAACGCCCGTCTTCATGCAAAATCACTTCCCCGCCGACAGGCTTTCCATTCGCGTCCAGCGTTGGCTCAGTGCGTAACTGAATCAGTAACTCATGACGAGCCGGTACGCCATGGATGGTCTTTACGCTTCGTTCGATAAAGCGGGTAACGTGCATCATCCGATCCAGATCGATATGTTCAGTTTCAATTTCCCAAGCCATAACTAGCCTCTCTTTAGATTGCGGTCAATCTCCCGCCGTTTCCGCCGGTCGCTCCGCCGCCACCCGAAGTTCCGCTGCTGACTCCCACCGCGCCAACCGGACGTACATTATCGTGCGCCAGCAGTCCTCCAAGCGTTGGGCTAACCACATAACCGTGCCCTTCAACGTGGCCGACGTACTGCGTTGTGTTTGGCGTCAGACCGACAATCGTTGCCGAGGGAAGAGTAGTTTGCACCGCCCCTTTTTGCGCGGTAAATGCAGTCAAAGGTCCAGAGGTTCCATGCACGCGCACTTCATTAACCACTCCAGTTTGCGATGAGTCAACTACCCCATAATTCGTCTGATTGAAAGCTCCAGCATCTGAGATTGCGGAACTTGAAACAAGTCCGGCGTTTGAAGGAGATTCTCCTGCGGATTGGTAATTGCTCCAGTTTACCTGATCGTGGCTTGAGCGAATCCTGAAGTGATACTGCGAACCCGGATCGTTTACTACCACACTGGTCGCCATCGTCGCCGGCATCACCACTGGAGATGGGTTTCCAGTGAAACTCTTGAGTGGCGAGTAACTTACTTCATGCCAAATCGGTTTTCCTTGAGCATCGGCCGGATTTGTGATCTGGATGTTATGAGCGCCGTTGGCGCCTGATACATTGAAGCCAACTCCTTTCGGGACTGTTCCCGACCCCGGCTTGATGCCGCCTTGCTGAATCAGATTGCCACTGGGGAGAGCCGCCTTCACGTTCTGCACCACTGTACTCATCAACTGGCGGAAGTCCTCACGGGGACCACCAGGAAGGCTCTTTGCCACGCTCTCAATCTGCGCTTGCAGCGCTGGACTGCCTTGATTTGGAGTCGTCATCCTTCCCACTCTCCGCGGCCAACGGTGAACGGAATCAGAAATACAGTCATGGATTTCAGGCTCGCCCAGCATCCCGGCTGCTTGCCGTTTGTGAATCTCACCCTGAAAAACTCGCTGATTTCAGGGCCGCACTTGCCGGTGATCCCAACTTTCTGTTCGGACGCTAAATCGAAGTAACCATCACCGATGGGTATCTCGTTCTCTTTTGGTCCGCCCGGGTCGGCGTCCTGATCGCGCGCGGCAAGGAAACTCCAATAGATGCGGCCAATTCCCAATGCGTTGAGATTGACACCCTCGGGCTTGCAAACTGCCTGCATCAGGCCGGCGCAGACTGACTCCCACTCCCAGTCGATACCTTGTCCGTTGTCGCTGTAGATGCCCGGCGTTCTCGCCTGCAGAGCGCCATCTGGAGAACTGTCTCCGTAGATTATCTGACTTACTCCAAAACTCGAATCTGGCTGGGTGGTCCAATCCGGTCCGTCGATAAATCCCGGTCCAGGGGGCAAGGTTCGATCCATGCGCAGGCAGAGCGTAGCAGCTACATCGTTGAAGCTCCAGCGGCGAGCCGCGTCCATGGAGATTTCCTTGCCGCTGAAAGTAGAAAAGTGAATGGGGCTGTTCCATCCTTCGAGATAACTCAGAACAAACTCTTGGTTGTTTACCGTGCTAACTCCGGTCGGAACCTGAATCCTTACCGTGTGCGTATCTTCATCGATCGTGACACAGATATTCTTGGCCGCAGCCCAGTTGATTGTAGACCACTGACGAGGAACCTCCTTACTCATCATGTCCGGATCGCTCTCGTCGTACTTATACAGTCCGCTGCGATGCACAAAGACAATAAACTTTCCGTTTGCATCCCAGGCTCTGAATCCGCACGGGCCTACATCGCTCCAACGCTGTACCGCCTGCCAGCTACTGGCATTGCCGGTGTTTGGAGTTAGTACATATCCGCCCTTCTCTCTGAGCGCAAAGATTGTGCTCTTGTAGGCGTCGGTGAATCCAAAGCAGCGCTGTCCGTCCGAAGGAAAAGGAACGGGGCCGGTATCTGCATAGACACTTTCTGGATCGCCGCCGATTGAAACCAGACCGCCCCCAGAGTAGCCCAGCACGCCGCTGTAAGCCAGACAGTTGACTGTCTTGAGGTAATCAATTCGGCAGGCTTGGAAGGGGGCTAGTATGTCCGTTCGATCATCGACATTGTTTTCGGTGTCCATCCAGGTATCCGTAAAGTTGAAGTTGGCCTGGGTGGTTACATTGTCGAAGATCGCTGTTGCCGATTGTTCTACGTCGTCGATCAGCGTGGTTGTCGGCCAGACTACATTTTGGCTGGGCGACGTAAGATTGACTAGACCAGACCAGTTAAACGGTCCATCCTGCGAGGCATCCGCGCCAGTGAAAGCGATAAGTCTGGCTACAACGTTGGATGGCCCACTGAGAATATTGAAAATCCCGATTTCCCAGCCATCCTCATCCACGTCGTACTGGATCACGCTCGCAATAGTGAAGCCTGAAACTGTCTCATTTGTGTTCATCCACAGCAGAGCAGCATAGCGGTAGCCCTGCCCGCCATTGGCGCCGCCGGTCTCCGTATCCGCCACGATTGCTCCGCCGGGGCCAGTTCCGTTCGAAGTGGGAGGATTCTGGCCAGCCGCGGTGTTCAAAATAAATGGAGTGTCTCCCGGCTGGTAGTAGCCGACAAGCGCAAAGGCGGTAGACGGAGGGGCAGGAGTTCCTGTTGCAACATCCGCCTCATAAATTCCCACCGATTTAATTGTGTAAAGTTTGTTGTTGTCGGCGTCCTCGGGAACGGCCACGGTCACGAGTATGGAGTCGTCAGCGTTGGTGTTGATAATAGAATTGGTCGGGCCGGCCTTGGTCTCTCCGTTGTCGTTTGTGTAAGTCTGCAGAACATAGACATCGCGGCCAGAGGGGAATCCTCCCACTGGCAGTGTCGCCGTGTTGTTTATGGGAGGCGTGTTTCCCGTCAATACATTGTTTGCGATGATGGGCGTCGTGCCCGGGGTATAAGGGCCTGAGGTGTTGTACAGGTGGTAGATGATTGGATTGGTGGGCGACTGTCCGCTGGCAAACACGGCAACATAGGCATTGACTCCCGTAACCGTGGGACCATAGCTCGATGCTTGAGCTAAATCAAGTTGAACTCCTTGATTCGCTGCCGTGGTGGTGATGTTAGAACTTCCTCCGGCTGTGGTTTCTCCGGCCGAGTTCAATAACGTCAAAACCACATATAAGGTCGAGCCAAGCGGTATCGTCCCGGCTCCATTAACCAAAGTCAATCCTACCGCCGGCGGAGGCGTTACCGTGCTGTTTGCCGGAATGCGCTGGATTTGCACCTGGACATCCGGCGTTGGCAACTGACCTGGCACTACGCGCGCCGTTGTAAGGTTTGGCGGCGCGCTTCCGCTTCCAAGTCCTGTGACGACTGCATTGGTTCCGAGAGAAAACAGACCATTGAATTCTTTGTAATCTGAAAAAGGTGGCGCTAGATTGCCGGTTGCAACCGTGGCAACGTAAACGTTCATGCCGAGCGGCACGTAAGAGGCTGAGAGATTCGCAATCCAATTTGGCAGCGTATTCAGAGCGGGGATTGCAACGGAAACCGATGCGCCCGAACTTACATTGACGGCCACGGCGGCCACGCTGGGCGTCGTCTCTCCCTGGTTATTGACAAACGTTACCGCAATGTAGACATCCTGACCGCCGGCAAAGCTTCCACCTGATCCTACCGTGAGAACCGCCGTAGCTGGAACAGGCAAACGGTTCGCCATCGCCATGGTGTTTTCTTTCCAGATGACAGGAACCAAACCTTGCGCGATCTGTGCGGCCGAGAGAACCTCGGTGACAGTGACAGGACTTACTGGCGTTGAAGTAGTGAGAGGCCAGGTAGGCTGATTCGGACCGGTCGCGCCAGCGTTCTGCGCCTGATAAGTGTGGCCGTTGCCTGTTGATGGCGTTGAAGGGCAGCAAACCTCCATCGCGAGGCAGTCGGTGTTCGGCTGCCAGTACCAGCCCACCGGCTTCATCCCGATAGGATTGAGCGGCGGCTTGCCGGTGTTGTTTTGAATTTGCTTGGGATCGAAGCAGAGGCCAGGCCCGGTCGGCACATTCAGATCGCTGAAGGCCTGCCAAACCTTATTCTCGGCGTTGCAGCCAATCATGTGAGATTTTAGGGGAGGACTGAAAAGAGGGGTTGCGGGGATCTTGACCATGCGGCCAGTGCCTACTGGATACTCGCGCCAGAGATTGCCTGCGGCGTCGAAGACGTAGGGCATATCGAAGAAGGTTTCGGTTGCCAACTCAGGCTCGTACTGGAAGAATCCAGCTCCGGTAATCTGAGCTTGCACACTGGTTTGCATGGCCAGATTGATCCCGGCGCGCGTGCTGGCGCACGTCACGCCGGGAGATTCCCGGGTAAAGTCCGTATTACGGCACAGGGCAGCCAGGCCGATCGGTAAATTCGTCGGATCGTCCTGGTCCACCTGGCCGAGAAACCGGTTAAAGACTACCGGCTTTCCAAACCATTGCATTGTCTGGCCCCGTGGCTACTGGTTGTGCGGAAGAGTGATGGCGAGTTGAATAGCAGAGCTGGGACCAGTAAGTGCGCTCACATTTGGCGAGGCAGTAATAGCAGTGGCTGCGGAAATGGTAACCGGGCCGGTCGTCACAAGAGCGCGGCCGTTCAATGTTCCACCGCCTAGAGTGATGCCACTTACCGCCAGGATGTTGCCATTAACAGTGGAGGTTGCTACGGAAGTGAAAGCGCTTCCCGCCACGAATACAACGTTTTGCGCCTGGGCGCCGTTAGCCAGAGAGATCGTCTGGCCACTGGCAAGGTTGATCGTCGATCCGGCGATAAAAATAAACGTGGCGTTGGGGTTTCCCTGGGCATCCAGAATAATGCCGGTGGGCATCGTCAAGCCAGCAGCTCCAACGTAAACGCCAGGGGTCCAAGTTGCAATGGTCGAACCGTTACCTCCGGTGCTTAGGTTGGCAAGGCCAGAAAGCGTCGGCGTCAACCCCTGGTAGTGCGCAATTGCGGCGGCAAGAGCAACCTGAGCAGCTGTCGCATTGGCGCTGTTGTCAATCACCGCCGGCGCAGTCAGAAGCCCCGGCGGGAAGCCCGTAATGCTGCTCGTTGGAACCGATCCAATGTTGCCGCCCACAACCGTGGTGTTTCCGGTGTTGGTGATGCCGGCTGAAGCAAGCAAAGCATAATTACCTGCTGCTCCTAAAAAGGCGGCCTGCGTTCCAGCGCCCGAGGCGGCATACGATGTGCCGGTTGGCAATTCAACTCCTCCAGGTGCATACATGCGCAGTGCAAACCCGTTCACTGGAGCGATACCCTGGGCCACTCCTTCTATCGGAGCGGGCATAATCAGGGGATGCGGGTTTACATAGTATCCACCAAGGTCTTCCGCTTCAACCGTCGGCGCCTGGGTGTATGCAAACGGCAATTCCGGCGTTGGAATCTGGTTTGGGTTGGTGAATCCGAGCGGGTTGTTTCCAGCTGAGTATGGCGCCAGGTTGAGTGGGTCGCCCACTCCGTTTACGCCGTAGTTTGCCGAAAACTTCGCCAGAAATGTCAATGTGTCCGGGTTTTCTGCCGGCGACACGTCGATTAGTTGCAGTGAAATCATTGTTTTGTCCTCTCTCGGTTGAAATCGGTTAGTTCCAAAACCACTGAGCTAGCCCGCTATCCCGGCACATACGCTGGAATCGCGCTGGCTCAGCCTGCTTCTGGCGCATCAGTTCGGCAATGATGTTGTCTTCCGCGGCCTGGCCTTTCGTGGCATAACCTTCCAGAATCGCTGGATTGCTGCGCTCCACCCCGGCCGTCGCCGCACTTTCATAACAGGTCGGGATCCAAACGTCTTCGTGCGTGCACAACAGGTCATCGTCAGTTACCAGCATCTGCGGGTTGAATTTGCCGGTGACCTCAATGTCAATCGGCTCGTTCACAGGCGTGATTTCAAGTTTGTTGCCGATCATCGAATAGTAAAGCGGACCACCCAGTCCATTGGAGTTCATCAGGCTTGGGTTTGTGTGCGGCAAGGTGCCAATGTTTCTGATCTTGAAATACCGTTGCACTGGAACGCCGGCAGGCTTGACCCAAATCTCCATCACATCGAAAAGCCCGGCGAGCAGTGCAGGTGGGTTCTGCTGAGCGACTGGCTGGCCAGCGAAAGCGGTTGCATTCTGCCACTTGTAAAGGCTTGTGGTGCCGGCCGGAATGTTCAGGATCGGCACCACGGCAGTCAGATTCTTGGCGCTGGCGTTCTTGATGTTCAGGTTTACCGCGGCATAGGTGATGTTGAGCAGCGGCAGAATATAGCCGCGCTTCACCCATTGGCCCTTTGGGTCTCCCAAAAGCGCCTGAATCTGCCCAATTGCGTCGCCAAGTCTCATCATTGCGTCTGACCTTTATGCTCCGGCTGGTTGTGCCGCGGGCTTTTCTTTCTTCGTTTTTGTGCCGCGGCCCTCGAGCTTTTCGCGCCGCGCGCGCCGCTCTTCCATTACCGCGAGCACCTCTTCGAGTTTTTCTTCAGGCAGGACTTCAAGGAAGGCCATCGGTACCACCTTGCCCGCCATAAAGGCATCGAAGGCGTCATATGGTGCGTTGCAGTTGCGGCAGAAGTAGGCATCCGGAGAGGGCTGCTGAGTTCCGCACTGCGGGCAGGGAAGCAGGGTTTTCATCTCCCCAGTTACTGCCAGTTTGGCGGTGGTCCACTCTTGTAGCTTTTCCTTCCAGCCCATCTTCACAGCGAAGCGATCCCAGTCCCGATGGGTGTTGGTCACCATCTTGCGGCTGACAATATCCTGCTCGTTCCAGAGCGCGTCAGCCTGCTGAATGATCACGTCGCAGTAATTGCGCTGCGTTTCGAAAATCCGTCCAAGTTCATCCACGAGCAGTGTCTCGCGCAGACGGTAGCTGTAAACAGTTGAATCCGACAGCAGGACACGTTCCGGAACCCAAATGCGGCCGCCGGTCTTGGCCAGGTTCGCCGCGCTCAGCGTGTGGGGATTCTGATCGAACATCAGAATGCCGCCCATCAGCTTGTTGTCCGGCGAGTTGTACTGGTTCCACAACTCACAGGCGATCGAATGCGGAGAGAACATGCGCGCCTGGCAGACCGGCATATCGATTGGCAAAATACTATCGGTCTCATGCCCGGTCACCGTCGAGTAAAAAGTGGGCTCCTTATCGGGCTTTCCTTCGCCGACCATCGGGCTCGCGATGTATTGGTAATGACCTTCGATCCACCGGCCCATGAAGGGAATGTCGAGGTGGTGGTGTTCGCTGGCTCCAGCCTTCTGCACGCGAAGGTTGAGCTGGCCTTCAATCACCAGGTCTACTGGGTTGTAATTGACGACGGTGCAGGGGCGAAGCGGCCCGGTAATCCTGCCGTCTGGTCCTTTCATGGTTTCGGTTTGCATCCGGCGAATCAGGTCGAGCAGTTCTTTCTGGCGCTTTGTGGCGGCGCGGCCTACCTTGCCGAGCTGCGTTGAACGTTCGGGCAAACCAAGCATTGCTTGCGGATCGCTGATCTGTATTACGGGCATTTCTTCTGGCATTTCCTTATCTCCTGAAACGGGTTAGTTGCGGCTTTCGCCCCAATCCTCACTTGCGCCAAAGTGGCCGTTCAGGCCCGCTGCGGCGGCCATCCTATCCCTCGCCTGCTGCGCCGCCAGGCTGGTTGACTTCCAAACCTGTTCGAGCGACTCCTCGGCCGCGTTGATCTCGCGCTCCAGAGTTTCCTGCGCACGCTGGCGCTCGGCGATCTCTGCCGCCATCTCTGCCCGGATGTAGGCCTCGATGTCGCGTGGATTTTCGCGCTGCATCCGCATGTAATCGCGAATGGCTCCGCGCAAGTCGCCGGCGGCGTCCAGTGTCGCCCAAGGTCCGGCCACCATGAAGTAATCGCCAGAGGCGGGAAATTCCTGCACAAACAACGGCGTGTCGGGATCTTCCGCGCGGTGCGACTTCCACTCCCAAGCTCCGCCCCAGATTGAGGGGCCGAACCAGCGCTGCAAAATCCAGGCTGATGGGTCCGTGCCCTGATACCGCGGCAGTTGATACCGGCCGCCCTGAATGCGGTCAATGGTTACTTTGCCGTCGCGGATGATGTCCTGCTCGACCCCGTGCGCAAAGTGGCGCATGGTTCCCTGGCAGAGGATCCGGCAGTCACCGGCGCGCACCAGCCGCCACATCGCGCGGCCGTGCGGCGTCAGGCCGCCATACTCGATCAGCAGCATTCGTATAGCGCGCGGCGTCTTGCGTTCGATCTCATCAAGAACCATCAGGCAGCCACCGCTTCGTAAGTTGCTTCAAAAATATCCGGTTTGCAGGGATAGAATTCTCCCTTTACATCTTTGATTATCCAGTCGCCCTCTTTAGCGTTCATAACACCTTCGAGAGTGGCTATTTGAACGATGCGTTCACCTTCGATTTGAGTCACTACGAACTCGAAGTTCCCAAAATCGAGGACTTCAGCAGCATTTTTACCGGTATACCTAACAGCTTCAATTACAACCGGCTTTTTGCGAAACTTTGCCATGTTGGTAACTCCTTAAAGTTCGCCCGGCCCATCTCTGAGCCGGGCGGCCTGCTCCGTTTAGTCAGCAGCAGCTTAGAGACTAAGTGCCAGCGGCCATGACCGGGTTGACATACAGGTTGTAGGTGTACACGTGCGCCCAGGGGAGCTTCGTGTAGAGGTTGTAGGCGTCCTGAAAGAGAGCATCGCTCTCTGAGGTTGCCTGGCCGCCTACCGTGCGGAACCACCAAATGCCGTCCAGAGGACCGGGAATCATTCGCTGGCTGCCGGGGTAGCGAACCTTACGCAACTGGCCTTCCGCGATGTCGTAGAGCTTGTCCACGCCCGCCATCGAGTCGGTCAGCACTACCTGATTGCCGATCATCCAGGGAGCGTTACGCGGAGCCGCAATATCCGGCTGCTGAACCTTTGCGTCGGTGACCATGAAAGAGGTCTTGGCAAAGCCCAGCAAGCG
>Ga0182030_10007726_pt1 | contig 22390 bp, 25 predicted proteins | sample 812S3MmetaG_FD_121299 | JGI IMG/M metagenome (GOLD analysis project Ga0182030, IMG submission 121299) | Permafrost microbial communities from Stordalen Mire, Sweden - 812S3M metaG (Illumina Assembly) | ecosystem: Environmental > Terrestrial > Soil > Wetlands > Permafrost | place: Sweden... | reverse complement strand
CGGTCCTCCTCCCGGCGCGGGATCCGCTCCTCCCGCGAATTGTCCCGATTACCAATAGCACGGCGGAAAACGGGGTAGGCGAGCATGTCAATTCGCAATGGAAGTATCGTGGCGATCTTGTTGTTGCTGAGCGGGATGGCGTGCTCGGCAGAGAAGGCTGGCGGTCACAGTGAGGCACTGGGTTCGGCGTGGGCCGACGCGGGCAAGATGCCCGATTTGTTTAGCGGAATGTGGATGACTTTTTCCAGCATGATCGACGGGGATGAAAAGCTGAACGTTCCTTACACCGCAAAGGCGCAGGAGTATGTCGCCGCTTACAAGCCGAAGAGGGATATTCCCTATGCGCAGGAAGGCTGTAGGTCGCCTGGTCTGCCGATCGCCATGCGCTCGGGCCCAATCAAGTTCACCTATGCGCCCGGGTTGATCAGCATTTACATGCAGGGGGTCGGCCACACTCGGTTTATCAGGATGAACCAGCAGCAGGGCAAGACCTCGCCCAACTACTATGGCAATTCGGTCGGCCACTGGGAAGGAGATACCCTGGTGGTGGAGACCGAAGATTTCTTACCTGAGATCACGTTCCAGTACGGTATTGGCAAGGGTCTGCCTCAGGAGAGAACTATTGGAACAGGCAATCTCCCTCCTCTCGGGGGTGGTCCCCCCGGTGGTGGTCCTCCGGGTGGTGGTCCTCTCGGTGCTGGTCCTCCCGACGGAATAGCGTCTCTATCGAAGGGCATCTGGGGACCGCACGGTGAGGGCATGCATATGATCGAACGGATGCGCTTGGTTAATCCGCAGACTATGGAACTCAAACTCACGGTTTACGATGACACCGTGTGGACGAAACCCTTTGTGTCGGCGACGCGCAACTACAAGCGCATTCAAAAGGGGATCAGCGAAATAGGGCCGTTCAGCGGCGAGCCCGAAGAATGGGTGTGCACCGTATCCATCACCAGCTTCGACCCGGACACCAACACTTACAAGGACAAAGATCCCGAAGATATGGTGAAGTACTTGGATAATCTGGGTCGCTGACTTCTATTCCATCTGCGAGGGCAGTTCCCATGCGCGTACACAAGAGTCTTATTGAAAGGGTGCGACGTGTTCTGGCAGCCAGCGCCGTGGCGTTGCTCGCGGCCACACCTGTTCTGGCAGCGAAAGCCGCTCAACCAGCCGCCTCGGGCTATATTCCCACGATGGCAGATTATCTGGGCGTCTACGACGCGCTCCAGCGCTATCGCTTCGGAGTGGAAAAGCACGACCAAAAGACGCTCGCAAGCGCCTTTTGGGAAGACGGCGTCGATATCGCCGTGCCCAACCCGGGCCAAGAGATCCGTATGCCGCTGACGGGAATCTTCCCGCCGGCTAGCGCCGGACCGCCCGGTTCTAACGCTGGGCCATCACCACCGGGCTTGCAGCCACCGCCTGGTATTACTGCCGGGCCAGTGGGCCCTGGAGGAGGCAGGGAGGGCGAAGTCTGGCACTTACCCTTGGACAGCTACATCCACTTCGATAGTGCGACCCGAGCCACTCACTACGAATACTTCCTGAGTATTTATCCTCAGCCAGAGAAGAAAGCGGAAGCCGGAAGTCAGGGAAACATGAGCTCTGTCAGAACTTCGATCGTCGGTTGGCCGGGCCACTACGAAGACATCCTCGAGAAGCGCCATGGCGAGTGGCGGATCCTGCAGCGCAAGTCCATGATCAACCAAAAGTGAATATGATCTGAAGCCGTATTGCGGTGCTACTGTCGGATGATTGAGTTCATCACGATAGCTTCGATGGTACGCTGCAACGGAGCCGCCTGCGGACCGATCAACGGCACCATCGAGACGATGGCAAGACGCTCCTCGGGAACCGCCCAGAAAAGGCGCGTACCGTCACCATCCCACCCGAAGCTGCCGACGGGCAACCGGGTGCCCGCCACCTCGGGTATGGTGACGCTCAGGAGTCCCAGGCCGAACTTAACGCCTTCGGCCGGAATCCCCATCAGCGGATACCCTCCCATGACGAGTGGGCCAATTTGATTGGATGTCATTTGCCTGACGGTTTCCGGCATCAGGTATTGGCGGCCATTGAAGTTGCCATCGTTCGCCAGCATCCGTGCAAACAATGAGTAGTCGGCGACCGTAGTCCAGAGTCCAGCAGAGCCACTGTAGTACGTCGTTTCATCAGCGATAGGTGGATCAAGCCCTGGTGCAAACGGCACGGCTCGCGCCGTCAAGCCTCGCTTGACGCCGAAGTCTGTGTCGTCCATCCCCAGTGGCTCGAACAGCCGCAGCTGCAAGAACTGCCTGAAATTCATTCCGGAGACGACTTCGACGATCCGCGCCAGAACTTCAAAACCGATACTGTTGCTGTACGCCCAGCGCGATCCGGGCTGAAATTCAAGCGGCATACTAGCCAGCTTCGGAACGAAGGTAGCCAAGGTGTCCGTGGCCTCGCGACGAGGGAACGCGTTGTCGACGCCGTAGATCTGAATCCCGGAAGTGTGTGTCAGCAGCATCCTTACGGTAATGGGCCTTGCGGCCGGCACCATCGCATAGCGGGGTTTGCCCCACTCCTGCGAAGGAGTTAATGGTCCAGGTATTGGAGTGAAGGGCGCGGGTGGCGAGCCTGGCTTAAGTACGCGCACATGTCGCGATCCGCCAAACTCTCGAATGTACTTGGAGACCGGATCATCCAGATTAAGCTTGCCGTCGTCGACCAGCATCATCGCGGCAACAGATGTCACCGCCTTGGTAAGGGACCCAGCACCAAATATTTGACTGTTTTGCAGCGGCTCCCCGCTCACGGCATTGGCTACGCCCTGGGCTTCGAAATGCACAATTTTGCCATTGCGGGCGACGAGCAAGATGGCGCCGGGAATCTGCCCGGCGTCGATCTGTATTTTCAATGCATCATGGATGAGCGCGAGCTTGGCGCTCGAGAGCCCCACGTCCTCGGGTCTGGTAAGCGTTGTTTGCGCCAGAGCTGGCAACGCAATTCCCATCAGAGCCGCGAGAGACGCGACCCGGATTTTCACTCCCATCTTCTTCATGATCTCTCATTCGCTGACAACCGGCTTGACTGGTCGCAAGTGCAGCGCATTGCCGTGCAACCATCCAATGGCCAGCCGGTGGAGAGAGGATTGACGTCGATACTCCTGGCGAGTCCGTAGAATAGCCGCAACATAATCGTTTATGCTGCTCGGAATCGACAATCCCTAAAGTATTAGCTATATTGCAAAAGAAGTCTACCGAACAGGTGTGACGCAAGAACTGCAATAGACAGGCAGGGGTGCTTGTGCTGCCAGGAATAAAGCAAGGTTCTGACGAATGCGATGGTTGGAGCTGGAACGTAACGGTTAGGGGTTCACCATGAAGATCAGCTCTACGGACGCGTGTTTTCGTCACATCTGTGTGCTGGCGGGAACATTGAATGTGGCATTAGTGGCCGGTTCGGCCCATGCGCAGACGGCCGCTGCGAGCGCAGCGAGCCGGGACACGATTCAGGTGGCTCAGGCGGATTCGAGATCAGCTGCCGCAGCCGAGGACTCCACGGCGCTGGAAGAAGTCATCGTAACTGCCGAACGCCGTGAGATCGATATTCAGCGCATTCCCGCATCCGTGAGTGTGCGGACCGGAGATGAGCTGGCAGAGCAAGGCAGATATACCACGGTGGAGATTCTGCAAGACATTCCAGGGGTGATAGCTGTCTCGAACAACTCCAATAACACCGGAAGTGCGGACGTTCAGGGCAACAACATCACGATACGCGGCATCAGCCCCGCCGTTTCCGGCGCCGGCGGCGGTCCCAGTCCACTTTCAGCGACGCCCGAAACCGCGGTTTACGTCGATGGCGTGTATGAGGGCATTGGCAGCACTTACGATCTTGAGCGTGTCGAGGTGCTGCGCGGACCGCAGGGCACGCTTTACGGGCGCAGCGCGACGGCCGGTGTAGTGGCGTTCCATACGCGTGATCCAAGCTTGGATTCCTTTGGCGGCAACGCCGAAGTCGAGGTCGGCAACTACGACCTCAAACATTACAGTGCGGCGGTCAATTTGCCGTTCAACAACACCCTTGCGGTGCGGCTGGCGGGCGACTACCGAGATCAGGGCGACGGCTACTTCAACGAGGCCGATAGAGGAATGGGCCGCACTGAGAGTGGTCGCGCCAAGGTGCTGTGGAAGCCTGTCGATGATTTTTCGTTGCTGGTGGGCGCAGCCTACGAGAGGGATGAAGCCTACTCCGGCGGTAACCAAAGCACGGTGAACACCACCAATCTCGGGTACACGATCGCGACGACCTCCAGCAGCGTTTTCCCCGGCTACAAACTGCAGCGTGAGTCCTGGGCCGAACTCAATTGGGACATCGGTCCCGCTCTCGTGACCTACCAGCCGGCATTTCGCACTTGGTATCAGAACGATGACAGGTTGCAGACGCCCAATTTCATTGGGAGCAACACGCCCCTCGAACAGACAATTCAGACCCCGCTGGACCAATTTCACACCGAAGAGCTGCGTATTGCCTCGAAAGATAGCGCGGTGGGTTGGCAGGCTGGTGCGTTCTATTACCGCAACCATCTGCACACGTCCGACAATACCTTCCTGGCCACCCCGAGCAATTCGGTACTCGCAAGTCAGGCGGTTACAGACGACCAAAAGGACACCAAAGATCTGGGCTTCTTTGGTGAAACGACGTTCTCCCCCATCAACTCTTTGCGAGCGACGATCGGCGTGCGCTACGACACGACTACTGTAGAGACGGGCGAGTATTTCTTCAACAACCCTTATGCATTCTGCGGAACTTTTGCAGCCAACAGTCCGGGCTTCATGCTCCCGCCCGGAGTCAGCTGCACTGGCCCAGGCCAGGCGAGTGTGCCCCCACCGCCGGGTAGCTCCATCAATAACGTGGGCCTTACCTTCCATAATTTCAACTACAAGGCTCGCCTCGAATACGACTTGGCGCCCCGAAACCTGGTGTACGGTATGGTCTCCACCGGCTTCAAGCCAGGCGATGCAGGCATTTACAGCCCAGGTAACGGGGCCTATGCGCCAAATATTTTGTCGGCCGAGAAGCTGACCTCGTACGAGCTTGGATCAAAGAATCGCTTTCTCGATGATTCGTTGCAGGTCAACGCGGACGTGTATTACTACGATTACTCGGGATTCCAAACCACGTACCGTGTGCACGCCCTTGATATAACGCCCATTCCCGTAGCCGTGCCGGCGACAAACATTGGCGCCGAGCTTGAGTCGATCTATAGAATCACGCCATTGGACCGTGTTGGGTTGAACTACAGCTACGTCGAGTCTCGTTGGAAGAATGAACCGGCCGCATTCGAAGCCGCCTTCCCCCAGAAAGTCCGAGCGCTCATTCCTAACACGGCGACTGGATATTACGAGCACACGTTCAACTTGCCCGGCGGTTCAACCTTGATGGCGCACATTGACGGCCAGTATTACTCACCGCACCTGACCGATAATTTGCATGCAGATTTGCTCGCTATAGGGCAGGAACAATACGTCGAGGCCGGTTCCCAGACCATAGGAAACCTCTCGGGCACGTGGTCGGTTAAGGATGGTCATTTGTCGGTTACTGCGTACGTGCGCAACTTTACCAATGCGCGTTACACCACCTACACGTTCTCAGGTAGTGAGCAGAGCTATCTGGCGGACTGGAATGATCCGCGCATCTACGGCGTCATTCTGTCGGCTCATTATTGACCCTCAGCGCTCGAATAGGACCGAGGGCAAGGGCACAGGCGCTGTCAACGAGTTGGTTTGCCGCATGGAGGCAGTACCGCAGGAGTGGAGGCAACCAGGATCCATGCCCGGTGCGCACCAAACCTCCACCTCGGCACAGACTGGAAGCCTTTATGAGATACGCAATCAGGGCATGTGGTCGAGTCGGAGGTCTGCGATTGGTCCCGCTGTTGAGTCTCGCTGCCTTGGCTCATGCGGGTGACCAAAATGCTGAATCGTCCGCGGTGCGCAACGGTGCCAACCCGTTGGGCTCTACCTGGGCAGACGCTGGCAAGATGCCCGACCTGTTTAGCGGAATGTGGATGACCTTTTCCGGCTTCGTTGAGGACGATGAAAAACTGAACGTTCCTTTCACCACAGAAGCGCAGAGGTATGTGGCCGATTACAAGCCGAAGAGGGATATCCCCTATGCGCAAGAGGGCTGCAGGTCCCCTGGATTGCCGATAGCCATGCGCATGGGGGGCGGGATTAAGTTCACCTATGCGCCCGGGTTGATCAGCATTTATATGCAGTCGCTCGGCAACACTCGATTTATCAGAATGAACCAGACGCAAGGCAAGACATCACCTAAGTACTACGGTAATTCGGTGGGCCACTGGGAAGGAGATACCCTGGTGGTGGAGACCGAAGACTTCTCATCCGAGATAACGTTCCAGTACGGTGTCGGCAAGCCTCTGCCGCCGTTGGAGACTGTCGGCACGGCCAATCTCGGTCCTCCTCCCAACAGCGCTCCTAGCGGCGGTGCGCCAGGCGACGGTCCTCCTCCCTCACTAGCGAGTCTATCGGCGGCCATCTGGGGCCCGCATGGGGAGGGCATGCGGATGGTGGAGCGCATGCGCTTGGTGAATTCGCAGACTTTGCAAATCGATCTCACGATTTACGACGACACCGTATGGACGAAACCCTATGTGTCGACGCGCAACTACAGGCGCATCCAAAAGGGAATTAGCGAGGTGGGACAGTTTACGGGTGAACCGGAGGAATGGGTTTGCACTGTATCCATCACCACCTTCGACCCGGATACCAACACATACGTGGATAAAGACCCCGAAGAGATGGTCAAGATGCTGGACCGTCACGGTAGGTGACGCGTCACGTGCTGGACGGCCACTCAGTGCTGCATCGCGAGCCTTCGGAATTCGATACCTACACCACTTCCTGAGGGGACAAATGAAAAGTCATCGGTATTGTGCATTGGCGGCAGCAGGGTTGCTTTTGAGCGCAGGGGCGATCGCGCAGGAACGCGTGGTGGGGTCCAAGGACCCTGACGCGCTGTTTCACAGCAGCGATCCTAAATTAGATGCCAACAAGCAGGTCGTTTATCACATCTTCAAGGACATTCTCGAGGGCGGCCGTATCGAGGCCATAGACCAATATCTGACTGAGCGTTACATCCAGCACAATCCAAACATTCCCTCGGGCCACGATGGGCTCAAGAAGATGTTGAGCATGGTGAAGCCGAAGCCCATTGCCGACAAACTCGCGGCGCAGGTGGTCTCGGTGGTGGCTGAAGGCGATTTCGTTGTCGTCAGCGCCGTGCAGCGATTACCCGATCCGAGAAGTCCAGGTAAGACCTACACCACGACCCACTTCGACATGTGGCGCATAAAGGATGGCAAAGCCGACGAGCATTGGGACGAAGCGGCGCTTGGCCCGCCGCCGGGCTCTACACCCTCTGCACCATAAACAGATGTTTGCGCCCCTGGTACAGGACATCTCGGCAAACCGCAGGCGGCTTCAGCCATGACCACTTCGCATTTCGACACTGCGTCGGCAGTGTCGTATCAAGATGGCGTATCCAAGGCTTCACGCGATCGTTACTCGCGAGTCGCGATTGTTCTGCACTGGACAATCGCCGCATTCATCATCTTCAATCTGTGCACCGGCTTCTTCATAGCAAACTGGCTGGCCGGGCCCAGCGAGATACCAGCGCCGCTCAGATGGATGTCTCTGATGCTGCACGTTTCCTCGGGCTTGACCGTGTTAACGCTCACCGTAGCGCGGGTCCTCTGGAGGCTCTTCAATCCCCCGCCGCCATATCTGGCAGCATTGAAGCCGTGGGAGCGGCACACGGCCCACTTGGCGCACTTCCTGCTCTACGCGGCGATGGTGCTCATGCCGCTCACCGGCTGGGCCATCCTTTCGGCGCATCCGCCCCCTGGTTCCCCTGGCGCCGCCGCGGGGTCTTCCGCCCCTCCCGCCGCGCCGCCGGCAGGGCCGCCGCGGCTCATGAAGGTCTGGAATCTGTTTCCGATGCCGGTGATCGCTCCCATCGAAGCTATAGGCAAGGAGCCAGGCGCGGTCGCAGCCCAGCACGTGTTGCACGAAAAGTTCGCTGAGTGGCACGGTGTGGGCGGCTACCTTCTCCTCGGCCTGCTGATGCTGCATATCCTCGGCGCGCTTAAGCACCAGTTCATCGACAAGCAGTCCGAGTTCGCCCGGATGTGGTTGGAACGCAAGAGGCAATCCTGAGTCTCCTGGACAGACGCGGTCGCGTGGCAGAGCGCTCGGAGTGAGTCCGGTATCCGTGTCGTAGCCAGCCCTGTGAGCGGCTTGACGGAGCTGAAAATCGTGTAATACACTAAAGATGGTTTTTATAGTAGATTATCGATAGTAAGCCAGTTGTGGCGGCGCGGTGCCGCTCGCCAGCAAGCCGCTGGATGAAGGAGCGAATCTACCTGCGTACTGGCTCGGGGCGCAGTCCGCGATTCTGGCGGTAGTCCTCGCCCATGCGGCGAGAGTGTGTCCGGCGCGATCATTGACGTCGGTATCCCTTGGGGTGTCGGTCTTGCTGCGGGCCGGCCGGATGAGTTGCGTGGCTTGCGATGGGCCTGAACCAGGGGGTGTTGGCTGCCGTGTTTGATTACCTGCAAGACCTGGGATTGGCTAACTGGGTCAGATCATCGCCATCCCTCTTTGCCTACCCGGCCGTACTCACGGGACATGCCCTGGGTCTGGCGATCGTCGTCGGAATCAACACGCTCATCGCATTGCGACTGCTTGGCGTCGCGCAGGCTATTCCGCTTGCCGCGCTGCGGCGACTGTACGGCATGGTGTGGATAGGCTTTTTGATCAACCTGATGTCCGGACTTCTGCTGTTCATCGCAGAGGCGCACACGATGGCCGGGATGGTGGCGTTCTGGGGAAAAATGACCTTCGTTGCATTGGGCATGATCGTTGCCGAACTGCTGAAGCGCTTCTATTTTGCGGACGTCGCCAGTGTCGAGGCGGGTGTCGTGACCTCTGTTGGACGCAATTTGGCGATCATTTCCCTCGCGTGCTGGTATATCGCGCTGATTCTTGGACGCCTGACCGCATATCCGGACATGGTGAACGGCTGGCTGCATCTGAGTGGCAGGGGCAGCTGATGCAGGCCTTTGTCAATGCGCATGACTGGGTGTGGGCGGTCTGCCAGATAATCCACTTTGTAGGCCTGTCATTGATCGTGGGGATTGTGGGCACCCTGGATCTGCGCATCCTGGGCCTGTTTAAGAGCATACCCATTGCTGCTCTCCGTCCACTCGTCCCATGGGCATTCGTTGGATTCATCGGCAATCTGCTGACTGGCATCGTCTTCGTGACCGGCAAGCTTCAGGGGCCCGGTTACTACACCGACAATCTGTCGTTTCGGCTCAAGATGCTGTTCGTCCTGCTGGCATTCGCCAATCTGCTCATCTTTCAGATCAGCGGTCTGGAGGTCAGAGTTTATGCGACGCCTGCAGGCGGAACCGCGCCGGCCGCTGCCAAGCTAGTGTCGGTCTTCTCGCTCGTTGCATGGGTGCTCGTCATATTCTTTGGGCGGATCATGCAGTACAACGACTCGCTGCTGATGTTCCTGGGTCTATGATGGACGTCGCTCGAGAAGCGAACAGCGTCAGCACTTCCCCCAGGCTAAGTAATCTCGATAATTGGTTTGTGCACGAGGTGCTGACCCACGAGGCCGCATTGATGCGCTACCTGGCGAGGGTCTGGCCAGACCGATCTGAAATAGAGGACATTCGCCACGACGCCTATGTGCGCATTTTAGAGAGCGCGCACCTACTGCGACCGACTGCTCCCAAGTCTTTGCTCTTTTCGATTGCACGCAATCTTATGGTGGACCGTGTCCGGCGAAGTCGCGTTGTATCGATCGATCTAATTGAGGATATGGATGCTATGAATGTTCTGGTGGACGAGATCACGCCGGAACGCCATGTCAGCATCCACCAGCAGATGACTCGGGTGACTGCGGCTATCAATCGCCTTCCCAACAGATGCCAGGCGGTTTTCTGGCTGCGGCGCATCGAGAATTTGTCGCAGAAAGAGATCGCGGTACTGGTGGGTATCAGCGAGGGCACGGTCGAAAAGCACATGGTCCGAGCAGTCCGATTGCTGGCAGATCTGCTGAATTGAACGGCAGCCAAAGACGGGAACAAGCCCTGGCGGCTAAAGGCGGAAGGCAATCTTGATTCCCCCGCAATGGGCACCGCTGGAATGCATGCGATCCATGTACACGCGTTATATCTTGCTTCTGTCTGCCGTCGTCATTGTGCTGATAATGGTAGTCGCGACCACGGTCATCCACAGGCGGGAGCGCACTGAGTTCCTCCAGGCCGACGCCGATCGCATCCTCGATGATCACCGCCTGGCGCCCAAGGCGCTGGCCAGGGGGCGTCGTATTTTCCTGGCCAATTGCGCGAGCTGTCACGGCGCCGATGGACGCGGCAGCACAGCAACGGGCACGCCCGATCTGACAGATCAGGTCTTTCTGTACGGAACCGGACGCGTCAGTGAAATCGAGTCGATCGTGCTGCATGGAATTCGATCGGGGGACGATAAGGGATGGGACTTGGCCTGGATGCCGGCGTATGGCAAACCCGTCCCCTATGCCCGGGGAAAGCTGCCTTCACTTTCACCGGGAGAGATCGAGCAGTTGACCAGCTACCTCCGGGCGCTGAATGGGGCGGTCGGCGAAGATCCGGCGGCCGTCTCGGCCGGAAGGATCTTGTTCCAGGAGCACGGCGGATGCTGGGATTGCCATGGCCGGGATGCCCAAGGGGACACCGCGATCGGCGCTCCCAACCTCAGCGATGGCAGCTGGTTGCGCGGGGACGGGAGCCGGCGCGACATCAGCCGCATCATTCGCGAGGGGCTTCATGGAGTCAGTCCCGCTTTTCGCGGGCGCCTCGATCCTGTGAACGCCAGGGCCGTGGCGGTCTACGTCGCATCTCTTCATGCCCGAAAGGAAAGTAAATGAGCTCCTTGGCCGGTGAGACCAAAGCGAACCTGCGCGCCTGGTGGCGCCCAGATGTCCACAATGAGCGTCGATCCGTGACGCTGTGTGCATTGGCGGCAGTCTTGGGTCTGGTCATCGCTGGCATAGGTCTGTTCAATGCCCGCGGTACTCGTGTAGCGGGCGTTCCTCCGGAAGACGCCGCCGTGGTTAACCGAAGCCCCATTCTCCTGAGCGACTACGTGGTTCAGCTACAGGCTCTTTACAACGTGTCCCCGAGCCAGGCGACGACCGACCAGAAGCGTGCGACCCTAAACTCCATGATCCGCGAGGAGCTCTACGTCCAACGCGGCATCGAGCTTGGTCTGCAAAACGACTTTATTGAAATTCGCAGTGCGCTGGTGAACGCTGTCGAGGCCCAGCAGGAAATCGACGCCAATGCCACGGTCCCCACGGAGCAGGAGCTCCGCGATTTCTACCAGAAGCATCTACAGAACTTTCAGCCCGAAGGGCTGATGACTGTCACGGATTTCGTTGCGCCCGACCTGGGCAGCGCGCAGCGCGCCGTCATCGCCGTACGATCAGGCCAAGATCTGGAATCGGCCATGGCCGCCGGCGGCTTGCGGACCAGCGGCGCGACGGATGACGGCGAAGAGTTCTATTTCGCGGCCGAACAGCACCTCGGGTCGACGCTATTCTCCATCGCCAAGGGTCTGCAAGATGGCCAGGTATCCGACCCCGTCGCCGACGGTGGCCGCGTCCATGTCCTGGCCATGCGCAACAACCGCCGGCCCGTCCCCGAGGATTACAGCGAGGCGCGGGATCAGGTGCTGGCCGGCTACCGCACCGACGAAATCGCCCGCATGCGCGCCGGAACGGACCGCTTCCTGCGTGAACGTGCCGATGTGCAGATCGCCAAGGGCCTCCAATGAGCAGTGGGCGCGTATTTGCTGCCCTCAGCACTCTTTTGCTGGTAGTGCTGGGTGCCCCCGCGCAGGCACACACCCGCAGCGAATCCCATTCCAGCTGGCTGATCGACAAGCGTCAGGTGCGTACGACCATCACCTTCTCCGACAAGGAGGCGGAGAACCTCGCCCACGGCCAACGGCCATCTGACGAGGAGATCGTGACCTACCTCACGCCGCACATCGGCGTGGAGGCCGGGGGCCAGGCCTGCCGTCCAACGGCCCCTGGGCACATGCTGCAGGCCGCGACAAGCTACAGGCGAAGCGAGTACGTCTTTGATTGCCCAACGGACAAGAATCTTGTCTTGCGGTTTGATGCCTTTTTCGAGCTCGTGCCGTCCCACGTCGATATCGCCCAGATCCAACTCGCGGACGGCAATGTCGTGGAACAGCTCTTCATGCAGAGCAACACGCGGTTCGATCTGACCGAAAGCCAAGGCGGCAAGTTCAAGGGCGCCGGATTCATCGATTTCGTGAAGATGGGAATCATGCACATCTTCACGGGCGTGGACCACATGTCATTTCTGCTCGGCCTGGTGCTGATCTCGCGTCGCCTGCGCGACCTGGTCTTTGTGGTGTCCGGCTTCACGCTCGGGCACAGCATCACCCTGGCCCTGGCAGTGACCGGGATCGTTCGGCCCCACGCGCAGTATATCGATGCCTTGGTCGCCCTCACCATCGCTTTGGTGGGCGTAGAAAATGTAGTCGTTTCACTCGAGAAGCCCGCCAAGATCGCGCTGTCTACCGGCGGGTTTCTCCTCGTTCTTGCGCTGTTGAGTTTCCTGGGGATAGGCCTACTCCCGCCCGCGCTATTGTTGGGCACGGCCATTTTCAGCGCCGCCTATCTGCTGATATCGGGCCAATTGCATGAGAGCGGCCGTTTGAGGATGGTCGTCACCACCATTTTCGGCCTGATTCACGGGTTTGGCTTTGCGGCCGACTTGCTGGAGGCCAGGCTCCCGCCCGAGAAGCTCGCGCAAATTCTGTTCGGCTTCAATGTCGGCGTTGAGATAGGCCAACTGGCGGTCGTGCTTGCCGTTTCGGGCCTGGTCATGCTTGCGCGACGGATGACGCTGGCGACGCCTCGCCCGATCACGGTCGACCTTCTCGGTTCTGCACTCATCGCCGAGGGCGTGGCCTGGTTTTTGAGTCGGAGTTTTGCGTGGCAGTAGTTGCCTGCCCGTTCCTCAATGCACAAGGAGAGATTTAATGCCAGTAGCACTCGTTACCGGTTGCAGTTCGGGTTTCGGCGAAGCGATCGCGCTCGCCTTTGCGCAGCACGGCTATCAGGTCGTTGCGACGATGCGCAAGCCCGGGTCCGCGCCGCCGAGCCTGAAGAGCTTAGCCGCCGAAAAGTCCGCTGCGGTCGTCATCGCGCCCCTCGACGTTACCAACCCAGGGATGCGAAAAGCTACGATCGATCTCGCCATCCAGCGCTTCGGGCGCATCGACGTGCTGATCAACAACGCTGGCATCACCGCGCGGGGTGCGTTCGAAGATACACCCGAAGATTTGTGGCGCGTAATATTCGAGACCAACCTGTTCGGACCGCTCGAATTGATCCGGCTGGTACTGCCCGTCATGCGGCAGCAGGGCGCCGGCCGCATCATCAATGTCACCTCGGTGGCCGCGGTCCTGAAGACGCCGCTATTGGCGGCCTATGCGGCCAGCAAGCATGCGCTCGATACGGCGTCCGCAGCGCTTGATATCGAAACCCGCAGCTTCGGCGTGCGCGTGGCGTGCCTGATGCCGGGGCCCTTCAAGACTTCGTTGCCCCAGAACTCCCTCGATCGCGACGCCAGCCCGCCATACGCGGCGATCAGCAAACGTTTCTGTGCCACATTCGACGCCATGGAAGCCAAGGCGCCGGAGGATTTGACGCCGGTGGTCAATGCCGCCCTGGCCGCCGCCACGGACCCGGATCCAGCGACCCGTTACACGGCCGGCACCGAAGCAATCGCCATTTTGCCGCCCATCCTGCAATCGCTGGCGCCGTTGCAGCAACTCGGATTGCATCTGACTGGACAAATCTGAACCACTCGGGCTATGTGTTGAATTTTGACATTCCCCTGCGACGCTGGAGCCAGGTGGCAATTGTGACACCTAACTTTCCAGGCCGTGTTGGCAGGATTATCGGGACCTCTCCGCTGGAGCTGTGATGAAACTTTCAGATTCGAATAGGAAGATGAAGCTCACCGGTCTGATCGTTGTGTTCGCAGCGTTCTGCTGCAGTTCGATCGCTTACGCGCATCACTCGTTTGCCTTATTTGACCGCTCCCAGCTCACGACCCTAAGTGGCACCGTGCGGGAGTGGAAGTGGGCTAATCCCCACACATGGCTGACTGTCGTTGTCCGAAAGGCCGATGGCACCGACGAGGAATGGGCGTTGGTAGGCTCCAGCCCCAACATGATGATCCGCTGGGGCTGGAATGCAGCCGACATCAAGGTCGGCGACAAGGTGATGGTCGATATTCATCCGGCCCGCGATGGCAAGGCGATCGGCGAACTGCACACGGTTTTCCTGCCGGGCGGCAAGGTGTTGGCCGATCCGGGCGGGCAGAGCGGCGAGGCGTTGGCCGGCGGTCCGAGCGATCTGCCGACCAAGCCCCAGGGAATACCGTACCAATGAAGCGCGCTCCAGACAGTGTGCCTTGGAACAATTCGACGCGGATACTTTGTGGCGGGGTCTGGTCTCTCATCGCCATAGTCCTGGCGGCGCAGTCCGGCGATGCGCGCGCCGCCCCCGCTCCGCAATCAAAGGAAGAACTGGCCAAGGCTTGGCGCGACATCGCGACCTTGCCGGATTTGTGGCAGGGGACCTGGCAATCGGTCAGCCCGATCGCCGACGACTTCCCTACGCCGCCTGACTACACACCATCGGCATTCGAGTACGTGAAGCGCTACAAGCCGGTCGAAGATAGCCCGTTCGCCAATTGCAAGCCGCTCGGCCTGCCGTTCGTGATGAACATCGGCGGCATGCCGATGAAGTTCTTCCAATCGCCGGGCATGATCGCCCTCTATATTGAATCCTCGGGCATGACGCGTTTCATCCATACGGACGGCCGACTGCACAGCGAGCGCCCAAATCCGACCTATTTGGGAGAATCGATCGGTCACTGGGAGGGCGATACCCTGGTTGTCGATACGACGGGATTCGCGCCGGACACGTTGTTCCAAATGGGAAAGCTGGACAAAAAAACCCTGGCGCAGGGAGATCCGTCTCCGCTATCGGGCGTCATCTTTGGTCCGCACGGGCCGAATCTTCGGTTGGTCGAGCGCATGCGGCTGGCGGATTTTAAGACGCTCGAGGTCCAGACGACGATCTACGATGATACCGTCTTCAAGCGCCCCTATAGCCTCCCGTCGCGTCGGTACATCCGAGGCATTGAGCGCAGAAACGAGCCCCAGGAGTGGGCTTGCACCGACAACCGAGACTACCTCGACCCGACGACCGGCACGCTGGAATACAACGTCAAGGACAAGGCTCAGAGTCGCTAGAGGACTGCGCTCGGACAAGCCGGGGCGGGCGATCTTCCTGCTCTTCAGTCGTTGGCTTCTCGTACGCTGACCGAGAGAGCCTTCGTCTGCACATCGCTTACGCGGCGCTCGGCGGTCTCGTCAGTCCCGCGGTTCGGGCACCAGGCTCGGATCGACCCCGTCCTTTGCGCCGGTCTGCAACTCGCAGTTGTACTCGTGGAATAGCGTCATGTCCGGACGCCATGAATAGTCGCGCATCCACGACCACGGGTGCGTGTAGTAAATCGGATCATCGAGCGTGAATTCGACCTCCAGGAACCAGTGGTCGCTCTTCACCTTGCGGATACGCATCGTGAGCTTCGCATTCTTGGAGGTCGGCGTACCGTCGACATCGAGCCAGAGCCCGTCCTTGAAGCTGGTTGTTTCCACGACCAGCGTATCGCCATCCCAGTGTCCGACAGAACTGCCCATGTAGGCCGCCGGCAGCGCCTTTGCCGGATCCATGATGACCTGCATGAGTCCGTGATATTCCTCAAATGCGAAGTCCAATCTGTCCTTCGACTGGAATATGTGGAACGGCATGTTCAAATCCATCTGCCACGGCTGGCCCATTGGAATGCAAAGCGCCGACGCGTTTATGAACGGTGTGCCGGTCTTGAGCGACTTGACACGACGCTGCTGCACCTTGAGGCCCGCGTCGTTGAATGGTGCTTTGTTGCCGAACATGTCGGTCGTGATCTGGAACTGCAGCAACGCTTCGTGGTACCACGTGCCGTCGAAATTGTGCGGATCCGGTGAAGGCTGCGGCGCATCGGCAGGCAGCGGCGGTACGGCGAGCAGACTAGCGGCCGCATCTGCGCTAGGGGGGCCGCCTGCGCCAGGAGGTCCGCCACCCGGCGGTCCATTGGGGCCGCCGGGTGGCCCACCGGGTGGTAGGCCACCATCGGCAGACGATCCCTCTGCGCCGGGAGGAGGGACGCCGAGCGGCTGCGCAAACGCCGCGCCCGCGTAGACGAGGAGCGCCAAGACAGCGGCACCCGTCCAGATGCTCTTGATTTCCGAATTCATGGCTCAGTGCCTTCTGGTTGTGCGTTGTTGGACTTAAGGCTTCACAGCGGCACCTTCGGTGGTGCGCGTAACGAGGCAGACGTTTTCCGGAAATGGATCATCTGGTTGGCGCTGATAGGTCACCACCGTCTGCCAAGGTCGCGTGAAGTACCTCGGATCCTCGATGGTGATGCGATCCTCGAGGGTATTCGCGCCCTGGAGTCGGATGCGCTCGGTCGTCTTGAGGTCATACCCGTGCGGCACGAGATTGTCGATCAGCGTGTTGTTCTGGAAACCCTCCGTCGCGACCACCAGAGTATCCCCCTCCCAGTGCCCCTTGGAGATGGGCACGGCCCTGCCGACGATCACGTCGTCCTGGCCGAAGAGACTATTAGCCGCGACTCTGAGCTGCGGCTGAGTCAGGTTGCCCATGTCTACTTCCCGTGCCAAGCGATTCCACTCGAACTGAAAGCCGACCCATCCTCGCCGCTGCCAGATGCGGAAACGCCCCTGAGTGAGCATCAACCGGGGCAGTCCCGGCGATGCGCAACGCGCCGTGGCATAGTCGTATTCTTCGTAAGCGCGCTTGGCGAGGTTGCTCTTATTCTGCGCGTAGCGCTTGCGGCCGATATCCGTAAATGGGATCGATCCGCCCTCCGGCCTGAAGGCTAACTGCGGGGCGCTGATCTTCCACGTACCTTCCAGATTGACTGGATCGGCTGCCGGCGCGCGCGCCGGCAGCACGGCGGCAGCCATTGCCAGGCACAATGCCCAGCCGATCGAACTCGGGCTTCGCGCAGCCCCCGTGATATTCATTCGCTTTGGCTCCTGCTGATTACTTGGCTGTATCGGCCTGTTTGAGGACGTCGCTGGGTGTGAGGCCGGGCGCGAATTCGACATCCTTGAACACGCGTCCATTCGGAACCTTCGCGCTCGCCAACATGCCGCCGAGATGACCGCTAATCGCGGGGTGCCAGGTGATTTCCATTTTGTCCCCGATCTGGAAATCCTTTGGCATGAAGCCTTGCTTGACGAACATCGCCGGACTGCCGCAGGCCACCGTCATGTCTTCGGGCTTGCCATCCGGGCCCTTGATCGTGAACACCGCCGCTGAATGCGGCGCGCCCCAACGGAATTCCTTAAGCGTGGCCTGCGCGGAAAGGGTCTTTGTCAAGTCATACCCGGCAGCGGAATGATGGGCCCAGAGTGGCGCTGTTATCGCCATGGCCAGCATCGCCCATCCAAACCGCATTGGGTGTGCTGCGCGCTTGCTCATACTCGATATCCTCATGATGTGGAATAGTATTTAAGGAGGGACGAATCGTCGCTCATCCGAACAATCACCACTTCGGCGATCAGAATTTGACTGCGGCGATGAACCCGCAGGTGCGCGGGTCATTACTGCCTCTGAACACGAACGTAGCCCGTTAGCGTGAAGCGGTTGCGCGGCGAAGCCCACGTCGTGCGTTTGCATATGAGCCACTTCCAACGATTGGTACATTCGTCAGAAGCTCCTCATATTCTGGGCAGCGCCGAGATTCGGCCAGCTGCCTGATCGTCTCCCCATGGGGCCACTATGGCGGTGAGGAGTCGACGGGACCAATGCTTAGTTCAACGTGTCCCATATTGGAATGAGATAGGTCGGCCCCCGAGGTCTGCGAGTACGCTGCTGTTGTCCACGGCCCAGATCAGACTATTCCGGCTTCTCTGAGATGGCGCGACCTGATCGCATAGCGGCCGGGTGACATGATGCCGTTCGGATCAACCGCGTCCTTGATCGTCTCCAGGAATTCTCGCAGTGCATGCTCGCTGAACGAATAGACACCCATTATGAGATCGTAGAAGGCTGGCGCCGTCCGATATTCGCCCCAGCCGCGTTCGGCGGATATCGCCACGAGCTCCCGGATGATGTCCCGTATTTTGGCGTTGACCGTGGCTGACCGGGTGACCGGTAGGCCGACGGCGAACAGGAAAGCCCTTTCGAAGAGGGACGAAGGGAACTGAAGCGGCGGGCACGGCAGCTTGTACTTACGCGCGATCGCGGCAAAGACATCCATCGCCTCAATTACCGCCTCTCCCGTCCTGGGAATCACCGGCGAAAAGAAGATATGGCCGACAACGTCCTCCCCTTCATAGGAAATCATCGGGCCGAGGTCGAAGGTCCGCAGCGTCGGAATGCCGAAAGGGCCGAGGTCGCGCGTCTTTGCCAGCTCTTCCGGTGGAAGCGGCAGGCGGCGGATCTCGTTGAGCTTGAATCGCGCGCCCGGTATTTCCCTCAGTGCGTCGCGGACGCAGTCCCACTGCGCTTCGATGAGTTTCCTGGGGCCGTAGAAGTTGAAGTCGCACGCCCAGAAGGGGAGGCCCTTGGACTTGGCCGCGGCCTCGAGCTGATCCATGTCGATGCCGCCCGGATCGTTCAGGATGGCGAGGATCTTAGGATCCTGCTGCTTGGAGGGACCGGCCTCGTGAGCGGCGAAGCCGGGCGTGCCGGTGGTGGGGCTCGACAGTGTCCACAAGCCCTGCACGATCTTGCTCTGCTCGAGCCGGCCGATTGCGTCGACGAGCGGAATGATGTCGCGGAAGTTCGGTGTAGTGACCACGCCGGTGGCGTGGTTCTCCGGCGGAGGCATGAGCCAGAAGCCCATCTTCGTCACGACGCCGTAGTTCGACTGCTTGAACAACCCGTCGATGCGAGGACCGAACCCCGGCTTGAACTGCTGCCAGGTCTTGGCGCCAGGCAGAGCGCCCATACCGGTGCGCATCATCCTGCCGTTGGGCAGCACCACCTCGATGCCGCACTGGGCGTCGAAATGACTGCGGTAGGGCGCGAGGGTGACGCCGACGCCGCCGTCGAGCGCATTACCCAGCACACTACCCCAGCCTGGGCTCGGGACGTCTATCCAGAGCTTCAGGCCCTGCTCCTGTATGTAGTTGTAGAGATCGAAATAGCTGACGCCCGGCTCCACCACGACATAGCCATGCCGTTCGTCGATCTCGACAATCCGGTTCATCCGCTTCAGGTCGAGAACGACGCTGCCGGTAAGTGCGGGGGCTGCCCCGCCGTAGCCCAGATTCTTGCCCGTGGAGATGGGATAGATGGGAATGCGATACCGGTTGGCGATCTTGACCAGCTCGACCACCTGGTCCGCATTATCCGGGGCCACCGCCGCCGACGCAGTGCGCTCATCGGGTTCGCCCCACAGGATCGAGTAGGAGTCGCGATAGAGTTCCAAGTCCTCCTCGGCCGTGAAGAGCCATTGATCTCCGACGACACTCGCGAACGCTTTCAGGGCGGCTGAGAAATCGGCCTGGCTGACATTAGGCGGCAGTTTCATGGATCTCCCGGCGGCCCTGGCGAAGTTGAGGACTGGCAGATTTCTGCATGACCCAGGTGTGCAGCAATCCGTCCGCGCGCGAGGGCCGATAGGTGCGAATAAGTTGCGAAGGCATTGCAGCGAGAGGATGCATCCCGCTTAAGTATGCAGCCACATCGTGCCGGCATGCGTCGTCGCCTGGGTCGGTCGCGCACCGTTGACTCCGCCCCGTCAGGCGGAAGCCATGATCCCACGCGATCCGCTCCAAACAGAAAAGGGTGGCTCCCAAACTGATGCCGACGATGGCATGGCTCGTGTCCAATACGCGCCTCAGTCCGGCATGTGCAGCCGCATCGAGCCGGATTCCGACGACGGGCAACGTCCGCCCGCTTGCCGTGATGAACGCAGGCAATTGGCGGAGCATCTCAATGCTCTCGTCGATGAGCAGGGCATCGATCGAGCGCCGCTCCCGGTGGCGTCGCGCGCTCGCGCCACACTCGCCGAAAGCGATTGTGCAGGCCGACGCCAAGGCCAGGCCAGCACCGAGCACAGTCCGTCTCGTCATCATTTGCGCTCAACCTTGTTCAGTGTCGGGTCTACGTCACCGGGTCTGTCTTCACTGCGAAGGTGCGAGGTAGGCGGCTACGAGCGCCAGATCGGCGTCGCCGATCTCCGTCTTCCGGAAAGAGGGCATGAATGAGACGCCATGCCGGACCACCAGCGTTATGTAATCGGGGCGCAGATCGCTGCGCTGCTCCAGAACTGCGGGGAGGACGCCCCGGTATTTCCGCTGCAGCGCCAGGCTGCCCGGACCGCCCGCAGTGCTGTGACAATCACCGCACCATTTGTCGAAGATTTTCCGCCCAGCTACCCGCGCAGGTTCTGCCGGAGGCGCGGAATGCGCCGAGGGGTGCGTCCACTGCAGCGCGCAACCCCCAAGCGCTACGGGCAGGACGGCGCAGGCCGCAACAGCCAGGCCACGCCTGAGTCGAAAGCGCTTCATTTCCCCTCTCCAATTGGGCCGATCGGGCTTGGTCGCCACGCCGCCCTGAACCCGCGCAGACCTCAACGACCGATGCTAGCAGGGGCTGCGGGGCAAGATAGGTGCACGAATAGAGCGCAATCGTAAATTGTGGCACCTATCTTTCCCGACGCTTTAGGGAGGAAGATCGCCTATTCACTGCAACATACCGAAGACATTCGAAAAGGCACGAACTCAATGAATGTGCGTTGTTCAACCCGACTTTCGGGCGTATCGGCAGCATTACTGCTTGGCTTAGCAGCAATTCCTGCGTCGGCACACCATTCTGCGGCCCCGTTCGACATGACGAAGTCGGTTTCTTTGGAGGGTACGGTGGAAAAGTGGGTCTGGGCCAACCCGCACTCCTGGCTCTACATCCGAGTCGCAAAAGCCGACGGCTCACAGGAAGTCTGGGGATTAGAGGCCGGCAGCACGGGCATGCTGGCTCGCGCGGGCTGGAACGCCGCCGATATGAAGCCGGGCGACAAGGTGACCGTTGGTGTGGCGCCCGAGCGCACTGGCAATCACATCGGATTGCTGAACAAGGTCCAGTTGGCAGACGGTCGGGTGCTGAGCGCCGGAGCGGGTTTGCCTCCGCCCGGGGCTGGTGGACCTCCGCCCGGGGCTGGTGCGCCTCCTCCGGGCGCGGCGAATGCCCCGCCCCCCCGCTAATTGCCGAGGCCGCTCAATGATCAAACGAACTTCCCTGCTCGCCATCGCGCTGTGTTCGGCAATGCTCGCTCTGCCGGCCGTCGCCGCGAAGCCGCTGGGATCGAGCTGGGCTGACGTCACCAAGCTACCCGATTTCTTTACCGGCAACTGGGAGAGCAGGCAATCGTTTCTGGATAGCCCATCTGCTGTCCCGTTCACTGCTCAGGCACAGGCTTACATCGAACATTACAAGCCCATTGCGGACATACCCTTTGCTGGCCCTGGCTGCAAAACTCCCGGGATGCCGATTGTTCAGCGCCTTGGCTCCCCACTGAAGTTCTTCTATCAGCCGGGCATGATTGCCATTTACATCGAAAACAGCAGCATGACGCGCTTCATCAAACTCAATGAGAAGCATTCGGCGCGCCCAAACCCGACTTTCCTAGGCGAGTCGGTTGGGCATTTCGAGGGGAATACCCTGGTGGTGGATAGTGTCGGCTTTGATGACATCCTGCTTCAATATGGCGATTTGCCCGGGCAGGGTAGAGGGCCATTTATCCTGCCTCCGGAGGTGATATTTGGTCCGCATGGTCCTAATCTGCGCATGGTCGAACGCATTCGTTTGGTCGATCCAGACACGCTGGAAGACCAATTGACGATCTATGATGATACGGTCTGGAAGCAACCCTACGTCGCGAACGCGGGGCAGATTTTCAAGCGCAATCGCGGCGACGCTGGCTGGCCCCACGAATGGGTGTGCAGCTCGGCCGACACGCTCACCTTCGATCCCAGCCAGGACAAGACAATCCAGGAGGACCCCGCCGAGGTCCTCAAGCGGCTCCAGCAGAAGGACACTCACTAACCATCAGATTCTGATTGGGAAGATAAGACGACCCGGGTTTGCCTGTGAGGGCTCGCGGTGCATCTGTCAGCGGCGCCTTGCTCTGCACCGCGTG
>Ga0182030_10007725_pt1 | contig 22390 bp, 18 predicted proteins | sample 812S3MmetaG_FD_121299 | JGI IMG/M metagenome (GOLD analysis project Ga0182030, IMG submission 121299) | Permafrost microbial communities from Stordalen Mire, Sweden - 812S3M metaG (Illumina Assembly) | ecosystem: Environmental > Terrestrial > Soil > Wetlands > Permafrost | place: Sweden... | reverse complement strand
GACTCGAAACCGGCGCCCGTCGCATCCAGCCCGTGGCCCCCGAAGGAGCCGAACAGCTTCTGGGCGCCATGCACGGCGAGGTAGGAGCCGAAGATCACACGGGTGATGAGAAGACCGAGATTCCTAAACATCGGCGCCACACGCAGTCCCGTGGTGTGGGTGGGCGTTGAACAGAGATTTCTTTGATAACACGGATCTCCAATCGGGGAAAAGTCGGGACAGCAGTACGGATCATTCCCGGCCATGTAGCCAAGTCCGGGCGTGACCGAAGTCTATGGGCAGCTCTCGACCGGACCGACGGACCTTACGACGTGGGGGACGCGGCCCACCTCGTGTGAACTGGACTCCTGCAGGTGCGGTGTCGCGCTGCGATCTCAGGCTGACAACGCGAGCGCACCGAAAATGGCTGTTGCATCCGAGGGTTGTGCCGCTGTTGTGCCGGGATCGATATCTGAGGGATATCCGATCGTGATACTGGCACCATGAATGGCCCTACGTGAACAGCAACGAATACCCAAGTCGGACGGCCCCCTCATCAGGCGCGACGGTACTGATGAAGCGGCCACAGCGCAGCAATCGCCGGGCGCCCTCCGAGGACAGGCAGGCGCGAGCGTGGTATGCACCCCATCGCGCCATCATCGGTCTCGGGCTGATCCTGACCGGGGTCGCAGTAGCCGGCGGAACATTAGGAGTCGTCAACTCGGCCCGAGCCGAAGGTGCCATGACGACGGTCACTAACCGCTACCTGGTCCTGCAGCCGCCGGTACGCGAGGTACGCGCAGCCGTGGCGGACTTCCAGGTTGTCGCCGAAGAGGCATTCGTCGGATCGGCGTCCACCGCAACACTTTTGCCTTCGGCGGTGGCCGACTCCAATGCCACCGACGCAACCTACCTGAGTCTTCAGCGCCTTCTTGCTGCTCCCGGTAATGCCTCCCTCTCTCCGCACCTGGATGCGGACATGAGTGCCTACGTCGCAGCACGTTCAAACCTAGGCGTCTATTTGGCGGGCGAGAAGCCGTCGCTGCAATCCGCGCAGGTTGCTGCGGTCGAACAGGCGGCGGACACGAAGTTGGACGCCGCCCTGGGTGCGTTGCAGTCGGCCATCACCACTCGCCTGGTGGCGACCGCCAATCAGGCGAGAGCTGCCGCGAACGCGGCTCGGGTGGGTCTTCTTTGGTGCCTGGTGATCGGAGTGGTGTTCGCCGTTGCCGTCACCGCGTGGTTGGCCCGAAAGGCGTTACGCGTCGAGCATGAGTGGAACCGAAGAGACGGCGAGCAATTGGATCTCTCCCGCCGCACCGAGTTCGAGGCGCGCCTGCAGCGGGCGCTCGAAATGGCCCAGGCCGAAGTGCCAGTATTCGATCTCGTGGCCGAGGCACTCCGCATCGCCGCGCCCGAGCTGCGCGGGGAACTGCTTCTCGCCGATTCGAGCCGGGCCCATTTTCGGCAAGTCCTCGTCAGTCCTGCCGATGACCATGAAATGGGCTGTGGTGTCATGTCCCCCGAGGACTGCCCCGCCGCCGCTCGTGGGCAGACGCTGGTCTTCCCCTCGAGCACCGCACTCGACGCGTGCCCCAATCTTCGGGGCCGGGGATGTTCGGCATTGTGCGTTCCCGTCAGCATCAGCGGTAACTCTGTCGGGGTGTTCCATGTGACGGCGACCGAAGGCTTGGCGCCCTCCGATCACGTTCGACGCGATGTCGAGGTTGTAGCCCGCAGAGCATCGGAACGTCTGGCGATGTTGCGCGCCTTCGAACTCTCCCAGACCGAGGCCAATAGTGACTCCCTGACGGGTCTGCTCACCCGTCGCAGTCTCGAGAGCGGTGTCCGCGAGCTCCAAGAAAGTGGGATGGACTATGCGGTTGCCTACGGCGACCTCGACCACTTCAAGCAGCTCAATGATGTCTTCGGACACGACGCCGGCGACCGCGCCCTGCGGACATTTTCGCACGTACTAAGGGATTGTCTCCGACCAGCCGACATCGCGTGTCGCTATGGCGGGGAGGAGTTCGTCATCGTCCTTCCCGGCTGTGCGACTCCTGAAGCCGTGCAGGTGCTCGAACGAGTGATGCAGCGCACGGCAGAACGTCTCGCTGCGGGCCACCACCCGAGTTTCACGGTGAGCTTCGGGTTGGCCTCATCCGGCCAGGCCGCTGAGTTTCACGAGGTGGTCGCTCTGGCCGACGAGGCCCTCCTCCACGCGAAATCCGGGGGACGCAACCAGATCGTTATCGCGAGTACTGACAAGCCCTCGGTGGTTCCGGCCGTACCAAACATGGAATTGGCCGCTTCACATCGAATGGGGTAGGAACGCCGGGTATGTCGATGGGCGGACTCTCCTCGTAGCGGTCGGCACCGAAGCGGTCGAGTCGGACGGCCTCGTCTCGCAGTTCCGGTGCAGCCTCGTGCTATGCCTACCCGATGGCGTACTCCCTGGCTCCATCCGGTCCCCACACCGGCCGGCGCGGCATGGTGAACGCGGCCGACCACCTGGCCGCCACGGCCGGCATCGGCCTCTTGCAACAGGGGGGTTCGGCGGCCGATGCGGCGGTAGGCGCGGCCGCAGTGATGGCGGTCACGAGCCCGCACCTGTGCGGTATGGGGGGCGACCTGCTGGCGATGGTATTCCCACCCGGTGGCGAACCCGTCGCGTTGTCGGCCATCGGACGCGCCGGATCGGGGGTCGACGCCCGCCAGCTGCGGGCGGAGGGACACCGGGTGATGCCCCTCCGCAAGGACCTGCGCACCGTCCCGGTTCCGGGGGCCGTCGACGGGTGGTTGGCGCTGCAGGCCCGTTGGGGACGGCTGCCCCTCGAAGCGGTCTTCGCACCGGCCGTCGAGCTGGCGGAGGAAGGCTTCGTCGCTTCGGTGATGCTGACGCTGGCCAGCCACCTGATCCACGATGTCGCGGGCGCGCAGGAGCTGTGTCCCCACGGTCCCCTGCGCCTCGAGGAGCACGTGCGCCTGCCGTCGGTGGCCCGCACCCTACGGACCATCGTCCGCGAGGGGCGCCAGGGCTTCTACCAGGGGGAGTTCGGGCAGGCGCTGATCGAAATGGGCCACGGGACCTTCACGGCCGGGGATTTCGCCGAAAGTCTCGCCCAGTGGGACCAACCGCTGCGGTTGCGGGTGTGGGCGCACGACCTGTGGACGGTGCCTCCCCCGTCGCAGGGCTACCTGACCCTGGCCAGCGCATGGATCGCTGAGCACGTCGGCATCGGGACCGACCCGGCGGATCCCCTGTGGGCACACCTTGTGGTCGAGGCGTCCCGCGCCGCCGGGCACGACCGCCCGGCCGTCCTCTACGACGGGGCCGATGGCGAAGTGCTCCTTGACGAGCACCGTCTCGCCCGTGTGGCCGCGCGCATCGATCCCGAATGGGCGGCCCCGTCGGATGTCACCCCCGGCACCGTCGTGCCGGGCGACGCCGCCATCCCCCGCGTGGGCGACGGAGACACGACGCACCTGTGCGCCATCGATGCCGACGGTCTCGGGATCTCGCTGACCCAGTCCAATGCACTCGACTTCGGCTCGCACCTCGTCGCCGGCTCGAGCGGGATCTTCCTACACAACCGGGGCGTCGGGTTCTCCCTCGTACCCGGACATCCGGCCGAGCTGGGGCCGGGATGCCGACCGCCCCACACCCTGTCTCCCCTACTGGCCACGACGCCCGACGGGGCGCTCTCGCACCTTGTCGGCGCTATGGGCGGCGATGCGCAACCACAGATCATCCTCCAGGTCCTGGCCCGGATGCTGCCCGGCGGGCAGGACCCGGCCACGGCACTCGCCGGAGCCCGCCTCGCGCTGGACGCCCCGACGGCCGGCCCGTTCCGGTTGTGGTGGGGCGATGACCTGCAGGTGTCCGTGGAGGCGCACGCTCCGGCCGGCTGGATCGACGACCTGCGGAGGAGGGGGCATCGCGTGCGGGCCATCGGTGCGTTCGACCCGACCACCGTCGGATGCGCGCAGGTCATCTCGGTGGTGCGGGATGGGGACGGGGTCGAGAAGCTGGGCGGGGACGGGTCCCGCCACTTCGTCGGCGCGGCCGACCCCCGCAGCCCCTGCGGCGGTACGGCCAGCCGCTGACGACCTTCTCGGGTTGCGCCATGACGGCAGCTATGTTCAGGCCATGAGCACGAGCACGACCGCACAGATCACGATCGACACGACCGACGGGCCGATGCCGGCCTTCGAAGCCTCACCCGAGGGCGATCCCAAGGGCGGCATCGTCGTCGTGCAGGAAGCCTTCGGGGTGACGGAGCACATCGAGGACATCGCCCGGCGACTGGCCGAGGCCGGGTGGTATGCCGTGGCGCCGGCCTTCTTCCACCGCCAAGGCTCACCCGTCCTCGCCTACGACGATTTCGCGGCAGTGATGCCTGTCATGAAGGAGCTCAACGCCGAAGGCATCACCGTCGACCTCGCCGCCGCATTCGCCCACCTCGAAACCGCCGGGTTCCCGGCCGCGCGCACTGGCATCGTGGGGTTCTGCATGGGGGGCAGCGTGACGTTCTACGCGGCGACCCTGCGGCCGCTGGGCGCGGCCGTGACCTTCTACGGCGGTGGCGTGGCCGAGGGCCGGTTCGGACTGCCCTCACTGGTCGAACAGGCTCCGAAGCTCCAGACGCCGTGGCTCGGACTCTACGGCGACCTCGACAAGGGAATCCCCTCGGCCGAAGTGGAACAGCTTCGGGAGGCCGCCGCCGGAGTGACGGTTCCCACTGAGATCGTCCGCTACCCCGACGCGGACCATGGCTTCAACTGCAACGACCGGCCAGCCGTGTTCAACCCCACGGCCGCCGCCGACGCCTGGGGCCGCACGCTCGACTGGTTCGATCGCTACCTGACCTAGGTTTTTCGTCACGTTTCGGACCGGTCCAGATCGGTGGAGTGGGCCGGTGTCCGGTTTGGTAGCAAGTCGGTCATATTTCGGTTGCCACTCGCCGAGCGCTCTTTACGCCAAGGACCCGACCCGTTAGGGTCGTGCAACGGCAGTGAAGGATCGAAAGGTCGGTGACGTGCGACAACGGCGGCTAGTCCAGACGTTCAGCGTGACGGTGTTGGGACTTGCGCTCGCGTGCGCCCCGATGGCCGTCGCGTCGGCCAAGTCCAAGCCCAAGCATCATCCAAAGCCCAAACATCACGCCACAAAGACGGTGGCCAAGGGTGGGCTCAACCCCGGGAGCAAACTCTGCGTGACCCTCGCCAACGCCGAGTCCAATTCGGGGAACGTGGGCACCAACTTGGAGAAATCGATCGAGCAGGGCATGGCGTCGGGGAACTACGCGTCGGTGAAGGCGGCGATGCTCGCCGACATCAATCTGTCCTTGAAGGACGAGGGACCGGCCGAGTCGGCCCTCAGCTCGGCCCCGGCCAACGTGCAGGCCGCCATGAAGGGGCTCTTCGCCTTCATCACAAACTACAAGACGGCCATTGCGAACTCGACGAGCATCACGCAGCTCGCGACGTCCATCGCCTCATCCGCCAACACCTCAGGGGTCGAGCAGGACAGCCTGACCCTGGCGAACTACGTGAGGACGCAGTGCGGCACGACGACCACGACCTCGGCCTCCATTCCCTGAACCGGCACTGAGAGCAGCCGCGGCGTCCCCCGCGGTCGCGGCGCGCCGTCGCCGGTCGCGGCCCGTCCCTACGCCGGCGTTCTCGCTCCTCCGGCGACCTCGTGGCCGGTGATCTCGAACGCGTCCCACATGGAGGCATAGCGCCCGCCGAGCGCGCGCAGCTCGTCGTGCGATCCCACCTCCACGGCTTCACCGTTGTGGAGCACGACGATGCGGTCGGCGGTCCTGGCGGTCTGCAGCCGATGGGCGATGATGACCGTCGTCCGGTGGCGCGAGACCTGCTGCATCGCCTCGGCTACCCGCGCCTCGGTGGCCAGGTCGAGATTCGACGTGGCCTCGTCGAGCAGGAGGATGACCGGGTCCACCAATTCGGCGCGGGCCAGGGCGATCAGCTGACGTTGCCCGGAGGAGAGCGAACGCCCTCGCTCCAGTAGCTCGTGCAGGTACCCACCGGGAAGGGCGGCGATGAAGTCATGGGCGCCGACGGCGCGGGCCGCCGCCTCCACCTCGTCGTTGCCCGCGTCGGGTCGGCCGTAGGCGATGTTGTCGCGGATGGTGCCGGTGAAGAGGAAGGCCTCCTGGGGGACGTAGCCGAGCTGGCGGCGGTAGCCCAGGAGATCCAGGCTGCGCAGGTCGAGGCCGTCGACGCGCACGGCGCCCTGATCGGGGTCGTAGAAGCGGGCCAGCAACTTCATCACCGTCGACTTCCCGGCCCCCGTCTGCCCCACGAGCGCCACCGTCTCGCCCGCCTCGATGTGCAGATCGATGCCACGGAGGGCCTCCGGCGGCCGCGACCGCGTGGCGTCGGCGGACTGCAGGGAAAGCGGGTCCTTGGGTCCCCGGTCCTCCCGCCCCGGCCGCGGGGCGATGGACGGGTAGGCGAAACGGACATGGTCGAGCGTGATCGCCCCGCGCAGCCGCCCCGGCATGATCGGCTCGGCGGCCGGCGGGGTGAGCGTCTCGAGCCGCATGAGGTCGGCGATGCGGGCCACCGACACACGCGTCTGCTGCCAGGAGTCGAAGACCTGGGAGAGCTGCTGGATCGGCGAGAAGAACAGGTCGATGTAGAGGATGAAGGCGATCAGCGCACCCGAGGTGAGGTGCCCCGAGGCGATCAACCCGGCGCCGACTCCGAGCACGATGGCGTCGGCGACGCCCGAGAGGAACTGTACGAACGGGAAGTAGAGCGCCACCAGCCGTTGCGCCGCCACCCGCGACTCGAGGTACTCACGGCCCAGGCGGTGGAAGCGCCTGATGGTTTCCGCCTGGTGCACGAAGGCCTGCGAGACCCTCACGCCCGAGATGCTCTCCGAGAAGTCGGCATTGACGATGGCGATCCGTTCCCGGGAGAGGTCGTAGAGCCGGGCCGCCTTGCGCCGGAAGATCACGGTCGCCACCGCCAGGGGGACGACGACGGAGAGCGTGCACAGTCCGAGTTCGAAATTGATGAGCACGAGGGCGATCCCCACCCCGACGAAGGTGACGATGGAGACGAGCGCCGAGAGGAGACCGTTCTCGATCAGCGATTCGAACTGGTCGACGTCGGTGGTCATCCGGGTCATGATCCGCCCCGCCATCTCGCGCTCGTAGTAGTCGAGCGAGAGACGCTGCATCTGGGCCCAGATTCGGATGCGCAAGGACAACATGATCCGCTCGGCGGTGCGACCGGTGACGAACGTCTCCCCGATCTCGTCTATGAGGTCGACCAGGGTGACGACGAGAAAGATCGCGGCCGCCACGAAGAGGACCGCCTCGGAGCCCTTCGTCACGCCGCTGTCGATGCCGGTCTTGATCAGGATCGGGCCGGCCAGGCTGGCCAGCGCGTCGATCACCACCAGGAGCAGCCCCAGAAGGAGCGGGCGACGGAACTCACGCAGGAGCCGTCGCAGGCCGAAGCTCCTGTCGTGGCGCGCCTCCTTCGCCAAGTCGACTTGGGCGAAGTCACGCACGGGGCGTAGCGCGGCCACCCGCTCCAGCAGTTCAGGCGTCGGCGCCAGATTGAGACGCCAGCCGCCGCCGCCCCCACCACCGCCGCCGCCCCCACCACCGCCCAGGCCTGGTCCGAGGCTCGGCGCGCCGATGGTCGCCATGATGGGCCGGCCTGCGACGCCCGCGACGCCCGCGACGGAGCCGGCGGCGCCGGGAGGGCCCGCCGGCCAGGCCGAGGCGGTCGTGCCGTCGCCCTCGGACCGGGCGGCCAGTGCGGCGAGCGCTTCGATCCGGTCCCCCGCCGCCTTGGCCAGGTCCTCCTCAATTCCCGAGAGCAGCGTCCGGTAGACGGCGCTGCGGGCCAGGAGCTCGTCGTGCGTGCCCTGCTCCACCACGCGCCCGCCGTCCACGACGACGATGCGGTCCGCCAGATGCAGCGTGGACTGCCGGTGTGCCACCAAGAGCGTGGTCCGGTCCGCCATGACGCCGCGCAGACCCTCGTGGATGGCCTCTTCGATCTTCGAGTCGATGGCGCTGGTGGCATCATCGAGGATCAGGATGCGCGGATCGGACACGATGGCCCGGGCCAGTGCGATCCGTTGACGCTGCCCCCCCGAGAGGGTCAGCCCGCGCTCGCCGACAATGGTGTCGTAGCCGCGCGAGAGCTCGAGAATGAAGTCGTGGGCCTGCGACACACGGGCCGCCGCCTCGATCTCCTCGTCGGTGGCGCTCGGACGGCCGTAGGCGATGTTGGCCCGCACCGTGTCGGAGAAGAGGAAGGCCTCCTCGAACACGACGCCGACCTGGCGGCGCAGCGACTGCAAGGTGACGCCGCGCACGTCGTAGCCGTCGACGAAGACGGCGCCGCGGTCCGGGTCGTAGAAACGCGAGACCAGCATGGTGGCGGTCGACTTGCCGCTCCCGCTCGGACCGACGATCGCCACCCGCTCACCCGGCGCGACATGGAGATCGAAGCCCCGGAGGACCGGAGCCTCGTCGCTGTAGGCGAAGTGCACGTCGTCGAAGATGATCTCTCCCCTCAGCAGAGGCAATTCGAGGGCATCGGGGGCATCCGCAATGGCGGGAGGGAGATCGAGGAGCTGGAAGATCCGCTCGATCCCGGCCCGGGCCTGCTGGCCGATGGTCAGGACGCCGGCCAGTTGGCGGGCGGGTGCGACGAGCTGGACGATGTAGGTGGAGAAGGCCAGGAAGGTCCCGAGGGTGATCTCGTGGTGGAGGGCGAGCCAACCGCCGAAGGCGAGGATGGCCACCTGGCCGATGGTCGGGATGGCCTCGAGCAGCGGCTGATAGCGCGACTGCAGGCGCACGGCCCGCATCTGGGAACCGTAGACGACCTGGGAGGCGTCGGCCACCCGGTCGAGCTCGCGGTCCTCCTGTCCGAAGGCCTTGACCACGCGCACACCGTTGACGTCCTCGTCGACGATCTGCACCACTTCGCCCTCGCGCTGCTGGCCGTCCCATGTAGCCGGGAAGACCCGGCGGCGCATGCGGTAGGACACGACGAGCAGCGACGGGGCGATGATCAGGCTGACCACGGCGAGCAGCGGCGACAGGTAGAACATGACGCCCAGCGAGAACAGCATGAGGAGCACGTTGCCGCTCATGATGGAGAAGAAGCTGAGGAGCCCCTGGACCAATGTCGAATCGGAGTTGGCCCGGGCCACCAGCTGACCGGTCGGCATCCGGTCCAGGTTGTCGAAGTCGAGTACGCCGAGGTGTTCGTGCATGGCGTTGCGCAGATCGAACTGCACGCCGAGCGCCATCCGGCCGCCCCGGTAGCGGCGGATATAGCTGAAGCCGAACGCGGCCAATGACAGGACGACGAGGAAGACGAGCCACGGCCAGAGCGATGAGGTGTGGGTGACGATCACCGCATCGACGATCTGGCGCTCGATGAGAGGGACGATCGTTTGGCACACGCTCGACAACGCCGCCGCCGCCAACGCCAGGACGAGATCGCGGCGGTGCACGAGCATGTAGCCCCACAACCGTCGCACCCAACCCGGCTTGGCGGGGGACGCGGTCAGCACGCCGTCGTCGGCGACCGGCGGGGTCGGGGACGGGGTCGGGGTCGGGGACGTCAGTCGGCCCGCCGTTCAGCCGCCCGCTGCGCCTGCCAGTCGTCGATGGCGGCGCCGAGCCAGACCAGCGACTCCATCAACCGGCCGGGGTCGGGGGTCCGTGCGCAAAGCTCGTCGATGCGACGGATCATCTCCGCCTCGACACGGGCCAGCAGCGCCCGACCCTCGGGCGTGAGGTGCAGCACCGCCACCCGCTGGTCCCCGTCGACGGCCGACCGGAGCAGAAGGCCCCGCTGCGCCAGGGCCTCGACGGCGGCACTCACCGTCGGCTTCCCTATCGCCAGTCGGTTGGCCACCCGGGAAGCGCGCTCGTCGCCCGAGGCGATGGCCGCCAGCACCCGGTAGTGCGCCAGGCTCAACTCTCCCGAGGCCCGTTCGAGCACCCTGGTGGCGCGGGCGAGGGCCCGCACCGCCTCGATCTGCTCCGCTGTGGTGACCGGTTTCATCCCATGTCAGCCTACCAAGATAGTTCGGTTATCGAACCATCTTGGGGGAGCGGGACCAGGGGCGCGAGTTCACTCGCGTTACACAGCGGTTCCAATGGGTATAGGTAGAGCGTGCCTAACCCCGAAGTGCAGTTCGAGACCGCCGATGACGTTCCGACGACCGACCGGAGGTCGGATGCCGTCGAGTCCACGCCGGGCGGCCAAGGTCGAGGTCGGCGGGGCGGTCGGGCGAACACGGACGGGGCCCGTCACACCCGGATAAGCGGCGCCTGGGTAGCCGTCGCGGTGGCCGTCGTGCTGGGAGCGGCCCTGGTCGACTTCATTGTGCAGAACACACGCTCGGTCCGGATCGAGTTCTTCGCGGCGAACGGGCAGATACCCGTCGCCGTCGCGCTCCTGGGCGCCGCCCTGGCCGGAGCGTTCCTCGTCCTGGCCGTCGGGGTCGCCCGGACCACCCAGCTCCGCCTGGCCAACCGACGGGGCAAGAAACTGCAGAAGCAGACCGAGTCGCTGGTGAGCGGTTCGGGGAGCTGAGCCCTCGGCGACGGTTGGCGACTAGTCCTGACGCGGGTTGCGCCTGCTGAGTTCTCCGCGGTCCCTTCGGACTTCCTGGCTTCTTTTGCGACTCGTACCATTTCCTCAAAAAACATCTGCCAGCTCCGGCACCCCGGCAGCCCGGCACCCCGGGCCATGCCACCCCGCTCCGGGCGGCCGCACAAAGGGAAAGCCTTGATTCCCTTCAGGCGATGCCCCGTCAAACGGTTCGCTTGACTCCGGCCTCCGATCGGGCTGAGGCGGTCTCGGGGGAAGGTCGCCTGGCTTGGCGCGGCCCAGGCCATCTCCCAGTTTTTCTGGATTTGCGTGCCTTGACTACTAAACAACTAAAGTTGACCGATATAGTCACCTTTTGGTCTTCCACCTCCCCCTACCCCCCTCACCCCACGAATCGAAGGATCCCATGACTACAACCACCGTTGCACCCGTCACCCTCGACATCGCCCCGCTGTCGGGCACCATCGGCGCCGAGATACGCAACGTCGATCTCCATCAGCCTCTCGACCCCCCCACGGTGGCGGCTATCCGGCAGGCCCTTCTCGACTACAAGGTGATCTTCCTGCCCGGGCAGCACCTCTCGCCCGCCGAGCACAAGGAGTTCGCGCTCTACTTCGGCGAGATCACCAACGCCCACCCGGTGGTCCCGGGGATCGGCGAGCACCGCGAAGTCTTCGAGATCGACTACACCAAGGCCCGCCAGCTGTACGGGGTCGACAAGTCGGCCAAGGTGGACCGGAGTGAATATGAGACCTCCGACAAGTGGCACACCGACGTGACCTTCGTCGAGACGCCCCCGCTCGGCTCCATTCTCAACGCCATCGTGATCCCCGAGGCCGGTGGCGACACCCTGTGGGCGGACACCAATGCGGCCTACGAAGGCTTGTCGCAGCCGATCAAGGACCTGGTCGACGGGCTCACCGCCGTCCACGACGGCAACCGCTCCTTCGGCCGGCTCCTCCAGGCCCTCGGCAAGGGCGAGTGGGACGGCAAGGAGTTCACCGAGCTCACCCCGGTGGAGCACCCGGTCGTGCGCACCCACCCCGAGACCGGCCGTCGCAGCTTGTTCGTCAACCCCGGCTTCACCATCAAGATCAAGGGACTGACCGCCAAGGAGAGTGACGCGCTGCTGCAGTTCCTCTATGCGCACATGGCCACCCCTGAGTACATCGTCCGCTACAGGTGGGAAGCGGGTGATCTCGGCTTCTGGGACAACCGCACGACGATGCACTACGCCATCACCGACTACGGCGATGCGCACCGGGTGATCCAGCGGGTGACGATCAAGGGGGACAAGCCGTTCTAGGGCCGCAACGACTGCACCCTTCACTTCTCACTTCTGCCGGCGGGCGTCACGCCCCTGTTACGTAAAGGACCATCACCACTCATGCTGCACCGACCACGTGGCGCGCTGCGCCATTTCGGCACCCGACGACTCCGCACCGGCCACCGCCTCCTCGGCGCCCGCCACCTCTTCACCGCACTCGGGACGATCGTCCTCTTTGCGTGCACCACGTCGGCTGCGTTGGCGCCCGCCGCCTCGGCCTCGACGAAGTCCACCAAAGCCGCGGCACCCAACCTGTCGGGCGTGACGATCACCTTCGCCGACCAATTCAAGGAGTACCAGACCATCCTCACCGCGGCCAACGCCCTGCAGGGGGCGCAGTACACGGTGAACTGGCAGGAGTTCGTCGGCGGCCCCCCGATCATCGCGGCCGAGACGGGCGGGTCGGTCGACCTCGGTGACATGGCCGAGACGCCGACCATCTTCGCCCAGTCGGCAGGGGACCCGGTCAAGGTCGTGGCGGCCACCGTGAGTGCGAACCCCAAGATTTCTCCCTTCGACCTGGTCGTGCCCGCATCCTCCTCGATCACGAAGCTCTCCCAGCTGCGCGGCCAGACCATCGGCGTCCAGGAAGGCACGGTGGAGCAGTACGTCCTCATTCAGATCCTGAAGAAGGCCGGGGTCCCCTACAGCGCCGTCACCATCGAAAACCTTTCGGTCGTCAACGCCGCGGCCGCGGTCTCCAGCGGAAAAGTGGCGGCCGCGGTCATCAGCCAGCCCCTGACGGCCATCGATCTGGCGGCCGGAAAAATAAGGGTGGTCACGACCGGGGCCGGCTACACGCAGACCCTCGGCTACCTGACCGCCAGCCAGGCGGCCCTCGACAACCCCCAGAAGGCCGCGGCCATCGACGACTTCGTCCAGCGGTTCTACAAGGCCGAGGCGATCATCAAGAAGGACCCCGAGCTCGCCATCAACGCCTACGTGAAGATCTTCGGCGTCACTCTGGCCGAGGCCAAGGAGGCGGCCGCCACCGTGCAGGAGGCCGCCACCCCGATCACGCCGGCCATCATCGCCTACCAGCAGGCCGAGGCCAACACCTTCCTCAAGCTCGGGCTGATCACCCAGAAGCTCAACGTGACCGGCATTTTCGACCTGCCCTTGAACAAGTCCATCGATACCAAGGCAGGCCTCACGTGATCGGCCAGGTCCGTGTCTGTGTCTGTGTCTGTGATGCGGGTGCCGCGTGACCGATGTGACCGACCGGGTCGCGCGGGAGTCATCGGCGTCCCCGTCTGTCCCGCGCAACCATCCGAGCAGTGCCCCGCCCCACGGCCTCATCCGCCCGGTGGTCGAGACCTCGCGTCAGAGAAGCCGGCGAGCCTCTTTGGCCCTGCGCGCGCTGCTTCCGGCCGCAATCGTCTTTCTGTGGTGGGGCCTCACCGGCTCGGGTGTCATCCGGGGCGTCGACCTCGCCTCACCGACGTCGACGTGGCACGCGTTCACCTATTTGCTCATGCACCAGGACCTGCTGGGCGACATCGGCATCTCCGCTCGCCGGGCGGTCCTCGGCCTGCTCATCGGTGGCGGGCTCGGCTTGGTGCTCGGCCTCATCGTGGGCCTTTTCGCCCTGGCTGAGGAGATCTTCGACTCCTCCCTCCAGATGTTCCGGACTCTGCCCTATCCCGCCTTCATCTTCCTGTTCATCGTCTGGTTCGGGATCGGCGAGAAGGCCAAGGTGATACTGATCGCCCTCGCCTGCCTCACGCCGATGTACCTGAACGTCTCCAACGGGGTGCGCAACGTGGACCGGCGGATCGTCGAGGCTGCCCGCACCTTCGGGCTCCGCGGCTGGCGGCTGGTGCGCCAGGTTGTCTTCCCTCTCGCCCTGCCCTCCATCCTCAACGGCCTGCGGTTCGCCGCGGGGATCTCCGTGGTCGCGCTGGTCTTCGCGGAGACCATCGCAGCCAGCCAGGGCATCGGCTACCTGGTTACCCAGGCCGCCACGTTCGACAACATGCCCGACCTGGTCGTCTGCATCATCATCTACGCCATTCTGGGCATAGGGGCCGATGTGCTGGTGCGGATTCTCGAGCGGGTGACCATGCCGTGGCGCCGCCACCTGGCCGTCCGGTGAGCAGCACCTTGGTGGAAACTCCGGCCGTCATCGTGCGCGGCGTCACCAAGACCTTCGGGGTGCGCGACGTGCTCTCCGACCTCGACCTCACCGTCGGTCGCGGCGAGTTCGTCGCTCTGCTCGGCGCCTCGGGAAGCGGCAAGACGACACTGCTGCGCATCCTGCTCGGACTAGAGACGGTCTCACAGGGCGACGTCTTCGTGCCCGAAGTGCGGACGACCGTCTTCCAGGAGCCCCGCCTGGTGGCCTCCATGAAGGTCTGGCGCAACGTGGTCATCGGCCAGCCCCGCCAGCTGTCCAGCCGCGGGCGCGCCGTTGCCGCCCTCCGCGAAGTCGCGCTGGAGGGACACGCCGACGTCTGGCCGGGAACCCTCTCGGGCGGGGAGGCGCAGCGCGTCGCCCTGGCCCGGGCCCTGGTCCGAGAGCCCCAACTGCTCCTGCTCGACGAGCCGTTCGCCGCCCTCGACGCGCTCACCCGCCTCAAGATGCAGGCACTGGTGGCCGACCTGTGCGCACGCCACAGACCGGGGGTGCTCCTGGTCACCCACGATGTGGAGGAGGCCGTCCTTTTGGCCGACCGCGTCTTCGTGCTCAAAGAGGGCCGGATCTCCTTGAACCTCGAGGTGAACCTGCCCCGGCCCCGTCGAGCGGGCGGGGAGGAATTCGACGCGCTCCGTGATCTCCTCCTGGGCGAGCTCGGCGTGCAGCAGCCACACTGAAGAGCCAGATTCCTCGCCGAGATCGCCCGCGACGGCCGGCGGATAGCGTGACGTCGGCGATCGCCCCAGCGCGGCGATGATCCGAACGAAAGGCATGCACGAATGAGCATTGCGGTTGTCGTGGGTAATCCGAAGGCCGGATCGCGGACCTTGCGGGTGGCGCAGGCCGTGGCCGACACCTTGGTCGACCGGCTGGTCGACACCTACGAGCTCGGCGACAACACCGAACGGTTCGTCATCGATCTGGCCGACGTGGCGGGAGAGTTGTTCGATTACCCATCCCAGAAGATCGATGATCTTTTGGGATCGGTGGCGGCCAGTGACCTGCTCATCGCGGCCTCCCCGACCTACAAGGCCACGTACACCGGTCTGTTGAAAGTCTTCTTCGATCGCTACGGCAACAATGCCCTCGCCGGGACGGCGGCCGTGCCGGTCATGACGGGCGCCGCGCCGATTCACGCGCTCGCCCCGGAATTACACCTGCGGCCGCTCCTCGTCGAGCTGGGCGCGACGACCCCGACCCGCGGGCTCTACGTCACCGAGTCGCAGTTTGACGACCTCGACGGCGTCATCGGCGCCTGGGCCGACGCGGCGGCCCCCCTCGTGGGGCGCGCCCTCCGCACCGGCAATTGATCCTGACGCCCAACCCGTCCTCGGTACGCTTTCACAACGTTCTCCCAACGCGGTCCTTGGTAGTTCACGTTGAGAAAGGTTGCATCTCCCCTCCGCCAAGCGAGAGGTAGTCGAGGCGCTGCCGGTCCGGCACACGGCGATTTTGGCGAAACTTGGGAATCCGTACAGTTAGAGTTGGGTCTCCAGCGCGACACTCAGGACAATGAAGATCCAGTGGTTCAAGGTCGCGGAGGGGTCGAACTCGGCCAGGCGTCTTGTCGGCAGGTTGGCAGTGATCGGGTTGCTCAGCACTGCCCCCGTGCTCCTCGTCCAGTCGAGCGCATATGGTTCGGGCGGTGATGGCCTCTCATCGACGATCCTCGCACACACGGTGCCGGGACTTGTTCCCGCTCCACTCGGGGCGGATAACGGTCCGGTAGCCCATTCAAACGTGGGGGCCGTGGGTGCCTACATCCGCACTTGGGATCACCAACCGACTAATGGGGATGCCATCGTTATCGAAGCATTCGAATTCAGGAATGCATCAAACGAAACGTTTTTCCTCAACACCCTCAACTCCGGACTAAGAGCCCAAGCAGCCGAGAAGGGGAACGCTGCGTTCGCCGTTACTGGGATCCCGGGTGCCTCTGGTGTGGAAGTGCACACAACGTCATCGGGCACCCCAATCTCGGAATACATCGTGTCCTTCGTAAAGGCGAATACGGTATTCCAAGAGGTCGAAGCCACGTCATCTCGCGATCTCACCGCCGCAGACGCGATTTCGGTGGCTAACCGACAGTTTGCCAACGCTCCGAATGTTCCGGCGAGCGGGACAAACTGGATTTTGCTGCCAGGCGTTCCTCTTGTTGTCATTCTCCTTTGTACTGCCATCTTTGCGATCCGTCGGAAGCATAGGCATCCGGCGGCACTGAGTGGCTTTCCGTCCCACCGTGACGCCAACTGGGGATCAATCGTTGTGCCACCATCCGGAGTCGAGGGGTTCGAGGGGCTTCTCGATGCGACCGAAACCGAATCGATCGGGACCGAATGGACGACGACCGTACCGGTCGAGGTTGGCGCGCTGATCCCAGGGGCCTCGAACCTGGGGTAGGTTGCCCCCCGCGGCGCCTGAGCGATTGCGATGGTCCCGTCAAAGCAACTGATGGGCGACGATCGGATCGAGACCCACAGGCCCCATGTTCACGCCTGGTACCACCGCACCACGTGATCATTCAGAGCTAGCGGCGATGTACGAGGCGGTTGCCGAAATTCGCGATAACGACCGCCCTCGGAAGCCAACGGCAGACCGGAACAATCCGCCGTAATGCCCCTACGACCTGCCCACATACCCTTCTCAGGGTAACGATCATCCCTCACGCAGCGATCTGTCCCAACACCAACACGCGCCGGACGGGAAAGTTGGGTTGCCGTTGGGTTGCGGTGGAGAGCCTGGAGACTCCCGCCCGTCAGGCTGGTACCCATGCAGCGGGCCCTGGCATCCGACCTCACTCCGAGCGTTTCGTGAAGCACCATCGGATCACCCTCCTGGTGATTGTGGTTGGTTTCGCCACGAGCGTCGGGGGCTTCCTGGCCGATCAATTCCCCTGGGTCTCGCTCCTGCTCGGACTCCTACTGACCCTGGCCTTCGCCGCCCTGCTCGATGTCGCCGTCGGTCGTCGCGACGTCGCACTGCGGCTGGTCCTAGAGCTGGAAGTGAGGAACTCCCAACTGGACGAGGCCCTTTCCCGTCAGGCGGAGACCGAGCAGAGCCTCCGGCAGGCGCAGCGCATGGAAGCGGTCGGGCAGCTCGCCGGGGGGATCGCCCACGACTTCAACAACCTGCTGCAGGCGATCCTGAGCTACTCCGAGTTCCTGTCCGACGGCCTCGCACCCGACAGCGACCTCCAGCAGGACGTCGTAGAGGTGCAGAAGGCCGCCCATCGAGCGGCCGGCTTGACCCACCAACTCCTCGTCTTCAGCCGGCATCACGTCACCGAGCCGGTACTCATGGACCTCAACGCATCCGTTCGCAACGCAGAACACCTGGTGCGCACCACCCTCGGTGAGGACATACAGCTCGAGTGCCTGACGGGAGACGACCCGTGCCTCGTGCTGGCGGACCCCGGCGACCTCGAACTGCTTCTCATGAACCTCGCCATCAATGCACGGGACGCCATGCCATGTGGAGGCGACATGACGGTCAGGATCGACACCGTCGAACTCGGCGAGAGCGACGACAGCACTTCGAACCTCCCCGCCGGATCCTTCGCCCGCATCGGGGTCACGGACAACGGCGAGGGGATGAACCCCGAAGTGGCGGCCAGGGCGTTCGAGCCGTTCTTCACGACCAAGGAGACCGGGCGGGGCGCCGGACTGGGCCTGGCCATGGTCTACGGGATCGTCACCCGGGCCGGAGGCAGCGCATCGATCTCGACGGTCAGCGGAGCGGGAACGACGATCACCGTTCTCTTCCCACTCTCCGGCCAACATTCTCTCCCGGTCGACCGACAGCTGGCGCACGACTGGCGCGAGAGCATCACGGTGGCTCGATGAGCTCTACCGTGACCTTCCCGAGAACGGGACCGGACGCGAAAATCCTGATTGTCGACGACGAGGAGCCGATCCGTCGCTCTCTCGTCCGCCTCCTCGACCGGATCGGTTTCGAGTGCGCCACCGCAGCCGACGCGGCCGAGGCCCGCCAGCTCCTCACGGCGGATCAGTTCGATCTGATGCTGTGCGACGTGACCATGCCGGGAGAGAGCGGGTTCTCCCTGCTGGCCCACGCCCACCACGCGCACCCCGAGCTCGCGGTGATCATGGTCACTGCGGTCGATTCGCCCAGCACCACCGAACCGGCGGCCCGTTACGGGGCTTACGGTTGCATCCTCAAACCGTTCGACACCAACGTGATCCTCATCAACATCGTCGGGGCGCTGAATCGCAGAGCCGAGCTGATCAGCGAGATAGCCCGCGACCGAGGCGCCGAAACCGACAACTCCGCCCGGATCGGCGAGGTTGTCTCGCTGTTGGAGACCCTGGCCACCGAGGACCTGGCGCAGTCCCCGGCCCGAGCGGAAACGGTCAGGCGCGTCGCACTCGCCGCGGAGTGGCGCGACCCCAACCCGGAGACCGCTCTCCACCTGGAGCGCGTGCGGCAGAATTCCGCTCGCCTGGCCACCCTGATCGGCCTGCCCGCTCAGGAAGCTGAAACGCTCGGATTGGCCAGCCAACTGCATGATATCGGCAAGGTCTGCATTCCCGATTCGATCGTTCTCAACCCGAGGCTGTTGACCGAAGACGAACGCCTCACCATGCAGGGTCATACCGAAGACGGCTTCAAGATGCTCATGGGATCCGACTCGCCCCTCCTCAAACTGGGCTCCCTCATCGCCCTGTCACATCATGAGCGATTCGACGGGAACGGCTACCCCAATCGCTTGGCCGGGAACTCCATTCCACTGGAGGCCAGAATCGTCGCCATCGCGGATGTGTTCGACGCGCTGCGGAGCAAGCGGGCCTACAAGCGGGCCTACTCGATGCAGGAGTCGTTCGAGATCCTCCGGAACCGGCGGCGCGCCCAGCTCGACTCCGAACTCCTCGATCTGTTCATCAACGACCTCGAAAAGGATGCAGGAAGGTAATCATGCTCGCACTACTGGTGGGCTATTGCGCCCTGTTCGGATTGATCGTCGGATCGTTCCTGAACGTGGTGATCTACCGCGTTCCCCGCAAAGAGTCGATCGTGTCGCCGCGGTCCGCCTGCCCGACCTGCGACGTCCCCATCGCACCACGGGACAACGTCCCGGTCCTGTCCTGGCTCTACCTCCGGGGGCGGTGCCGGAACTGTCACTCCCCCATTTCGATGCGCTATCCCCTCGTCGAGGCCGCAACGGCCGGGCTCTTCGCCGGAGTGGCGGCCCGCATCGGCTTCTCCTGGACGCTCCCGGCCTATCTCGTGCTGGCGGCGGGGCTGCTGGCGCTGGCGTGCACCGACATGGAACACCTGCTGCTCCCGAAGCGAATCGTCTACCCGGTCCTCGGACTGTTCGGCGGCCTCCTCGTGGCGGCGGCCGCCATCACGGGCCACTGGCACAACCTCTTGGTGGCCGGGATCAGCGGGGCCGTCTGGTTCGCCATCTTCTTCGCCATGAACTTCATCAGCCCCCGCGCCCTTGGGTTCGGCGACGTGCGGCTCGCTCCGGTGCTGGGGTTGGCGCTCGGGTGGCTCGGGGTGCGCTACGTCCTGCTCGGCTTCTTCGCGGCCAACCTGATCGGAGCCATAATCGGGGTCGCCCTCATCGCCTCAAAACGGATGAACCGCCGGCAACAGATCCCTTACGGCGTGTTCCTCGCGGTCGGGACGCTGCTGGCCATTTTCGCCGGGCCCGAACTGCTCCGGCCCTTCCACTCGCTCCAGGTCTGAGACCTCGCGAGTAGCTGCGGCTATGAATCGGGCATCGGCCCGCGACGCTCGAACCGGTAGCCGACGCCTCGCACGGTCGTGATCCAACGGGGATGGTCCGGGTCGATTTCGATCTTCCGGCGTACCCTCCGGATGTGCTCGGTCACCGTCGCCTCGTCCTGCCATTCGCTCGAGGACGCCCATACGTTCTGCAGCAACTGCTGACGCGAGAACACCTGACGGGGCGACGAGGCCAGGAAGGCCAGGAGATTGAATTCCATGGCGGTCAGCTCGATGAGCTCGCCCGCCCGTTCCACCTCCCGGGTGGTGAGGTCGATACGCAGCTCGCCGAAGATCAAACCCGAGCTGGGCGCCTGGGTCTCCGGCGCCGCAGCCGGGCGGGCACGGCGCAGCACCGTCTCGATGCGCGCCGAAAGCTCGCCCCGTGAGAACGGCTTCACGATGTAGTCGTCTGCCCCCATCCGCAGGCCGGCGATCCGGTCGCCCTCCAGACCCCGCCCGGTCAGGAAAACGGCCGGCACATCGCTCTTCTCACGCAGCTTGACCAGCAGGTCGCGACCGTCCTCGCCACCGAGCACCACGTCCAGCAGGACCAGGTCAGGTGCGCCTTCGGCCACCGCCCGGAGCGCCCCCGCGGAATCAGTGGCCATTTCGACCTCGTACCCGTCAGACTCCAGCACCCTTCTGAGCAGGTCACTTATGTCAGGATCGTCCTCGACGACCAGGATCTTCACCAAAACCTCCGCGCTCACCCCCATCCCGACAAGCGTAATCCTATTCGCCCTGGTAAACGTGGATTACCCCAACCACGGGCCGATTTTCCCTCATCGAGGGGAGAAATCCGAAAGGTCCTATCAATTCGGGTTTGACCGGTCTGCGAGGACGGATTCAGGACTCGGTTCTCGCTCGAGCGCAGGGGATCTCAGCCGCCTCGGACCTCACCTGGCGCTACGAATACGGATTGCATACGGATTTTCAGTCCACCGCATTCGGCGATCGCCGTTGTTCACATATTGGTCATACGTTGGGGCCTACTCCAGTCCCCATTCAGGGCGAAATCGTACATTCGATACATGAAGAAAGAGTGCGACAAGAGCACCCACCGCGGCCACTCACACGATTCCGGATTTACACTGATCGAACTTCTCATCGTCATCGTCGTCCTCGGTATTCTCGCCGCGGTCGTCGTCTTCGCTCTCGGTGGGGTGACCAGCAAAAGCGCAAAAGCAAGCTGCGCTGCCGATGCAAAGACTGTCGAGACTGCTATCGCCGCGTACCAGGCGCAGACCGGCCTGACTCCGACCGCCAACGTGGACACCCAGGCGACATCAGCAGCTGCGACATACTCCCTGGACCCGACTGCCGGAACCGACTACCTGCGGTCGTGGCCCAACAACTCGACGCATTACTACATCGGTATTGGAATGACCGGTACATCCCCGTTCGCCACAACGAGCACCGAGGTCGACATTGCCCCTGGCAACAGCACGCCGCCTGCGCAAGGGACCGCCAATGGTTGGGTCAACTTCGACACCGAATCCGGCGCAACGGGCTGCAACGCCGTCTCGTAGATACGAGAAGCAACGAACGAAAGTACGCAGAGCGTCACACTTTCGCCGGGCGCAGTAACAAGTGCCGCCATCCCCGTCGAGCGCCACCCTCGCGCCCGCATTACTAAAACCTCTTGACCCGCACATTTTATAAAGTCGGCGTGAATACAGCCTGAAAGACACGGAAAATCCCTTCTTCTCTGGGAATCTTGAAGTTGCGAAGCAACAAGAAACCCCAAAGGGAAGGGCACTTCCAGGAGCGTACCAATCCGCGTCCCTCGCTGTCGGTGACCGCCGATGGCAAGGGCGTGGCCGCCCATACGGGTACCCGACTGCTAGCCGAGACGGCCGATGTCGTGGGCATGACGGGCGCTCTTAGCGAAGCACTCCCGCCGACGGTGCGTCGGAGGCGGCGTCACGATTCCTGGCGGTTCCGCCGTCAAGGGCAATAGCTGCGTTTAGAGGCCAGGGACGTCGTAAATGCCGGAGCACGTCATGTCCTCCCTCGGTGTGGCATTTGGGGGTTCACGTCGGAGACGTACCAGACTCCGACTGGAGACTCGGACCCTGGTTGTGTCCCTCACCGGCGGTATCGCAGACCTGGCCCTGAGCAAATCAATCAGGTTGCTGGCAAATCTTAACTTAGAACCCTATGCAAAACGGCTAGGAGGCGACTTTGCGTTCGTTCTTCCGGATGGACACTGCAGATTGGCTAATTGCACACTCAGCTCCGTTGTGAGTGACCGCTGGGCTCAACATGAATGAATGGCGACGCTCGGTTGGGTGAGCGTTGTGAGAGCGTTCGCTGGACGTAGTTGTTGGCGAGACATACTCGTCACGGAATCCGCCCGAATAGTGGCCAGAATACTTGGCGCGCGAGGCGCCTTCGGAGGAGGCCAGTGCCTGGACCAACGGGACGACCGAACGCAGCAAGTCGAGGGTTTGTAAGGGGTTTGAAGAACCCTTCCCTCCACTCCGGTACCAGCGACGCCGCTCGAACCTCCCTGTTGGACCGGCCACTGTCCGGGTGGTGGTGTGCACTCGGGTGGCTAG
>Ga0182030_10007724_pt1 | contig 22393 bp, 22 predicted proteins | sample 812S3MmetaG_FD_121299 | JGI IMG/M metagenome (GOLD analysis project Ga0182030, IMG submission 121299) | Permafrost microbial communities from Stordalen Mire, Sweden - 812S3M metaG (Illumina Assembly) | ecosystem: Environmental > Terrestrial > Soil > Wetlands > Permafrost | place: Sweden... | reverse complement strand
GCAAAGTCACGTGACTTTGCCGCTTGGAAATGTCTAGAAGGTTCTAGCATTTACTAATACTATAGCTATAGTAGCATATAGATATTTCTAGAATGTACTAATTATAAATCAAGCAACAGTAGGAGCTGCTGAGCGTGATCCTATCTCGAGGTAACTCGCACTCTTCCACGAAATCTCAAATCAACTACACGCACTTTAAGCGCATTGAAAACATTGTATCAATCCCTTCCTGTCCAAATATCCAACCTGCCCTCAGACAAGCTTACTTCTCGACTCCAATCTTCATCCACGATGTCCCAAGAAGAATTCACCCCCCTCCCCCTAGCCCTCCCCGCCGACGCCCCCCAAATCCTCCGCCTCCACTACCAGTCCTACGTCTCCCTTTCCGCACCAACCACCAAATCCTAATTCATCGCAACCAATCTCACTCAAATGGATCCACGGATCTCCAACCCCAATAACCTATTCGCCAAGCTCGTCATCTCATCTAACCCCTCAACGATGGTCTCTTACATAGTCTTCTCGCCCCCAAAAAGAGATAGACGCGATCGAAGATAAAGAGCTAGTTTTCGTCTTAAGTCCGAGGATAGGGCTTTGAATGAGCAGTTCTTTGGAAAGGAGTATGAGAGTCGGTTCTGGGAACTTACTTCCCTTGTCACGGACATGGAGTATCAGAGGAGAGGGTTGGGGAGTAGGTTGGTAGAATGGGGGTTAATTCAAGTAGAGGAGATGGGGAGGAAGGGTAGGAGTGAGGGCAATGGAAGTGGAGGGAGTGTATCTGATTGCGAATCCAGCGGGGGAGAAGACGTATTTGAAGGCGGGATTTGAGATGGTGGGGGAGTGAGAAGGGCAGGAGGGATTAAAAGAGAGGTTAAGGCATTGTTGGTTTGTTAAGCGGTTTGGGTGACGATTAACTTGTTATCAATATTAATATGAGCGATAATTGATTCGAATCATTGCATTTTAATTGCGCCATTATCCAGGCCAAAAGCGACACATTTCTCCTCTGAACAACCTCCAAAACTCTTTTATAACGTTTAAAGATGAACATTGACTACGCCACTGCGGAGTGCAATCCCATCCTCCCAATAAAGGTACAACAATTCTAGTTCCAACTTATATCCAGTCCAGCAATCTAGAATCGCCGTCCCGAGGAAAAAATCATATGTATTAAATCTCTCCTTCCCGGTTGGCTTGAGCTTATTGATATACCCATCATTTTCCCAACTCACCAGAACGTGCTCTTCATTTCCCAGACCATCCTCCAAAGCAAGTTTAGGAACCATTACCTGCTTAGAGGCGGCCACATGATCGTCTCCTTTTTTGCATCAAGATCGATTTTCTTTCCACCGGAGTGCTCACCTTCAAAGGTACTTAAACAACAGATGCTCAGTAACACGTCTAAGATAGCGATATCCCCTGCGTCAATTTCCACCCTAGCCAGGTCCAGGTTGGGATATCCGAGGCAGTCCGCCTAATTGTACTATTGAGCTTTGTATGGAAAGTATTCATCATGCCTCCAGAAGAAATGGCAGTTTGGCGCCAAAGAAGTGAGCTCTGGAAGTTCGTTAGAGGCAAGCCGCAGTGAAACCCTTCCACCAAAAGGGCCTTCTACATATAAATGAGAAGGGCTGAGATAGCATTGAGAGAGTCAGCGACTCGTAGATCAGGCTCCTAGACGCATACTCATTGAAGATTTCCCCGCAAAGCCTTATTTTAGCTTGGGGTAAGCAATATTGAAGGCTGCCGTCCATGAACGGATCTCTAACGTAGCGGGGAAGGGGTGCCTCATTGTCTCACAAAACCCGCAACCCAAAATTCGTTTCTTTATCGTGAGATTCACAGCAGTCCATCTCGTTACAGCAAAAGTATACTTAATGCTGTGTGAAGAAAACGCGCCTTCTAGAAAGCAAACCTTCTTAGAACGTCCATGCGCGGAACGCCCATATCGAGTATCTGAGTTGATCCACGAGAGTTGGCGTGGTTTGTCTCAAATTCGGCGAACATCTGCGGCGTCCTTGCCACTATCCGCACTTTCCCCATCGAGTGCTATACTAGTGGCATAAGCACACTCGTAAATCGTGTCCATGATAGCAATTTGCACCTTCTTATCGTCCTCGTTGGATGGATCGATACAAATAGAGTCTGCCCATAAGTACTTCTTGCCAAGTTCCTTCACTACGCTGATGCTATACTCAACGGTCAACGGAAGTATCTCCGATATCTCGCCGAATTTCCAACTGCTTTGATTGCTGCCGCCCCAGACGTAGCTGAGCGCAATATTTGTACGGAAGGTCTGCATCGATCAGATATCGGACCAAACTCCGAGTATTGACATCAATCAAGGATATAAACTTCAACACATCGGACTGCCGGAGTTGACACTTTGAGTAGTTGTAGGAGCAGTGCTTCAGCCAAGCATTAATAGCGACGTAATGGGTGGGTGAACACTTCTCGAGCCAGTACATTCAAATGAGGCCCAAAATGCTCTTTTTCGTGGTATCCACTGCCACCGCGATTGAACATTCCTATCGAGAACAAGCCCGACCTCAGCTTCTTCGTACACGATACCAACTGTTTATTATGTCGCTGGAACCAGGATTCAGAACGAAGTTGCTCACTCTCAGCGATTGAGAGTCCTCGTTGGTAGATCCGCGAAGCATCAAGGCCATGCCAAATTCTCATTTCCTTATCGAGGCCAGTACATGCACTACATAACGGCATCAGTGGCCGAGATCGAATTTAGGATACCAGATTTGCAGTTCTTGGGAGAATTTTGGATACAGTACTTTAGCAATCACAGATCAATAGAGCAACTAAGCAACTAATACGAATACTTATTTATGTATTTTGATCTATACTCTATTCGGCCAGAGAAATAAGAAAAGGGCGCTATTCCTAACGGATCATCAAATCACAAAATTTTATCGACTCTACTTTTCAGATACTTAAGCTCTACAAACTGTAGTAGACCCCACTGGTATTGCGGTCAAATTTTGTATTGATATCTGTAATGTGATTGTCAAGGGTAATAAGTTATTGTGCGATAGCGTAGCTGATACTTTTTTTTTTTTTTGTTAGAATCGATTGGCTTTTTTTTAATTTTTTTTAAAGTCTATCTTCATTATTCTGTATTTGAGTAGCAGTTATTAATCTATGATTCAATCGCAACTCTTGAATATACTGTAGTATTACAATAGCCCCTCAAAGTCCTTATTTACCTCTATTTCTAACTCGATACTCTCGATTTTACTGACCTCCTCGAAATCCTCTCCCATGTAACCTGGCTTTTTACCCTTTTCTTCAATGAATCTTTCACAATACCATAGCCACGGTCTTTGAATACACAATCTCGACTCAGAATCATATCGCTAAGCAACACAGTTTCGTACCAAAGCCCATCCCACCCTCGCAGATTATGATGTTCTTATAATTTCCGATAGTGACAATATCAGAGTCCTTGAAGATAAGACAAAACCAATTAATTTAATTAAGGTATTTGTAGTACTATCAAAGAGTAAGAATAGAAAAACAAGATATCTATTAAGTATTTATACTAGTAGTTTGTTTCTAAAGAAGACAAATTATTATTATTTGAATACTACTACTAAATCAGAATCTTAAGATAGACTTTCTCTCCACACTAGCTTACACAACTAGGCAAAAAGCATTAAAACCATAGTACTATACATAAGAATTATTATAAAAAGTTAAGAAAGGTTATCAGCACAAAAAACAATACAAGAATACTAGAAAAAAGATATATAATTAAACAAGATTAATAAAAAAAAACTAAAAGTCATTACTAGTAAAAATAGATTCTTGTTTGTAATTAATTAGTAAGATAACTAAAAAAAAGAGTAGAGAAAAAGTTACTAAGATTATACAGTATACCTAAAAAGAAAATATCGTACTATAAATTAGTATAAAAAAGGAATAACCAGAGAAGCCTTATAGTTAAAAATTGAAAAGCCAGTGTTTATTATTCTTTCTATTACTTAATACTCTTTTGTAAATTACTATACTTAAACTTTGAATTATATTTCATTCTTTAAACAAGCTAGTACAGCTTCTATACAATAAGGCATATAATAAGAGCATAAGAATCTCTCTAGATAATACCACTTTAAATGATTAATATTCAAATAATAAAAAGTCTATTAGTCCCAGCTAGGTATATAAAAGACTCAGTTAATAAAGTCCAATACAGATCTAAAAAACTGTCGCCCTATATATTCACTTCTTCTATTTCAAATATATAAAAGATATAGATCATTAACTTTTATCACAATACAGCCTCTAAAAAAAGAGACTCGACAACAACATTAATATTAATAATAAGAAAGAGATCAACAACAAACAAATCAAGTATTTATTTCGTTTAGTCTCCTTGCTATATTACCAAAACAACTTAAGAGCATACAAAACGTTCCACAACTCCACAACTCCACAGTGTTTATTATATGAATAGTAGACTGAAAAGCACGAAGGGCTTCATTCCTCTTCAGACTTTTCGTTCCAGTGATAAACATAGACAGTACTTAGCAGTCTGACTCAGAGGTTTACTATATTTACTAAACTTCACCAACCCAATACACTGTTCACCAAAGACTTTGGAAAGATAACCAAGGCTTTACTAAACAACCCAGACAAAGTATTTATTACCAGATATATACAGAATATCTACATTCACTTATAAATAAAAAATAGATCTCGAGTCATCCAAGTAACTATTAACACAACAAAGTCCATGATAGTAAAAGAATATAGATTCAAGAATAAGATTAGAGGATTTGGCTTTGTTTTGATTTATATATACCAAGCAAGATTAGTAGCCATAATACACTTGTAATAGTCATCGTCAAATACTCAAATAATCAAGTATTTTAAGCCCCGCCTACTCTTAGACAATAAATTTTATACCCACACAATGCAATTATCAATATTAAAATCTAATAAGATCATCATCGGCGCTTGCAAAGATCTTATTACTCCGATAAGCATCCACAAAAGAGTTAATGTGTAAAGCAAAAGACATTAGCAAATAAGTCTATGATCATTCCTCTGAACACTACCATTACAATTCCTATGATATATACTTTATTTGCAAAGGGATATAATTACATATTTGAGGTATCCTTTGCCAATATACTTGTAACATAATCATAGGATATACAAACTACCACCACCAATTCCCTTGGATAAGCCAAAGAAGATTCTCACCAAGATCAGATTTGAAATGTACAAGACAAATAGATACTACTAAGTCAAAAAATAGAAGATAAAGCTATTACTTTCGCTCAGAACCAAGCTTTAGAATAATTCCCCTTCGAAAAACTCTAAGAATATTATATCTACTATTAGTATCTAAGTCGTCCAATATTCTAGAAATCATTATAGAGAATAGTATTTATATCTGCAATCTTGAACTTTACTAAGAAGATCTATGCATTAGTTCTCGAATTTGCTATATACTAGAAAGAGAAGAATTATATTAATATATCTGAGGATATCATTCTCTTTGTCAAAGGGTAGCAAAATATAAGATCTCTACAAAGTCTATCCCATTAGAATCAAGGATCGAGAAATCATTGACACTGTGTTCAACCAATTTCACAAAAAGCCTAAAAAGGGGGACCTATTATAGACCTATATCCCCTCAACCAAGCTCACTATTCCCAATCTCTATCCTATACCAATTCAGAAAATTTCTTACTGACAAATATTACAAGAATCTATACTTTTGCCACACCTTACACCTTCTTGGCTACAAATCTAAAAAGCTCTTAGAGAGCTATGCCTATTCAAGTATCCCGTTCACTAGTAAGTATTAAGAAACCGGAGAAACTATAAATTCCTAATATTATTCTATAGGGCATTCTCCAGGAAGCTCACAGTAGTAAAAATTTCGAAATCCAGAAGACCGTTTATGAGATACAAAGCTTTTGTATTCCTCTAGACTTACTAAAAAGCTTAAAGACTTTATCAAGCACTGCCCTAGCTGCTTAGTGAATGCAAACCTCTGCTCCCAACCCAATGGGAAGCTTCAACCTATCCGTTTCACATGATCAAAATAGATTTCATTTTAGCACTTCTGAAAATTAAAGCTATTATCTGATATCTAGACAACTACAAGACATTTAACTATCTAATGGCAAATACTTGCAAATTCTCTCACTAAAACACCACCCATCCCTGGCAAAGAGGGTTAGCCTGTGATACTTATACAAATATTGCCTTTAACAAGCTAGAACATTCCAAAAAAGTTCATTTCAAATAGAAACAAAAAGTTCGTTTCTAACCTTTAAAGAAAGTTGTTCACCTTAATAGAAACCAAGCTACTCCATTTAACTATATAGCATTCTCAAACAAATAGACAATCAAAGATCATATAGATTGCTTTCCACCATTAAACCTTCCAAACCCTAATCTCCCATAATTAAATAAAGTACTTCGTCTCCAATATACTTTAGACAACAAATTCTATTTACCAGTCAACCACAGCCCTAGTAAAGTAGTAACAAAATGCAAAGCCAACACCAAATTAAGCGTAATCACGTCAGATAAGGAAAATAATATACCAGTAGCTATTTAAGAACTTCGTTAGTTGAACACTCATATTTCGATTAACTTCACAACAAACACAACAAAAGACATCCACAACCCTAAGCACCGCCTCATCTCCCTAAAAGTTTAAAATATAGCCTATTTAAAACTACACAAAGACTACAACCTTCCCAGCTACCCAAACCCCAAGCTTTCCAAACAAAAAACTAGGCCATTTAAGATCTTAAAAAAGATTAGTCGTTTAGCATACAAGCTCAAACTTCTATTATACTAAAAGATCTATCCTGTAATCTCTATTACTTACCTTGAATCTGTATCAAAGGTGAAGATTATCTTGGCAGATCAAGGCCTAATGTCCAAGAACCAGTAAATAGTATCAAAAAGAATTCTAACAAGTGACGATCCTACAAAATTAAATAACTAGTAAACAAGGATACCACCAGATACTAGGGAAGGCCCTGGGAAGAGTACCTCGTCAAATTCAAAGACTACTCTTCCAACTAGTACCTAATTAAACTTCTCCAAAACACAAGAGAGCTTGTCAAGTAATACAGAGACAGATTAGCCACTATTTCTACTCTATACAGACAAGACTCTCCAAGAAACACACCTAAGGATCACCGTTTATAGTATTTATAATTGACATTACTTTTCGGCTTGCCTTTACTCACCTGCATCATATCTATATCTCCAGGCACAACCAAGAACACAACCTTTCCTCTACCACATCCCTTCTAACATCAATATCCCATAGATTCCTAATAACTGAGAGAACAACAGATTATTTCCTACACTAGATAGTAACTCGGAAAACAATTTCACAGTTTTACCATTGCTAAAAAAGCAAAAGAGAATTATCGTACCAAAGACAAACATATATATCTTTACACACTCCACTTTAAAAGACCACATCTCCCAAATCAAGAACAAATAAAGCAACAATGACTTCAGCTTTGCAAATACTTCGAATCCTACACACCTTACAAAAACTATTATAACACAAAAAAAGAAATCAATATTAACATTGCCAATAAGAATATAAACATAGACAACATTCCCCAATCCCAGATTCACCAAACATAAACTACCATACTCCCCACCACCAGAACACCATTCCCCAACACCAGGATCTTGTTCACTAAAAATATTCTCTAGTTCTAACAAGAGAATGGTTAACATGGCGGTGAACACAAGGAACACATTAACAAAAACTACAGCTAATAGAGAAAACTAAGAAAAGAAAAAGCACAAGTTCCTCAGAGAATTATCAAAGCCCATCTCAAAAGAAAACGGATTCACTTAAAGTAAGCCTAAAAATAATTAAAATAACTTTAACATAGACTTCTCCACCAAAATCTAGATTAAGCAAATCCAATTAAACGGCTCATCTCGTCATCCTACCTATCAAAAGATCGACCACAACCCCAAACGACTCCCTTCCTAACAAACAAAATATTATCAAAGCCATCGATAGAATCTCCAAGAGATTACTTAGCAGCATCAATACTCTCTTAGTAAGCCCAATAAAAACAAGAGAAGCAAAGACAAAATCAAACTCAAACTAAATCGAAAGATAATTCCTACAAAGTCAATCTTGATAACAACTACATCCACACCTATAAAAGTAGCCAAATTATTATTATCTATTATAGCTATATTTTTATTAAGTAATAATAATACTACAATTAGTAATAATAAATCAGCAATTATTCAATTTAACACAAAGACTGATTAGTTTAACAAATAGTTTCTATATACAACTTCAACAGAACATTAGACTATTGACTAATACCAAAGTCCTTTTTGCAAAGGTATATAAATTTATACAGACACAATAGTAAAGAACTACAAGACCAAACTCAAAGAGTTCAAAAAAACATTTCTCAGTCAAATACAATAATTGTCCACGCTTTATAGTCACAATATCAAAAGACAATCTTATATAAGTTCAGTAGTATATATTTAGACTCAGATCTTGTATATTTATACTAACTCACTTCCAGTCTAGCCCTGTAGATACAATAAATTTCCTATTATATACGCCCATTGTATCCAATCTATCACCCCTATTTAATTACACCAGGATCTGCTTAACCTAGAAAAGAATAATTACAAGAATATTAAAGAATACTTAATAACAAAGACAATAGTAATTGATATCTAATCACTATACTCCTTAGATTTCAACAAACTATTTCCCAGTACTGCTGTATTATCCCAACGGCCACAGAATACTAACAGCTACCAACTAATAGATAAGATAGCTTAGTCTTTCTTCCAACTTCTTTGGCCTCTATACTTCTACAAAGACTCATCATCCTTCATTTACAAAACACTATTAAAGCAATGTCCTATAATCTACATAGCACAGTTTAGATTCTTTATAACTAGTTCTTTTTTCAACATCTTTAATTTCCATCTTTCTATACTAGTTTTAGCATTGTTCCTTGATCAATTCTCCTATTCACAATATTTATTGTCTTAAACAGATCTTGCTTTTTAATATTATTTTTAAAACTGTGAACTTTATTACTATAATTCTTGTTTCTCTTAGTAAAGACTTTTCAGCTTTTTTGCAAAGGCTAATAAGATTCCTCCTTTAGCCACAAGACAAATTACACAATATATAATAAATACGATCCTTTGAATATCTCGTTTTGTTATACTATTCAAGTATCTAATAATGGCACACCTTCCTCTTAATTACAGATTATTTTCCAATTATTCAAAAATAATCTTGGCTTCTTGTAAATACAGAACAGAAGCCAATATAGAAAACCCCACCCTCCGATATCCATTTGTAATCAAGATTCACGCCAACAGTATCAATACTGTCTCTGATAAATCATCTACTAAGAACACAGTAACTATATTATACCGCAAGTTGCTTTTCGCCAAAGAAGAGTTTATTCAGAACTATGCTACTGCCGGCTTGCAACTTAATGGAATTGCAAGCAGAGACGGCAAAGTCATATAATTCATTGTAATACCTATCAGTATTAAGCTTACTGTACCCTGCGCCGATGTTTTTAATATTTTATAGTGTAATAATACTACTACAGCAGACACTGTATTTATGCAGTCTCTTCTTGACTTATCTCAAGGTTAATGTACTTGGTTGCCGAGGATATTCAGCTTATAGAGCCGTCGATATCTCGAAATCGGGAAGCAGCCAAGCATCAGTAGAGATTGAGAGACTTAGAATCGAGAACAAGAAACTCGAGACGAGAACTATCCGGTGGTGAAATCAACATTTTGATTTTGAGTACAAATTTTCGACTTCTATTATCAAATTTTGCACAATTAAAATAGATTTAACAACAAAATAAAAAATCCTATATAAGTTTACAAAGATTAGATAATCTTTTGACTTCTTGTAATAAATACAGTAAAAACTATCCAATTGTTATATATTAGCTATCTATTTAAAAGTATAATTCTTTATCAAAAGATATAATTTTCCCAAAAATATCTATATTATTAATTGATTACTAAGATTTCCATTTCTTAGGTTAATATAAGTAAGAATTTCTATACAATACTAATTTCAAGATTGCTAAAAATCAATATCACAAAGCTTAAGTTTAGGCAGAATATTAAGATATTTTTGTCGAAAAAGGAGCAGTAATTTGGATACAATTCTTGGCTTTATATTGTCCCAAAAAGTCTGGTACTTTTACACTAGCAGTTCCAACGTCGCGAAATTGCATGCCACAACGTCATCCCGCGCCGCTCTTCTCCGCACTAGGCCGCACACACCGATGGGGTCTTCACTTTGGACGCTCGCTGAGTCAGGATTGCAATCTCACGACCAGTCCACGATTGGTCAGATGTTGATGAGCAGGGCCCGAGAGCGGTGATCATTGAGCTAGGACGCACGAAGACGCACGCCCTCTATCAACAAGTATTCGACTCGAATCCCCTCACTGCAACAGTCCTCGGCCTTCCTATTTCCAGAAGGGTCGAATGAGCCCATTCCTCTTGCACCCGAGCTGCACACGAGAAACGGATAATCAGCCTGCACGACCCTGCGTACCGTTCACAATCACGGTTCCAAGATAGCCTGATCACCCCTGACCTCACCTCACCTCCATCCGAACAATCCAGCCACCTTTACCAACCCGCATATTGTGAAGACGGAAATACCCCCATCCTGCAAAGCTGCTGATAGAGCACAGCAACAATGGCCTTCCGACAACCTATATTCCACGCTCCTCAGCGCATCTGCACTTCTCTTGGCGACTCTCAAGCACAAGCTCAACCTGCGGCATAGTCCTCCCAACATCTCGCGGACTCCCAAGAATAGATTCCCTCTCGCCTGCTGCCGAATCGACGACGGATCGTACGTACATGATTTTGACTGGCAGACATGGACGGCTGGCAAGTCGCGGATAAGTGATTTCGGGACTTGGATACTGCGGCGAGGAGTTATGGGGTATGATGAGGATGCAGAGAAAGATACGAGCATGGATAGACAGAGTGTGGAGGCGAGTGGGACTGTCTTACCTACTCATGCTAGGTTGGAGAGTTTTAGATCGATTAGACGGCTGTAGTAGGAGTGGAAGAGCATTTGTACGCATTTGAGAGGTTTAATCCTAGGTGGGTGATGAGACGGCAAGAGAGTGTTAAGTTGGGGATGTTAGAGTTGGAATCGAGCGGGCGGCAGAGGCGGAGAGGAGAGCAGGATGTCTCTGGAAATAAGATGAGAATTTCTAGAATAGAATCACCAGGAGGGTGATTCGAGATCTGATAAGTATCGACTACGACCTATTGTCTATAATATTTGACGAAGCCCTTCCAGAAGACAATGATCTATCGACCACTCCTCCCGTACACGCAGCTCGCAGAATAATTGCTACGAATCACTACGACCAATCTTCCTAGGCATTTCGGCTCCTCGAAAGAATAGCTCGCGAACTCGGGATTCTCGTAAACCGAATCTCAGATCACCCCATTGCTTTTTCGACATCAATCCCAACAAACACCTATTTCCTACAGTGGTCTTCCCGAGACAGCAAGGGATACACCGATCGCCAACCCAGAAGACTCGACGCTCACCTCCGGCTTTCAATCCCTCCCACAAACCCAAATACCAATCTCTACAACCTCCCTCCGCCCCTTCCCCCTCGAAGACCCCGAATCCACAGCCCGCCCCCGCAAACCCCCTCCCAGCTCCTAGCCCGTAAAGAGTGGGAGCGTGGCCTCGACCTAAATGTGGTCTTCCGCTACCTGTACTCACGCTTCATATATAGATTCCGCTCTTCCCCTACTGTTACCTCCCCAACCCTAGATTTCAATAGCCGGAACCTCGCACCTCGCAACATCAAGTACCGCTGATACAGCAGTGCGCGCTGCGAGGGTAAGGCAATATCATCCTTAGTCACGAGGCAGAAATCCAACGGGGAGAGGAGGGGGAGTATTGAGCGACGGACGTGGAAGGTCACCATCCCCAGTGGTGGTGGATCCGGGTGGGGAATGGGAACGTGAGTCCGGCGTTGATGCAGTATACACGGGAGTTCAAGCTCTGCGAGTGAAAGGTTGAGTGCTGGTGGTAAGGGGAAGAGGAATAGTGGCAGCTCGAGGTATTATTGGGAGTTTGTGCCATTACCTTTGGCCGGGAAATCCACTCCCAACCTTCATTCAAAAGACGGAGTTCGCAAGTGGCATCCACCCTAGTTATTTCGTGACTCAGAATGAAGAGCCAAATTCCCAATTTCGTACCAGGCATCCTTTTTATGCTGATGATGATACTTTTAGGCACTCTGGGGAGGTGATGCTAAGAGCTCGAAGTATTAGGCATAAACTCCTATGACCTACTTGCTGAAAGTTGGAGGCGAGTCTCCATGGATCGGGTCTGGGAAAAGGAGGTGCAGACAGTACTACAGATAGTGATATCTTTCATCAAACTTTGTCATCAGGTCAAAGAACGACGAAGTCCAGATATCCCTTTTCCCCGCTAGCAATTATCTTCAGATTAGAACCAGAATCATGCACGATGAGGTTTATTAGCACGTTGAGCGCCTGTAAATTCAACACCATGGGTTCGCCGCAATTGAGAGACTTGGGTTTGGGTAATCCTTTAAATTAAATACTATTATCAGAGACCAAGAAGAACGCAAGGTGCCTCTGTTATGCCTTTCGTTTGACACAGTTAGGGGATTCTGAAGTGAAGAAGGTCGATCTTCTATGTCTAGGGGTTAGAAAGAGCTTCACGTCTTCATTACAATACGACACGGTGGTGTTGAGTAATAAGGAGCAGAAACTTGACCTGTTCTCCGCCGGTAACGGAGCATGCTAGTAGTCAATGTCAAAAGCCGGAAGGGTATTTCGCTTTAGAGACATGTTGTGCAGTTCATCTTCGTGACGGCTATGATGCAGTAATAGCTCATTAAAACAGAAAACGCGAATATACGATCGCTACGCCTTTTGTAGGAAACTGAATATTTGCAGAGCTTTGTACAGAATGAAACATGGAGTGTGCTTTAATGAGGGAGGCGATTTGCAGGTGCACCTACCTGGCTTGGTGGCTTCAATTTGACAGCCATCCTCGGCAGCTTCTGGAAATTTCCTATGGTGTGGAGCTGCTCATGGCTTTGGTGAACGAGCTCCTCACCAGTTTCCTGTGCAATGTAATTCTTTCCCCAGCTATCAGCTCAGCCCAAGCTTAATGCTGCAGATGTAATCTTTGGTTTGCCGAAGGGCGTGTGAGATCCTTTCAGTTATGCACGCTTATTTAGTGACTCGGAGTCAAGGTGTTTACGTCGAAAAGCCAGAACAAGCGTGCTTCCCAGCAATGGATGCTAAATATTTCACATTCTCCTCACCAATAATAAGGTGACTTCTAACACTCGAGTCATCAGGATTGCCTGAGGATTGAGACCATGAAAGATTTTACCCCAACCCTGCTATAGAAGTTTTTCCTTCAAACTTAGAGAAACCGACAGAAGTGAGCTCCCTATCGAGCGATGGCAATATAACGTTTGAGTGCAGCGTTGGAAGCCAGTGCTGTTGGAGATTAGATCTCCCTCTAGTTGCGGAGAGGTTTGAAGGGATGACACCTTTAATTACTACAACCCTGCTACACTGAGTATAAGTGGACTGTTCTTACTCCCGCTTCAAACTAATCTCCTTGGTAAATATGAGACTGCCCACTAGGGAAATACCAGCAAGAACACACATAACAATCCAAATAACTCTCAACGAATCAACATAAATACCAACCAATTGCATCCTTACAAGATCTTGCCCTGTTTCCATTATATTCTTTACAACTTCCACAAGCGCGCCTGCATCTATTGCCCACTCCTCTGCGTGGACTTCCAACAACTCAGTCCCGCTAGCTTTAAGCTTTTGCTTAAAGGCATTTTGAAAGATCATTCCCCCAACTGCAATCCCAAAGGTTTGACCCAAGGAACGGAAAAAGGAAAACATAGCTGCAGCAAAAGGAAGATCGGTGGTCGTGGCTGCGGCCTGAACTGCAATGGACATGGCTGGGTATAAAATGCCGCAACCTAATCCGGAGACAAGGGACAGGCCAATCCATTGAGGAGTAGTGCCTCGAAAACTAGTGAAGGAAAAAGAAAAGGAAAAAGGCTTTGGATTGCAACGACGAATGTCTAAAGCTCCAGCGTGCTGTAACGCCAAGCCCGCAGCAGCATTGAACATCGACACAGCGACACATCTAGATGGTCTAGATGGCGTACTCGCGGACTACACTTGACATCTTCTAAGCCAATTCAAAACGATGGAAACCAATAGCGATCATTTTTGCATGCTCCAGCTAGAGACTTCGGCTTGAGGGAAGCTGCTGGGTGAGGGACGGAAACTGAGGCAGCAATAGGAGCCGTCGAACAAGGCCGTTAAAGATGGAACTCTGCATCTACAGATTCGCAACTCACAGTTTTAACTTGGATCGCAGAGATTGGGAGCACAAAGGACGTGAACCACTAATGAATCACGTGGTTAGTGGTGTGGATGGGAGTACACGACATGTGGTTCGACTACAAAAACCTGCACGATAACCGCACTCACCTCGACGAAGAAGAGTTTGTCTGGGAGAGCAGGAGTTCAAGATACTAGAAGAGAAGACGGCCGGGGGCGCAGACAAATCCGAAGAAGCCCAAGCTCCTAAGGCCGAAGCTACCAAGCCAGAGCGGACCGAGGAGAACGACTTCGCTTCCGTCATCGCCTCCCTCTTATGTACTGCCCACCTGTCTTCCTGCCCCATAGCTCCAGACTTCATCTTCAACCCTTGCTCTCCCTGTGTGATTTTCGTTGCCGACTTTTGCGTTGACATAAACTCTGCAAGCGCTGCGGCTATTCCTCTCCGTCCAGAAATGCCAATTCGATCGATTCCATCCTACCTTCTGCAGCTTAGGTTGGCGTCTCTATCGCAGATAGGCTCATCAACTTAGTCAAACTCTACAACAAAACCCCGCACAACCAACTGTCGTATTCACAAGGAGATCAGAACGAAGTTGGAGTAACTCGGCGCGCAGATAATGGGAAATTATGTCGGGAACTGCATGCTGGCGGAGAGGCCAAATGGATCGATGTCAAGCGTCGGGTCGAATGGGTCAAGAAGTTGAGTCATGAAGCTGTGTCCTTTGGAGCTGTCGTCCAACTGTTGAACCTGGCAGTGTGGATCGAGTGATTGATCCTGACTGATGCATATCTGCGGCTGCGGGGTTAGATGGAGGATTCCGGGGTAAGGGCCTGGCCCTGATCGGAGTACATCTTCGTCATCGACCACACCAGTTTGCGCCTCGTACTCTTGTTCTGTGCCCATAGAATCAGTCTATAGCTCTTTCAAAGAAATGCGATAGGTGGGGCGGGTTAGCTTGCCGAGTTGCTTATAGTGTTCTTCCAAGGGAGTAGGCGTGCTTCCGACCAAGAATGATGGCGTCGGGTGTGATTGGGGAGACTGAGGCGATGCTTTAGGCTCTATCTTTGGTGCGATGCTTGAGTGGGAACGTCTAGCTCTCGTGCGTGATATGTCCCGTGGTACATGTGACAAACCAACTTTGGGACTACTAGTCTTCGCTTCCAACTCAGCTTGAACATCAATACCTATAGGAAGAACTAGTAAGTACTTCTCAACGATATTCGGGATGCTGGTTGGGGCTACCTTTCTCCAACAGCATTCTCTCGAGAAGAGAATTCTTGTATCTCAGCATAATGCATTCGTCGGCAGCGCTCTGACGGGTAGTTTGCAAATTATGAAGGTTCACTTCATTGGCTCGAATTGTTTCCTCAAGTTGCTTTATATACTCTGTCCGGCGCTCTCGGAAAGCTGCCTGGGCCTGACGGTTACGTTGCTTGCGTTCCTCAGAAGTAGCATATATCCGTAATATCATCAGTAACGTAACTAGGCAGGGTAAGGCAGAATATGAACATACTGGCTTCCGGCCGCCCTTCCTTTTCTGTGCGACAACAGGGCCTTGGAGTGGCTCAAGAGCCTCAGCCTCAGGCGAATCCATCGAGTCATCTGAACCCTCAGGTTCTTTCTTGTCTATTGGCATGTCGTCGGCCATGTTTCAGGAACAAAGAAAGTACTGTAAGTCGAAAGATAAACCGAGAGAAGCGTCATGTGTGAGAGAAAACCGAGTGCGGACAGATGAGAAGTCATTTCCCGCAGCTGTTCTCCATGGGTTCGCTCACTGGTTATGCACGATTCTAGCGATGCCTAGCGTGGCCTGTGCAAAGCTGAATGAATTAATCGTGGCGCAAAGATACTGTGCTAACGTCTATCCCTGCGTGCCGAAAAAACCGGTGTACCGAAAAAAATAATAGGTACTTTGACTTTAAGAATCTTAAAATCTGTACACACATATATCTCCTATAATTTTTAATAAGTTATGTTCCGTAGCTACTCCCGGACACCCTGAACCCCTCCTACTAGAAAATCATATTCGCATTGTCGCCCTCACGCCTGATTTGCAAAGAGTGTCCTTTTATAGCGTAATAGACTTCCTCTACTACAGCTTCTACCACCGAGCTTATACCATCCCTAATACTTATAAAGGAGTTACCCGAGCTCTTGGGCCTTACTACGATACAGGGAATCGTCATTAGCCTTGGTGGCTACTGTAGCGTGCAGATCTTATGCAAGATCGCCACGCGGATCTGTACCTCGGATTAAAGCGAGACGATTTTGGTTGGTGCGAAACAACCCCGCATTATTTACGTCGTAATTTCAATTATAAAGCCTTAGGCACTAAGGCCAATAGTGGCTGGAGGTACTGTGGTGCCTGTGCGCCATCCCCGCTTAGTAATGACTTTAGTCCGTCGATATAACAGAGATTAGTATTACGCACGTGATCGGGTTCCGAGCAAAACGCGTCAGCCTGGGATCTTACAATTTACGAAGCATCAGCAGCCTCACCACCACGGCAGTTCCGAAGACATCATGGAACAATATTGTACGTTTTCTGCAGCCAGGAGGGTTAGAGCTCGCGAGCCTTACACATCGGACGCTGTATGGCGAGGAGTAGTATTCTAGCTGTGCGAGATGAGTATTTGGTATGGGCAATGGAAGGAAGAAGACCATGGAGTAAGTGGGCACCCTGAATCCGTGCATTGAAACCGGGCTAACATCTGTAGCTTCAGCGGATGGATCTGCCACCAATACCACCAAGACATTGCATCTCCCCCTCCACTGTGAAGGGCTACCAGGCATTGTCATCACATATATAACTTGCTGAGCTTTTGGATAAAGCGGAGAGACTCCAACGGATGAGACAACCAGCATTGGGGGAGCGAAGCGCACCAAGAAAAGGAGGCGTCCATCTACTCCAACACAACAACTCCCTTCTGACAGGGAGAGGGAGTTTCGCGACGCAGAAAGTAAGGTGGAAGGGCGCATAATGGTCGAACATCAGACCAGGGGTGGTGTGGACATACCGGAGAGGAGACAGAGCCGCAGGATGAGGTAGATACCAAGTTATCACGACCCCAATATACTGCTAGAGAGATTATTTAAGAACTTCAGAACTGTCTCCATAATATGCAGCTTACAGCAAGCCCTGAATTTACTTCTAAAGTTTGTGTCCCACAGAGCCTCGCCCCGTTCAAGATCTCTTCAAACCTCGCAATCTACTCAAGGTCATAATTCCCAAAGACCCTTGAATCGGCAAAAAACACTGCAATTTTAGTGTCCGCGAAGGCTTAACCCGCCACGAGCAGAATGGTAACCTTGGTTATGGACAGATCGTCTAAAGCCTGCCAGACAGACCAGAAGAAGCAAGATGTACGGAAATTAACCATGAATATTGACTAATAGATTCCCAAGCCTGACCTTCACGTCCAGCTGCTCTTATGTTCATGCTCGTAAAAGATTCCGCTGGATACCTAACTTCGCTTGTCCGTGGTCTTATCGATCTCAAGAAGATCGACTGAAGAAGGCCTGGGCAGATTGTCATAAGGTTACTTGTCGAAATTCAAAGTGCGGACGGTTTGGAGATAGTAAGGAGGAAGAGGAGGAGGTAGTATCCCAAGGGGATGAGGTGTAATTGCAAGTGGAACAGTTTGAAATTTGGATGCATTTTCCCCTGCCTTCTATGACCTCTTTCGTAGCACGCGTTGCTCGTGCCTATTCTCCAAGCTCATCACCTTCGCCTTCCCTAGAAATATTCCTCGCCCTAGTTATAAGCAAATCTGTCCACAATGCGGACATCATGGTCGATGTCTACGAAGTTTGGTCGTGGAAAATAATGGCACATTCTTCTAGCATACGCGCAAGATTGGATCGTCCTAAGGTGGGTATATCAAGATTCAACAGACAATGATATTATTGCCCCCGATTGCTATATAGCTATTGCCCATATCCAGAACAAAAGTCTCGAATCGTTATGGACAACAGTATTTGGTGAACCATAATACAATCACAAATAGCTTCCCGCCAGCAGTTACTTTAGATAATCAAGCTTTGATACCCACTTCAGTGTCGATTTGCCAGATTGCGCATCGGAAATCGCGTCGAATCCGTCCTGAAGCAAGCGCGATAACCATAACTTCGCAGCTACAGTCGCGGCTTCTTCAAGGAGTTCTGCCCTCTGTGCATGGGATTTGGATGTAAGTGCGCCATCTGCAGTTGCTCTTGCATGACCAGCATCTCTCTTCCTTTGGACAATCGACTTTGTATATGCATCCCTTTTCCTGCTAAAAATCACGCTTGCGATCAATCTTCCGAGCTCCTCTTCCTGTTCCTCCCCAACCTCTCCAGCAAGAACCTCCCGTTGAAGCTTTAGGATCCGGCTGGCGATATCTCCTAATGAATCTTTCGTTGGTATGTTTGTTGGTGTTGCAGTTGCTTCTAGTCGTGCAATCGTGGCAGCATTATTATGGATACCTTTCGCGATGACAAGTTCGGCGAACAGAGCGGCAATGATTTGCCTCGCTTTTGTCCAATGGAGCTTTCGGTCTCTCTTCGACATTACTTGATATGCTTTGTCGTTGGTGTTCCCCAGATCGATCATGAGCCATGTTTTCTCGTCTGTCTCATCACATGAAGTGTCATCCTCATCGATTTGAAGCTTTCCTGAGCTGTCGAGAATATCGTTGTTGAGAGCGGTGTCCTCCGTGGGGGGAATCATCATGGGTATTGATAGATGTAGCAACTAATGCAGCGCAACCATTTTCTGCCAACCAATAGATCACGCACCACCTTGCCTACGCACCTCTTTCATCCGCGTGCGGCGCTGGGATCGGTGTCTTCCCCATCACAGAAGCGCAACTGAGCATTGAATCATCGCAGTGGATATTCTCAATGAGAGTTCATGGCTGACACTCCGGCTACGCTCTAGAACCCAACATTTGTACACGATGCCCTCTCGAACATCCCCTTCAAAACCGCCAGCTCAAATCATCTCAAAAACCCGCTCCCACGAACCCGTCGACCTCGTCTGCAGAAACACAACAGGAAATGGCAGTCACGGAGAGGAGATCAATGTGTCTGAATTGTGTTTCTTGCGTCGGGGCAATGGGGTCGGCGAGGTGGGAAGCCGCTGGCTTCCATGAGTCGCTTCTCTGCAAGTCGAGGGTTTGTGGCCACGATGAACGGAATAGCTGTGGGCATTCTGGGGAAGCTCGGAAGTGGCTTCTGTGAGTTGGAATGGAATACCTTCCAAGACAACCGCGTTGCTTGGTCCCGCCCATAGCGTTGTCAACTGGCAGGAGGTGGAACACTCCTCGAGACGCAGCTGCGAACTGGTGTCAAAGATTTGAGTTAAGAGTCTGGCCTCGACACAAAGACTGCTTGCTAATGACTTGCAGGCGAACCATAACTCCACCTTCTATTGCGCCGAGAATGCTACGAACATTAATTGTATTCGATTTCCTGCCTCCGTAAAACCAAATCCGAACTAAAGGAAATGAGAAACGATTCTCTATTCTTTCGCAACAGTCTCATATCATCCGCGCCACTTCTGGCTCTAGCTCCTCTGCCTCTTGCGCAGCACTCTTGCGCTTCTGACTACGTTTTCCCTTGCCTTTGATGACCTCTTTCGCAGCACGCGCCACTTCTGGCCCCGAGTCTGGCTCTGCCTCTAACTCTGGCTCTGGCTCACCTACCTCCAGCGCATCACTCTTACGCTTCCGACCACGTTTCCCCTTGACCTTGGCATCCTTCACAGCACGCGCTGCTCGTGCCTCCTCGATGTCCTCAAAGCTCATTACCTTCCCCTGCCCCTGCCCTAGTACGAGTGACTTGGTTGATCGGCGAACTTTAGCTTCGTTATTCATTTTGGTTAACATCTTATTTCGATCATCGAGAAGGGCATATTTGGCACTAAGGAAGGTACGATCGGCCAAGGATACTAGGGCGGCATTGGCAAGCTTCTGTACATGCCGCTCTAGGCGTGGTATACTCGCCTCGTTCAGTATATGAGCATCCTGTTTGATCAGATTCTGTAGCGACACTAGACCCTCTGCTGACACTGGCGTTACAGGCGTTGGTGGCACGTCGTCTTGATGACACGCACCCACCTCTATCTTATTAGCCCTTGGAGTAGTTGATTGAGCGGGCGGCTTCGGTGTTACCCTGAGGACTCTATCTGGGTTGAGCGGAAACAAACCACAGGCCGCCTATGCCTTCCTGATATTTCTCTCCGTGAACGCCTTATCCCTTGTAGGGCTGTACAAAGAGGTGAAATGTTACTTGCTAACGGTATTTGTACCTCCTTAGAACAGGCTCTTAGCCGCATCGCGATAGAAGCCCTTTAAGGGGCTAAACAGTCCGACGTCGCAAGGCTGGAGCTTGTAGGAGGTGTAGGAGGGGAGGCGACAGTGGAGAATATTGTTTTCGAAACAGAACTCTTAGGCTTCGAGACTCTCGTGGCTCCCGAAGCCATCGCAAATTAGTACCCGTGGTTTCTAGTTAGCCTATTCTCTAGTTTAGGGATCGAACATACGCTTAAGCTACTCCAAGCTAATCTTGGAGTCGGTATACCTAGAGTCGGAGCATGTATAGTGCCACCTAGGGGTAGGGAAGGTAGTCTAGTTACTTCGATAGGTAGTAGCTGGCCAAATAATTATTAGTAATAAAGACCTACCGTCTGTACTGACGTATTCGATAGCGGTAACTATTATACGCTTGACGCCCGCGCCTCTATAGTCTCGCGGATCGTCCTTACTTACGAGGACCTTGACAGAGCTAAGTATATATAGTATAACTCCCGTCTCGTCCATATTATAGACATTCTATAGGAGGATAGCTAGATCTTCTAACACTTTTCTAATTACCTTAAACTAATATGTTATCTTATTATAGATATTATTCTTGTGGCGTTCCTAGGGCATCGCCCTTATTCGTCGTGATTTGAGCGCTAGATAACGCTTCTGGAAGGCTTAAGCCTAGTTCTTATTTAGAGGCTTGGCTGCTTTGTTCGTCGAACGTTGGCGGGCGATACTAAAGGCGAGGGCAGGGAGGCACTTGATCCGTATAGGATTCCCGAGGTCCGCTATTAGCATTAAATACTTCTCGAGGGCTTTCTCCTCCGACGGAGTGAGATATAGTTAGCCTTGGGCCTTCGCTTCTCTCGAGGGCCTCCTATGATTACGATAATAAAGGGTGCTTAGTGGGACTCTACTACGTTTGGATATGGTATCGTATGTTCGAGGCTCTCCTGGTAGGGAAGCCTCTGCAAGGGCTTTACTGGCGCGGTCGCTTATACGGCATTACCTCCGTACGGAAGGGGGTTGCCATAATTCAAGAGATCAACAGGGGTTATTCTGCCAGTTTACTAGTTTATTTATAGTAATTATCCAATACTGTCTTAATATGAAGTTTGAGCTTTCTTTTTTGTTAAGATTTTATAAATTTTTTGAGGCATAGAATCAATAAACTTATTAAAATTCTTTATAGTAATCTTATTATTTTATATATTAATCAATACTTTTTTTAATTTTGTAAGATTTTAGCTATTATGAAGATTTCTGTTTTTAAATCTTTGCTTTAGAATTTGTTATATATTTTTAATAGGATTCAAGTTTGGAGAATAGGGGGACCAGTTAAATAGAGTAAGAATTTAGTACTTTATTTTAGTAGTATTATAAAAATTTTTATTTTTTTTTATGTTTTTAAGGTTATATATTTTACTATTATCTTTTATGTAAAAGAATTCTTAAGAGTGCCTTTCTGTAAATATTTTTTGTAATAGTCCTTGTAAAATCTGTTTTTTATATTTTTTTTATATGAATTTTTTGTTTTGTTTTTTTATACTTACAAAATAAAACTTATTTTTAAAATTGTATCTAATAATAGTTTAGTATATTATAGAGTTCTGGCCAGAATTGAAGGTGAATTGTATATAATTCAAGTATCTTTTTT
>Ga0182030_10007723_pt1 | contig 22394 bp, 25 predicted proteins | sample 812S3MmetaG_FD_121299 | JGI IMG/M metagenome (GOLD analysis project Ga0182030, IMG submission 121299) | Permafrost microbial communities from Stordalen Mire, Sweden - 812S3M metaG (Illumina Assembly) | ecosystem: Environmental > Terrestrial > Soil > Wetlands > Permafrost | place: Sweden... | reverse complement strand
CGCCGGACAAGCCCGGCCGACCGCGTTGTTATTGCGCTATCGCGCGGGCGACTTCAACGCGTTGCATCAGGACATCTACGGTGAAGTCGCGTTTCCACTGCAAGCCACGATCTTGCTCAGCGATCCGGCAACGTTCACCGGCGGCGAGTTCGTGCTGGTCGAAGCGAAGCCGCGCAAGCAAAGCGTCGCGCACGTCATACCGCTTGGACTCGGCGATTGCATCATCTTTCCGAATCGCTTACGCCCGAACGCCGAAGGCGGACGTTCGACGTTTCGCCATGGCGTCGCAGAGGTCCGCAGCGGCACGCGCGTGACGCTGGGCGTGATCCTCCACGACGCGCAGTAGTGGGTAAGACCTAGTCGCGCGCGACTTTGACCCACCAAATCAGCAGCACTTGCAAGGGCACGCGCAACCAGAGCACCCATGCCGGCGCGACGCTTGCAAAGTGATCCGCCTCGATCGCCATGTACCAGTTCGCCGGCCAGACCGCAACGAGCAACGCGATCAAACCGATCGCCGCAGCGTTGCGGGTGGCAGGCACGAGCAAGCCGATGCCGCCGGCGAGTTCGGCTAGGCCGCTGATCGCCACGAGCGTTGCGGCATGGCCCAATTGCGGCGGCACGATCGACGTGTAGAACTCCGGGTGAACGAAGTGCAGCGTTCCGGTGACGAGAAAGAGCACCGCCGGCAAGACCGTTCGAAGGACGAAGCGCATGGTGCCGGTTATAAGGAAACAGGTATGAACTTTACCTTTCAGCGTGCTCGCTTCCGTGACGTCCTGCGCGCCGATCAATGCGTGCATCCCGGATCCGTGTTCGATCCGATCTCCGCGCGCATCGCCGAATCGCTGGGCTTCGAGGTCGGCATGTTCGCCGGATCCGTTGCCTCGCTGGCGATTCTCGGTGCGCCGGATTTGACGGTCATCACGCTGGGCGAGTTTGCCGAACAGGCGTATCGCATTTGCCGGGCGGGCCGGCTGCCGTTGCTGGTCGATGCCGATCATGGTTACGGGAACGCCCTCAACGTGATGCGCACGGTCGAGGAGCTCGAGACCGCCGGCGTTGCCGCCCTCACGATCGAGGACACCGTGTTGCCGCGGCCGTTCGGCGAAAAACAAACGACGCTCATCTCCACCGGCGAAGCGGCGGCAAAAATGCGCGCCGCCGTGAAGGCGCGCCAAGATCCGGGTCTGGTGATTGTCGGACGCAGCCAGGCGGCTCTCTTCATCGGCATCGAGGACGCCATCGTGCGCGCACGCGCGTACGCGCAGACGGGAGTCGACGCGCTGTTCTTCACCGGTGTGACGACGCGCGAGCAACTCGAAGCGCTCAGCTCGGCCGTCACGCTTCCGATCATGCTCGGTACGGTTAACGCCGCACTCAGCGACCGCGCCTATCTCGCGTCCAAGAACGTGCGCATCGCGCTGCAGGGTCACCAGCCGTTTGCGGCGGCTGTTGGGGCGACATATGCGACCCTCAAAGCGCTCCGCGAGGGTGTGGCGCCGGCCGATCTTCCCAATCTCGCGTCGAAGCAACTCATGGATGACGTCAGCCGCGACGGCGACTACACGGCCTGGACGAAAGAGTTCTTAGGCGGCTAACGCCGCTCAGTCAAAGAGCGATGGCGCCGTGGCGCCGGTGTCGGCGACCGGTGCGATGAGTGCGGCATCGTCGAAGCGCGCGTTGCCGACGCGCGGCGCGACCGGGTTAGCGCTCCAGCTTTCCGGCGGGCTCGGCGCGAGCAGTTCGAGCAGCGCGGCCGGGTCGGCTTCACCGGCGGTGAGCCACGCGTTCGCGGCTGCGAGATCGAGTACGACCGGCATGCGCGAATGGATCGTCGCCATGAACGCGTTCGCTGGTTGCGTGATGATCGAGGCGCTGGTGACGGTTTCGTCGCTCGAAGGGGAATGCCATACGTCCCACACGCCGGCGAACACGAACGGTTCGTCATCGGTGCGATGGATCCAGAGCGGGGTCTTGCCACCGTCGTTGTCCGCTCGCCACTCATAAAAGCCGTCGGCAAAGATCGCGCAGCGCCGCGCCCGAAACGCCTCGCGATACGTCGGTGCCTTAGCGACGGTTTCGATGCGCGCGTTGAACGTGGAGAGCTTTACGAGCGACGGGTGTTCGGCGTGCGGTGGGACGAGACCCCAGCGCACGTCTTCGACGCTGCGATCCGCGTCGTTGAGCGCGACGATAATCGGTTGGGTCGGGGCGATGTTAAAGCGGCTGCGCAGCGTTCGCGCGACGGTCTTGCTGCCGAGGCGCTTCGCCAGCGGCCACGGCGGTTTACGAAGTGTGAACCGGGCGCACATTCAACGCTAGGCCCCTTGCCACCGCGTGAAGAGCTCGTGTTCGATATTGAACTGATCGAGCGCCTTGCCGACGGTATGGTTGACGACGTCTTCGATCGTCTTCGGGCGCGAATAGGTGCCGGGAACCGGCGGCAGGATGATCGCGCCCGCCTCGGCCGCGCGCGTGAGGTTGCGCAGATGGTTGACGTGCAGCGGCGTCTCGCGCACGACGAGCACGAGCGTGCGCCGTTCTTTCAGGCAAACATCGGCCGCGCGCACGAGCAGGTTGTCGTTGAGCGAGAAGGCGATGGCGGAGGCCGAGCGCATCGAGCACGGCACGACGATCATGCCGTCGGTCTTGAACGAGCCCGACGAAATCGACGCGGCCAGGTTCGCGCTGTCGTGAACGATGTCGGCGAGCGCTTCCAATTCCGGCGGCTTCACGTCGGTCTCGAGTTCGACGGTTTGCTTGGCTTGCGCCGAGAGCACGAGATGGACCTCATAGCCGCCGATTGCGCGTAGCGCTCGCAGCGTCTGGATCGCATAGATGCTCCCGCTCGCACCCGATACGCCGACGATAATTCTGGGCATTGAGGCTCCGTTACCGGGGCATGGACGCCGAACCTCCGGGGGGAAGGGTGGCGCCATGATTGGCAACGATCCCAGCACGAAAACGGTCGCCGTTCTGGGACTGGGCGAAGCAGGCTCCCTGCTCGCTCGCGATCTGGCGCGCGGGGGCGCCGTGGTGCGCGGCTGGGATCCGGACTTTCACGGCGATCTCAGCGAGATTCCGCTGGCCGCGAGCTTTGCGGCGGCCGTCACCGGCGCCGACATCGTCATCTCGGTCAATTGGGCGACCGTCGCCGCGGCCGTGGCGCGCGAAGCGTTGCCGCTGCTGCGCCGCGGGATGCTCTATGCCGATCACAACACGGCCGGCCCCACGCTGAAAGAAGAACTTGCGGCCATCGTCGAGCCGAGCGGCGCGGCGTTCATCGACGTTGCGATGATGGCGCCGGTGCCGCCCCTGGGGATGCGGGTCGGGATGTTTATGGCCGGAAGCGGGGCGGAAGAACTCGCCGTCTACTATCGCCGTTTCGGCACGCCGGTCGACGTCGTCGGCACGCGTCCGGGCGAGGCGAACGCGCGTAAGCTAACGCGCTCGGTCTTTTTCAAGGGGATGTCGTCGTCGGTTTGGGAGGCACTCGAAGCCGCGCGCGCCGTCGGCGTCGAGGACTGGCTGCGTTCGGATATCATCAAAACGTTCGTTGCGGCGGACGCGGCGTTTATCGATCGCTTGATCGACGGCACGGACAAACATGCCGTTCGCCGCGCCCACGAGATGCGCGATGCCGAAACGATGCTGCGCGAATTGGGAACGCCGACGGCGATGGTAACGGCGACGGCCGAGTCGCTCGAACGGATCGCAAGCGAAAAGAAAGTTCCCACGCACCGGTGATCGTCCCGCCGGCGATCGTCCTGCGCGACGTGGGCAAGGTTTTCGTTCGCGACGACGGCGGTGCGGTTGCCGTACTCGAGCACGTCGATTTCGAGATCGCTACCGGTAGTTTCGTTTGCCTCGTCGGCCGCAGCGGCAGCGGCAAGTCGACGATCCTCAACATGATCGCCGGCTTGATCGATCCTTCGAATGGAACGATCGCATTCGCCGACGGTTCGACAAAACGTCCCCGGCTCGACGTCGGCTACCTGACCCAAAAGGAAACGTTGCTGCCGTGGCGTGACGTGCTGCGCAACGTCGCGATGCCGTTGGAAGTGCGCGGCGCCGGCAAAGCGCAGCGCGAGGCACGCGCGCTCGAATTGATCGAACTCGTCGGCCTCGCGGGCGCCGAGAAGCGCTATCCGCGCGAACTCTCCGGCGGAATGTCGCGGCGCGCCTCGCTCGCGCGGATGCTGGCCAGCGATCCGGCGACGCTGTTACTCGACGAACCGTTCGGCGCGCTCGATGCGCAACTGCGGGGCGATTTGCAGAGCGAGTTGTTGCGGCTTTGGCAGGGCAGCGGTAAGACGATCGTCTTCGTCACGCACGATATCGATGAAGCGTTGCTGCTTGCCGATCGCGTGATCGCGCTGCAATCCGGCGGGCACATCGCGGTCGATGTCGAGTTGCCGCCGGACCGGCCGCGCGACGTGCGCAACGTGCGTTTCGGACCGGAATTCATCGCACTCCACGAACGGCTGCTCGACGCGCTCACGACCGATCCCGACGCAAACGCGCGCGGCGGCGTTGCAACGGCCGAGGTGCTGCCGTGAGTGCCACTATTTCGGCCGTTCAGACGCGGCGCAGTGCGCGCACGCGACACCGCCTGGTGATCAACGCGGCGCGGGTCGTTCTGTTCGTTGTCGTCGTCGGGCTCTGGCAGATCGCCTCGAATCTGAACCTGTTCGATCCGGGCGTCGTGCCGAGCCCGATTGCGATCGGGCAGCATCTCGTGAAGTGGACGCTCGACGGCACGCTCTGGTTCCACTCCTGGATCACGATCCAGGAGACGGTCGCCGGATTTTTGATCGGCGCGATCGGCGGGATCGTGTTCGGCTTCGCGATCGGACGCTATCCGGCGCTGGCGGAAGTACTCGATCCGTTCATCCTCGCGATCTACAGCGTGCCGAAGGTGGCCCTCGCGCCGCTGTTCCTGGTCTGGTTCGGCATCGGGATCTTCATGAAGATCGTGTTGGCGGCCGTGACGGTTCTCTTCATCGTGTTCTTCAATACGCTCGCCGGCGTCCGCAATGTCGACCGGGATCTGGTCGATGCGGTCTGGTTGATGGGCGCGAGGCCGCGCGACATCCTACTCAAGGTGCTCGTGCCCTCGGCCATGAGCTGGGCCCTCACCGGGGTGCGCATCTCGATCCCCTACGCCCTGATCGGGGCGATCATCGGCGAGCTGATCGCCTCCAACCGCGGGATCGGCTATCTGATCTCATCGGCCGCCAGTGCCTACGATACGGCGGGCGTCTTTGCGGCGCTCATCGTATTGACCGTCCTGGCGATGCTCCTCAACGCCATCGTTGATGAGATCGACCGCCGCCTGTCGAAATGGAAAGTCGACGCATCCGTCAGCATACGAGGAACCTAATCTCATGAAGCTCACGCGAAAACACGCTCTTACCGCGCTGGGCGGCGCCGCCTCGGCGCTCGCCTTTCCCTCGATCGTACGCTCGCAGACGGCGTCGCTCCAGGTTGGTCAGATCGGCAATTCGGTCGCATTCTTCCCGGTCTTCGTGGCGGCCAAGCTGGGCTACTACAAAGATGCCGGCCTCGACGTCACGGCGACCGCGTTCTCATCGGGGACGCTGGTCGGGACGGCCGTCACTTCGAACAGCATCGACATCGGAAATTCGGTGATCACGGATGTATTCGCGCTGCTCAAGGCCAGCCGCCCGGTCAAGATTATCGGTTCGCTTTGCAACGCCTACTATATCGACATCGTGGCGTCAAACCAATTTCTCGACGCGACGAAGCTCTCGCGCGCGAGCAAGCTGGCGGATAGAATAAACGGGCTCAAGGGCAAGAAGGTCGGCATCACCGGACCCGGTTCCGGAACCCAGGCCCTGGTCGATTATCTCTTCAAGCTGCAGGGACTGGACTCGACGCGCGACGTCGAGCTGGTGAACGTCGGCGCCGATCAGAGCGCGGTCTTGCAGACGATGAAGACCGGGCGCATCGATGCCGTCTCGTTCGCGTGGCCGATGACGATGATCGCCGAGGCGAACAACATCGGCAAAGGGTTCATCGTGCCGGCAAGCGACGTGCCGTCGATGCGCGATGAAGTCCAAGCCGTCATTTACGCGAAGCCCGATGCGCTTGCCAAGCGGCAGGACGCGATGATCGGCTACGTGCACGCCATCGGCCGGGCGGAAGAGTATCTGCACAAGAATACGGGCGAAGCGCGCGCGCTGCTCAAAGAATACGACGGCGCGTTGAGCGATGTGGCGATCAATGCGCTGTTGACGTCATATATCCCGGTGCTGCCTCAGCAGCCGAGCATTGCGGCGGACAGTTACGAAAAGGCGTTGCAGTTTCACCGCCAGACGGGTTTCGCCGGCCCGACCGGCAACGCGTACGCCGACGTTATCGATTCGAATACGATCTCGAAAGCGATCCGGAATACGAAATGAAGCTCTGTCGCTTCGGTGAGAACCGCTACGGCGTCGTGCGCGACGGAGGGGTCTACGATATCACCGAGCACGTCGCTAAAGCCGTCATCGCAGCTCCGCTGCGGCGCGGTGACTTGGCGATCGCCAATCTTGCCGCGATCGTCAAGCTCGTCGAAAAGGCGCCGCTTGGGGCGCCGGCCGGACGCGCGAGCGAGCTGAAGTTTCTCGCGCCGGTCCTCAACCCCACGAAGATCGTTGCCGCGCCGGTGAACTACGAAGCCCATATCACGGAGTCCGAAGCCGACCCCGGCATCACGTTCAACCACGCGGTTGCGCGCATCGACAAGGCCGGCTTGTTTCTCAAGGCCTCAAGTTCGCTCGTCGGCCCGGGCGAGGGCGTGGCCGTGCGTTTTCCCGACCGCCGCTCCGACCACGAGATCGAATTGGGCCTCGTCATCGGGCGCGAGTGCAGCGACGTGTCGGAAGCGCACGCGCTCGACGTCGTCGCCGGCTATGCGATCGCGCTCGATATGAGCGTGCGCGGCACCGAAGACCGCAGCTTCCGCAAGTCGATCGACAGCTATTCGGTCCTCGGACCGTGGCTCGTGACACCCGACGAAGTCCCCGATCCGGACAACGTCGACTTCACGCTCAAGGTCAACGGTGTGGTCAAACAGCAGTCGAACACGCGCCACTTGATCTTCAAAACGCGTAAGCTGATTGCATGGGCGTCGCGCTGGTACACGCTCTATCCCGGCGACATCGTGATGACCGGAACGCCGGAAGGCGTCGGCCCGGTCGGGCCGGGTGACGTGATGGATTGCGAGATGCAGTACGTCGGTTCGATGCGCGTCGACGTGCGCGCGGCGGCGGTCTTTGCCGCCGGCAGCCATGCATCGGAGGCGGTCGCGGGATGAACGGCGCGCGAGAGCGCGTCATCGTCGCCGGCGGTGGCCCGGTCGGGCTGATGACGGCGCTCGGACTCGCGCACGCCGGCGTTCCGGTGCTCTTGATCGAGCAAGAGCCGGCGCTCACGGTCGATCTGCGAGCCGGTTCGTATCATCCCCCGACGCTCGAAGCGATGGCGCCGTACGGAATCACGGCGCGCATGCTCGAGCGCGGCATCAAAGTACGCCACTGGCAGATCCGCGATCGCAAGAACCCCGAGTGGGTTGCCAATTGGGATCTCGGCCTGCTCGCCGACCTCACGCCGTATCCATACCGGTTCCATCTCGAACAGCACCAGCTCACGCCGATCATCCTCGACGTTTTGCGCCAAGAGCCGCTGGCCGAGGTGCAATTCGGCGCGCGCTTCGTCGACGCGAAGCAGACCGGCGACGGCGTGTGCGTGACCTACGAACGAAATGGGGCGACCGAGATCGTCGAGGGCGCATATCTCGTCGGCGCCGACGGTGGCCGTAGCAGCGTGCGCAAGGCAATCGACATGCCGTTCGAGGGCTTCACCTGGGACGAGCGCTTCATGGTGATCAGCACGTCGTTCGATTTTCAAACGATCGGCTACGCCAAGAATGCCTACATCGCCGATCCGGACCAGTGGGTGACGCTCTTTCAGATGCCGGGTGAGGGCGCACCGTATTGGCGCATCGTCATCCCGACCGACATCGACATTCCCGAAGACGTCATCGCCGCGCCCGCCGCGATCGAAGCGTGGCTGCAGAACTTCGCGCCGCGCGACGTGCCCTACGAAGTGCTCTATAACAGCTTCTACCGCGTGCACCAGCGCGTCGCGCGCAACTTTCGCAGCGGCCGCGTCTTGCTGGCCGGCGACGCGGCGCACCTCAACAACCCGCTCGGCGCGTTTGGGCTCAACAGCGGGATTCAAGACGCCGCGAACTTGATCCCGAAACTTGCGGCGGTGTGGCACGGTAGCGCGCCGGATGCGCTGCTGGACGTGTACGATCGCCAGCGGCACACGGCGACGGTCGAACACGTGCAAGCGAACTCGATCGCCAATAAACGAACGATGGAACAGCGCGACCCCGTACTTCGGCGGGCGCATTTCGAAGAATTGGTGCGCACGGCGAATACGCCCGAGCTCGCGCGCCGCTACCTCATCAACTCATCCATGATCGCGGCCGTGCAACGCGCGTCCGAGGTCGCCTAAAAAAGGACCACATGCGCATCGACGTTCACGCTCACTATTTTCCCGGACCCTACCTCGACCTGATCGACGCGCTCAGTCACGGCGAGGTCGAAACGACGATGGGCCGGCGCGGCGCGCACCCCACGCATGCTGCCGATGCAACGATTCGCATCGAGGCGATGGACAAGGCCGGCGTCGGCATGCAGATCCTCTCGATTGCCACCAGCGGTCCATATATCTCGAACGAGATCGGCGCGATCATCGGCGCGCGCGCGGCGAACGACGCATACGCCGAGATGGTGCGCCTCTATCCGCAACGCTTCAAGGCGTTCGCGACGCTGCCGTTCCCGCACGTCGATGCCGCGCTGGCGGAAATGACGCGCGCGTTCGACGAGCTCGGGATGATCGGCGTCGGCGTCGCGACCAAGATGGGCGGCAAGTCGCTGGCCGATCCGTCGTTCGATCCGGTGTACGAAGAGTTGAACCGCCGCGGCGGCGTGCTGTTCGTCCATCCGATCGGACATTCGTGCGATTCATCGCTGCTCGAGACGACCGGCCTCACCTGGCCGCTGGGCGCACCGTTCGAAGACACGGCCGCAGCGCTGCAACTGTTGCAGAACGGCTTCGTGAAGCGCTTTCCGAAGATCCGGGCGATCATGCCGCATCTCGGCGGCACGTTACCGTTTCTCGTGCACCGTCTCGATCATCAACAGGGGCGCTTCATGAACGGTCACGGCGTGCCGAGCCAGCTCGTGAAGAAGTTCTGGTACGATTCGGTCAACGGTAACGCGGCGGCACTGCGCTGTTCGTGCGATACGTTCGGCGTCGACCGCATCGTGTTCGGCACCGATTATCCGTTTTGGAGCGGCGCGGCGCACCAGCACGCATCGGAGTACCTCGATGGCGCCGGACTCTCCACGGCCGATGTCCTAGCGATCTCCGAGGGCAACGCTCGCGCGCTGTTCGGAGATGCGCTGTCATCCTGAGCTTGTCGAAGGACCGCCTCAATCGTTGTCGCTGAGTGGCTATCCCTCGACACGCTCGGGATGACAGGATGGGCTAAGGTGAGTCGGTGGTGAGTTTGTAGTCGTCGAACTGCGCGTGCGCGGTGACGTGATAGCCTGGTACCTGGATATCGGCGTCTTCGCTTTGCGGCACGGGATAGCCGTCGACTTGGACCGGGTTCACGTCGACGCGGATCACGCCGCCGTTGATGTACGACCACTGCACTTCGCGCAAACCGTCGTTGTCGATCACGGCGTGAACGCCGCGGACGTGGCCGTCCGTGCGGTCTTTCATCTCGAGAATCGAGCGCGTTCCGTCTTGCATCAGGCTGACGACGTCGTAGGTTGCCGGCCACGTTACCGGCTCCATCGGGTCCATCTTGATGTTCTCGAAGCCCTTACCGAACCACGGTACATTGCGAAAATGAACCGAGTAGAGATTCGGCCGTTCGTACTTCCCGGTACCGTCGAGGTGGACGTGGATGTATGGAAAGGTCCTCAGCGCGAAATCGACGTGCAAACCAAAGGTATAGGAACGCACCGCTGACGTGCGGGCTCCGGTCGTTGCAAAAACGCGGGCAGCCTCGTCGGGTGGTCCCTCTGCGAGGAGGGCAAACAACGCTAAGAGCGCTGCTACCCCCCGGAAGACGGGGCCCATATTAGCGGCTTCTTTCGCCGGAAGGCCCGCCGTCCCTCGACAGCGTAGACTTCGAGCGAGGACCTACGAAACAACATTTTGCCAGCAAAATCGAGGTCAGCGCCATGTCCGATCCGTTTCATCAGACCCAGCCCGATCCGCCGTATCCGGCGGAGGTGACGGCCTTCGCCGATCAGCTCGAAGCGATCATGGCCGACGGCACCTACGATCTGAGCGCCATTGCCGCCGCGCTCAATGCCCGCAAAGCTTCGTCCGGCGGGCGCGCAGCCTGGACGCCGGAGTCCCTGAGCGCCTACTTCGCCGAACTCGCGAACGCCTAGAGGTCGCATGATGCATACCATTTTCGAGATCGCCGCCGGGGCCAAGCCCGACGCCGCCGGCCGGTCGGCCCTGGAAGAGCGCGTTGCTAACGAAGGCTTCCGCGGCCGCTGGTACCCGCTCACGGGCTCGCGCAACGTCGGCCGGACGCCGGTCGCACTCGACCGGATGGGCGAGCGCATCGTTTTGTGGCGCGACGCCACGGGTGCGATTCACGCCCAGGAAGACCGCTGCCCCCACCGCGGCGCGCGGCTCTCCCAAGGACGCGTTCGCGAGAACGCGATCGTGTGCCCGTATCACGGCATCTCGATCGACGGCGACGGCCGCATCGTCAGCGTTCCCGCGTTGCCGGGTTGCCCGATCGAGGGCCGGCTCGCGGTGCGGACGTACGCCGTGCAAGAAATCGCCGGTGCGATCTTTGCCTACTTTCCGACGCCTGCCGGCGAAACACCGATTCCGCTCGGGCCGCCGACGGAGTTCACCGATCCGGCTTGGTCGCACTTCGTTTGCGAGACGACCTGGAAAACCAACTATCGCTACGCCATCGAAAACGTGATCGATCCGATGCACGGACCGTATCTCCACGGTGATTCGCACACGATGTCATACGGCATCAAAGACGACATCATGGAGATCAGCGACACCCCCAACGGTTTTCGCGTCTCGCGCAAATTGCAAAAAGACGTCGCCTTCGATTGGACCGAGTATAGCGAAACCGGCGCACTGTGGATGAGACTCGACATCCCGTATCCGGTGGCCAACGGGCCGGGCGGACCATTTCGGATCCTTGGTTTCGCGACGCCGATCGATGAGACGACCTCGCAGATCTTCTTTTGGCGCTTGCGCAAGGTGAGCGGCTGGGAGCGCGACCTGTGGCGTTTTCTGTTCCGCGAGCGGATCGAAGCGCGCCACTATGCCGTGCTGGAACAGGATCGCGTCGTGCTCGAAGGCATGGCCGACGACGCGCGCGAGCACGAGATCCTCTATCAGCACGATCTCGGCATCACGCGCTTGCGCCGGCGCTTCAAGGCGATCGCGCGCGAACAGATCGAAGCCGCGCAGGCGCTCGCAGACTCGGCCAAGCCGGCGCGCATCGCGGCCGAGGCGTGACGGCCGAACCCGGCGAGAATGTTCTCGACGCGCGCTATAGCGTGCACTCGCTCGAGCTCGGCTTGCGCATCCTCGAGAGTTTCGATCGCGATGCCATCGACGAGATGAGTTTAAGCGAGATGGCACGGCGCATCGGCGTGTCGCGCTCGTCGGCTTTTCGCCTCGTGCACACGTTGCAGCGGCTGGGATACCTCGAGCGCGAGGACGAGACGAAGAACTACCGGCTCGGCGCGCGCGTGATGTCGCTCGGCTACTCGTTCCTCGCATCGAAAGACATCGCCGAACTGGCGCGGCCCGGCTTGCAGCGCCTGCGCACGGCGACGCGGTGTTCGACGCATCTTGGGATTCTCGACGGGGCCGAGGTGATTTACATCGCGCGCTTCGCCGCCCACAAACCAGTCAGCGCGATGATCGCGGTCGGGGCGCGCGTTCCGGCGCACGCGACGACGATGGGCCGCATCATGCTGGCCTATAAACCCGCTGCCTACATCAAGGAGCACTTCGGCGCGCGGCCGTTGGCAAAGTTCAGCGAGCACACGCCGGTGACGCTCGAAGCGCTCGCGGCCCTGCTCGAGGCCGACCGGCACCGTGGCTACGTCATCAGTCACTCGAATTTCGAAGCCGGCATCGCGAGCATCGCCGCGCCGCTGTTCGATGCCAAGGGCGACGTTGTCGGCGCGATCAACGTGTCGACGCCGGAGAACGCCATCGACGTCGAGCGCTTCGATAGCGAGGTGTGCGACGCGCTGCGCGCTGCGGCGCGCCGGATTTCGGAACTCTCGGGGTATCGGGAAGCGGCGTTCGCTTCGTGAATCTCGAGCTGAGCGGCCGCGTGGCCGTGGTGACCGGCGGGACGTCCGGTATCGGATTGTGTACGGTGCGGCGCTTGCTCGACGAGGGCGCATCGGTAGCGTTTTGTGCGCGCGATCGCGCGCGCGTCGATGCCGTGGCGGCCGACTTCGCGAAAACGGCCGGCGACCGCGTCCTGGGCGTCGTCGCCGACGTACTCGACACGGAGCAGCTCGCCGCATTTCGGAACGCGGTCGAGCAACGGTTCGGGCGGACCGACGTGCTGGTGCACAACGCCGGCAAATCGCGCATGGCATCGCTCGAGAAGCTTGACGATGCGGAATGGACGGAAGAGCTCGAACTGAAGTTCTTCGGTTTGTTGCGCCCGACGCGCGCCTTCTTGCCGTTGCTGCAAAGATCCGACGCGGCCAGCATGGTCTACGTGTCCTCGCTGCTGGCCAAACAGCCGGAGACGCGACTCATTTCCACGAGCGCGGCGCGGGCCGGTGCGCTCAATCTTGCCAAGTCGATGTCGTTCGAGTTCGCGCCGGCGATTCGGGTGAACTCGATCGTGCTTGGCGTCATCGACACCGGCCAGTGGGAAGCGCGGTTGGCGGCGCGCCGCGCGAGCGGCGAGTCGATCGACCGTGAGGCGTACATCAGCGAACTCGCGCGCGAACGGGGCATTCCGCTCGGCCGCATCGGGCGCCCCGAAGAGGTGGCCGCCGCCATTGCATTTCTTGCTTCGCCCGTGTGCGGGTTCATGACCGGTGCGGTCATAGAAATTTCGGGAGGCTTCAGCCGCTATGTCTGAGCGCGTGACTGGGGGCGATGTCGTCGCCGCGTTCTTGGAAGACGCCGGCGTGCGGGCTGCGTTCGGCGTGATCAGCATTCATAATATGCCGATCCTCGATGCGATCATGCGCCGCGGCGTGATCCGTTGCGTGCCGGCACGTGGCGAGGCCGGCGCGACCAACATGGCCGACGCGTTCGCGCGCGTGTCCGGCGGGCTCGGCGTCGCGTTCACGAGCACCGGAACGGCGGCGGGCAACGCCTGCGGCGCGATGGTGGAAGCGTTGACGGCGGGAACGCCGCTGTTGCACATCACGGGTCAGATCGACGTGCCGTACCTCGATCGCGAACGCAGCTACATCCACGAGGCCAAGGATCAGTTGGCGATGTTGCGTTCGGTTTCGAAGCGCGCGTATCGCGTGTGGTCGGTCGAGACGTTGCTCGGCACGCTGCGCGAAGCGGTCGCCGTCGCGCTGACGCCGCCGATGGGACCGGTCAGCATCGAGATCCCGATCGACGTGCAGGGCGCATCGATCGAAATGCCGCCGTTCGATGAATTGCTGCCATTGCCGCCGGCTGAAGTGACGCTCGACATTCGTTCGCTCGAAGCGCTCGCGCGCGAACTGCGCGGCGCGAAGCGTCCGCTCTTGTGGCTGGGCGGCGGCGCGCGCGGCGCGTCGATCCCCGTTCGCGCGCTGGCCGAACTCGGCTGGGGCGTAGTGAGCAGCGCCGCCGGCCGCGGCGTTCTGCCCGAAGATCATCCGGCATCGCTCGGCTCGTACACGGCGTCGCCCTCGGTCGAAGCGCTTTACCGTACGTGCGATGCGATGGTGATCGTGGGTTCGCGCTTGCGCGGTAACGAAACGCTGCGCTGGAACCTGCGCTTGCCCGAGAAGCTCTACCAGATCGATGCCGACCCCACGATGCGCGATCGCTCTTACCCGGTGCGGCGCTTCGTTACGGGCGACGCGGCGATCGCGCTGACCGAACTCGTCGAGCTGTTAGGCAGCGACATGAAGATCGATCCGGCGTTCCGGAGCGACGTCGCGAACGCGCGCACGCAAGCCAACGACGCGCTGCGCCGCACGCTCGGGCCATACGAAGAACTCGTCCACGCCCTTGGCGCATGGATGCCGCCCGATGCCGTGTGGGTGCGCGACGTGACCGTCTCCAACAGCTCGTGGGGCAATCGTTATCTGCCGTTGCGCGGCCCGCGCGATGGCGTGCACGCGATGGGTGGCGGCATCGGTCAAGGTTTGCCGATGGCCATCGGCGCGGCGCTTGCTGCCGGCGATCGTAAGGTCGTGGCGCTGGCCGGCGACGGCGGCTTGCAACTCTCGTTCGGCGAGTTCGTCACGCTCGTGCAAGAGGACGCCAACGTGTTGCTGATCGTGATGAACGACGGCGGCTACGGCGTGATCCGCAACATCCAAGACGACAAGTTCGGCGGCCGCCATTACCTGGCCAATTTGCACACGCCCGATTTTCAGGCGTTCGCGGCCTCGATCGGTTTAGCGAGCGCACGCGCCGCCGACATGCCGTCGTTTCACGCGGCGCTCGCGGCGCTCGGTAACCGTAAGGGCCCGGCGTTGCTTGAAGTCGACATGGTCGCGTTCGGTCCGTATGCCGTTGCGTTCGCCGGTCCCCCGGTGCGGGAACCCGCGCCCGCATGACGGCAGCGGCATCCGCGCTCGCGCCGATCTTCATCGGCGGCGTATGGCGCGCAGGCCGCGGCGCACCGGTCGTCTCGACCAACCCGGTCGACGGTTCGGTCAACGCAACGTTCGGCGGCGCCGATGCGAGCGACATCGCTGAGGCAGTCGAATGCGGCGCAGCCGCAATGGCCGAACCGGCTTGGCGAAATCTGCTGCCGCACGAACGTGCACGCATCTTGCGCCGCATCAGCGACGGCATCGCCGCCGAAACGGAAGCGCTCGCGTTGCTGCAGTTGCGCGATAACGGCAAGCCGCTGTACGAAACGCGCGGACTCGTCATCAGCGCGGCCAACACGTTCGGTTTCTTCGCCTCGGCGCTGGAGACGCTCGAATCCGAGGTAACGCCGTCGCGCGGGGCGTTCCTCACCATGACGACCTATCGTCCGTTGGGCGTCGTCGGCGCGATCACGCCGTGGAACTCGCCGATCGCGAGTGACGCACAGAAAGTCGCGCCGGCCTTGGCCGCCGGCTGCGCCGTCGTGCTCAAGCCCTCGGAACTCACGCCGCTCCTGGCGCTCGAACTCGGGCGCATCGCGCAAGCCGCCGGCTTGCCGGATGGATTGCTGAGCGTCGTGCCGGGAACCGGCGCGGTCGCGGGCGCGGCGCTGGTCGCGCATCCGCTCGTGCGCAAGATCTCGTTCACCGGCGGCACCGAAACGGGCCGCGCGATCGCCCGCGTGGCGGCCGATAAGCTGATGGCGGTGACGCTCGAACTCGGCGGCAAATCGCCGACGATCGTCTTCGCCGACGCCGATCTCGACGTTGCGATCAACGGCGTGCTGTTCGGCATTTTCAGCTCGCAAGGTCAGAGTTGCATCGCCGGTTCGCGCTTGTTCGTGCAGCGCGCCATCTACGACGCGTTCGTTTCGCGGCTCGTCGCACGGGCGAAGCAACTGCGCGTCGGCGATCCGCTCGATCCGCAGACGCGCCTCGGCCCGCTGATCTCGGAGCCGCAGCGCGCGAAGGTCGAGTCGTACGTGGAACTCGCGCGGTCCGAAGGCGGCCACGTGCTGTGCGGCGGGCGCCGTCCGGCCGGCGAGCAGTTCGCGCGCGGCACGTTCTACGAACCCACGATCATCGAAGGCTTGAGCAACCGCTCGCGCGTGTGCCAGGAAGAGATCTTCGGGCCTATCCTCGCCGTGCTGCCGTTCGACGATGAAGCCGACGTGATCACCCAAGCGAACGACACGGTCTACGGCCTCGCGTGCGGCATCTGGACGGGCGACTACAAGCGCGCCTGGCGGGTCGGCACGGCGATCGAAGCGGGCACGCTGTGGATCAACACCTACAAGCAGTTCAGCATCTCGACCCCTTTTGCCGGCGCGAAAGCGAGCGGCGTCGGGGTCGAAAAAGGCCGCACGGGAATTCGCTCCTATCAGCAAGAGCAGAGCATCTACTGGGGCCTCGACGCGAGCCCGAACCCGTGGGCAAATTCATCCTAACGACGTTCGCCACCGCGGGCGGCTACGTGCGCCGCAACGGCGCCGGGATCGGCGTTGAAATCCTGGTCAACGGCGTCTTGCCGTTCGTCGTCTATAGCTACACGCGGCCGAAGCTCGGCGATGCCGGGGCCCTGCTCGCTTCCTCGATCCCGCCCATCGCCTGGAGCATCATCGAGTTTATCCGCCGGCGACGCATCGACGGCATCTCGCTGCTGATCGTCGCGGGCATCGCACTCTCGCTTCTGGCCTTCATCGGCGGCGGCTCGGTCCGCTTCTTGCAGCTACGTGAAAACCTCGTCACCGGCGTCATCGGCCTCGTGTTTCTCGTTTCTGCGGCGATCGGCAAGCCCTTGATCTACCAGCTTGCACGCGCGAGCATGATCCGGCGATCGGCTGCGGAGGCCGAGTCGTTCGAGCGCAACCGTGACAACATCCATTTCCGGCGCAGCATGACGCTCATGACGGTCGTTTGGGGCGCCGGTTTTCTGCTCCAGACGCTGGTTGCGTGCGTGCTGGTCTTCCGGCTGCCGATCGCCACGTACTTGGTGGTGAGTCCCTTTCTCGGCTACGGAGCGATGGGCGTGCTCGCTCTGTGGACCTTCCGTTACGTGGCAACGAAGAAGCGGCAGGCAAGGAGCGCTCAGGACCCGGTCAAAGAATAAGCCTCATGTCGACGATATTGCGGAGGAGAACCTGATGGCTCGCGTGGTGGGTGCTTTTGGTGTGTCGCACGGTCCGTTGCTGACCACCCCGCCCGATCAGTGGCATCAGCGCGCAGCATACGACAAGCGCAATCCGCGTCACGCCTACCGCGGCGCGTACTATGATTATCCGGCGTTGCTTGCCGCACGCAACGGCGGCTTTGCCGATCAGCTCGATCTCGCTACGAAGACCAAACATTACGAAGCCTGTCAGAGCGCGGTCGCCGAACTCGCGCGCCGCTACAAAGCTTGCGGAGCGAATGCGGCGATCATTCTCGGCAACGATCAGCGCGAGATTTTCAAGGACGATAACACCCCGGCGTTTTTGGTCTATGCCGGCAAGACGATGGAGAACATCCATCCGGATGAAGAAGAGACCGAGAAGCTCGACAGTATGGGCCTCAAGATTGCGCTGCCCGGACACGTTCCCCAAGGCGGCGCGATCTATCCGGGTGCGCCGGCCATCGCCGAAGCGTTGGTTGACGGTTTGATCGAGCGCGAGTTCGACGTGTCGATTTCTTACGAATTGCCCGAGTACAAAGGCCATGCGCACGGGATCCCGCACGCTTATGGTTTCATCTTCCGGCGCATCATGCTCGACGCACCGCCGCCGACCGTGCCGATCTTCTCGAACGTCGGTGAGACACGCAATCAGCCGCGGCTGCACCGCATGATCTCGTTCGGTCACGCGCTCAAAGCGTCGATCGATGCGTTACCCGACGACTTGAACATCGCGATCTTTTCATCCGGCGGCTTCACCCACTTCACGATCGACGAAGAATTCGATCAAGAAGTGATGGCGGCGATGCAGCAAGGCGATGAAGACGCGCTCGTCAAGTTCCCCGAGTCGTGGTTCTGGGGCAACACCTGCGAGACCAAGAGCTGGTACCCGATGGTCGCCGCGATGAACGACTATGGCCGCAAGATGGACATCATCGACTACGTCCCGTGCTACCGCTCCGAAGCGGGCACCGGCCAAGCCATGATCTTCGCGTCCTGGAACTAGTCGTAGATGACAGAGGTAATGTCGAAGTTACGATCGGCGGGTAGCCGACAACAGCTCGAGCACGCCGCCGATGGGTTCCTCGCGCTCGAAGCCCATCGCGTCTTCCCATGCGCGGCGCACGTCGTCGGGTTGACCGACTTGGAAGATGTAACTGCGCGCGACCGCGCTGTTCACGCGGTTGACGTATTGCTCTGAGGGCACGCCGTCGATGAACAAGTTCTTGTTCACGATCGGCAAGTCGATGCGACGGTTGATCTCGGGGTCCCGGATGACGGCTTTTGGATCCTCGCCACGCGCCATCGCGTCGATGTCGTCGAGGTAGCGCTTGCGGATCATGATGACGCCGCGATCGCTCGTGCCGAGATGCTCCTTGGTGCGGTCGGCGATGACGCCTTGACCGAGCCAGGCCACGAAGTCTTGATTCATGACGTGGCTCGTGATCCACTTCCCGGTGAGCGCGTCCTTGATCGGACCATGCCACGTCGGAATCATCCCTTGCACGTAGGGTTCGCGTTCGTTCGGGACACGGCTGAAATGCCACGTCACGCTCAGCGTGTTCTCATCGTCGATCGGCACGCGCCATTCGAAGTGGCTGCCGGTGAAAAGCGCGTTAGGCCACAGGCACACGCGGCCGACCGTCCACAGTTGATCGTCCTCGCCCGCATCTTCGGTGACGCGCCGGTAGGTGTGGCCGTAGTCGAACTCATCGAATGCGAGCTTGAGGTGGCGCGGTGCGTACGGACCTTTATCGCCGCGCAGCCGGATGCTCCAGTTGCGATGCATCCACTCGAAGTGGACGGGGTCGATCGAGTTTTCCTGACACTGGAACCAGTTGCACGGGATCTCGGAGATCACGACTTGCGCGAAGCCGTTTTCCCATAGGAACGGCTCCCAGTTGGGCACGAGCGGCGCGGGTTGCGGGCCGAGGTAGGCCCACAGAATGCCGGCCTTAGCCTCGACCGGATAGGCCTTGATCCGAACCTTGTCGCGGTAGCGCGCTTCGGGGTTGGCGACGTCCTCGAAGGGCTGCTCGAGCGTCTTGCCGTTCTCGTCGTAGAGCCAGCCGTGGTAGTTGCACCGCAGGCCGCATTCCTCGACGAAGCCGTACGACATATCGGCTCGCCGGTGGGGGCAGTGGCGATCGACCAAGCCGTAGGTTCCGCTCAGGTCGCGGTAGAGAACGAGGTCCTCGCCCATGAGCCGGACCGCCTTGACCGGGTGCTTCGCGAGTTCGCTCACCCCGGCGATCGGCATCCAGTAGCGGCGTAACAGGTCGCCCATCGGGGTGCCGGCCCCGACCTGAGCAAGGAGCCGGTTGCGTTCTTCCGTCAGCATCGTGCCTACAGTATACCGCTACGGACCCTGTAGTTGCGAGAAGTGGAAGAAGTAGTTGAAACACCAGCCGAAGATGCCGCCACTGAGAATCGCGCCCACGATCGTGGCGGGGATGACGATGCGCTTGTCGTGATCTTCCATCATCGAGCCGCCCAGCATGATGACGCAGGCCGCTCCGACGATGAAGCCCACGATGAACAAAACGGCGTCGGTGTTTCCGGGCATCTTAGTGCATGACCATTCCACCGTCGACGACGATCGTTTGGCCGGTGATGTACGTCGCGTCGGGCGAGCACAGAAACGCGACTGCGCCGGCAACGTCTCCGGGCGTTTGGTCGTGCTTGAGCGCGCGGCGCGTGCGATAGTCGTTCCAGCGCGCCTCGGGCACGCCGGACGTTGCTTCGACTTCGATCAGTCCGGGTGCGACCGCGTTCACGGTAACCCGTTGCGGCCCGAGTTCGCTGGCGAGGGTGCGCGTCATCGCGATCACCGCGCCTTTGGTGGCGACGTAGTGGAGCAGCAGCGAGGCGCCCCACAGCGCGGTATCGGAGGCGATGTTCACGATCGCGCCGCCGCCGCCGGCGACGATCAGCGGGCCGAATTGTTTGCACGCCAGCCACGTGCCCTTGACGTTCACACGGAAGATGCGCTCCCACTCGGACTCCGGGATCGCGTCGTAGGTTTTTCCGCCGACCGAGTTCGCGATCGCAGCGTTGTTGACGAGCGCGTCGATGCGGCCGCACGCGGTCACATGTTCGGCGAGCGCCGCCAGTGATGCCGCGTCGGCGATGTCGGTTTGCACGAACGACGCCGAGCTACCGGTTGCGGTAATGGCGGCGGCAGCTTCGGCGCCGAGCGTTGCGTCGAGTTCGGCAATGACGACGTGACGGCCGCCGGCAGCGAGCCGCTCGGCGATCGTCCTTCCGAGGCCGCGTCCCGCGCCGGTGACGACGGCGACACGGCGTTCGCTCATACTAGCGAATGTCGTTCGCGGAGAGTTTGGCGGCGTTGGCGTGCGTCACTTCGACCGTCGGGTTTTCAACGGTGTGCGCTTTGAGTTTCTTGCCGGCCAGCCAGTCGGCCGCGGTGTCGACCGCGAGCACGCCCCAGGTATAACCGCGATTCGAGATCGTGTAGTCGATGCCGCCGTTGTTCTTGATCATGTCGACCACTTGCGGATAGCCGTCCCATCCGGCAACGAACACCTTGCCCGGACCGATGCTGCGCTCTTTGAGCGCTTGCGCCGTGCCTTCGGCGAGCTCGTCTGAAACGGCGACGATCGCTTTGACGTCGGGATGCGCGGTGAGGATGTTGCTCGCTTCGTTGAGTCCGGCTTCGATCGTCAGTCCGCCGTTGAGTTTCGCCGCGACGGTGATGCCGGGATTCTTTGCCAGCACTTCCATTACGCCGGTATCCCAGCCGTGGACGAAGCTGATTGCGGGTGGCCCTTCGATGATGCCGATCGTGCCTTTGCCGCCGATGGCTTTGGCGACCGCAGCCATTTCGGCCGTGCCGAACTTCGACCAATCCTGACCCACATAGGCATCTTCATCAGCGGCCGACGCGAGCGAGTTCGCAACCGAGATCACCGGGATGCCGGCGGCGCGGGCCGCCTTGTACGCGTTGAGCAGTGCATTCTGATCGAAGGGCGAGCAGAGGATCAAGTCGACTTTCTTCGTGACGAAGTTCGCGATCTGGTTCGATTGCTGTTGCGCGTCGGGACCTGAGTATTGGAACTCGAGGTCGATGCCGCGTTTGGCCGCCTCGGCCTCCATGCCGGTGCGCATCTCGACGTAGAGCGGGATCGTCTGCGAGTAGAATGCGACACCGACGCGTTTCTTTGCTTGCGCGGTCGCGCCGTGCGGGGCGATCGAGAGGGTGAGCACCGCAACGGCGGCGAGCAGGGCGAGGGGCTTGACCATGGCGTCTTCGATACTCCTAGCGAATGTGCGTTAACGGCGGCGGATGAGTTCCGACGACGCGGCGATGATGAACACGATGCCGACGGCGACCTGTTGGTTCGAGTAGGGAACGCCCAGTAACTCCAGGCCGTTCTGAAGTAAGGCGATCAGGGCCACACCCAAGAGCGTGCGGAAGATCGAACCACGGCCGCCGTAGAGGCTGGTGCCGCCCAATATGACGGCAGCGGTTGCGTAGAGGGTGAAGATTTCGCCGCCGGTCGGCTGCGCGGCTTGGACGCGCGCAGCGAGTAATACGCCGCCGATGCCGCCGGTGAGTCCCGACACGGCGAAGTTGGCGACGCGCACGGAGTCGACGCGGATGCCGGCCAGGCGCGAGGCTTCGCGATTCCCGCCGACCGCGAACGTGCGGATCCCATACACGGTGCGATGCAGCAGCAAATAGCCCGCGATAAAGGTGAGAAACATCCACCAGACGAGGCCCGGCAAGCCGAGAAAATTGCCGTTGGCCAGCGCGCCGAACGCATCCGGCAAGTTCGAGATTGACGAACCGTTGGTCAGCGTGAGCGCGACGCCTTGACCGATGACGAGCATGCCGAGCGTCGCGACGAACGCCGGGACGTGCAGCCGCGTGCTGATGAGCCCGTTGATCAATCCGATCAGTACGCCGCAGCCGAGGCCGGCCGCGATGCCCAGCGGGATGTTGTTGTGCGAGGCATTCATCGCGAGGCCGCAAATCACGCCCGAAAGCGCGACGTTCGCGCCGATCGAGAGATCGAGGTCGCCGCCGACGATGACGAACGTGGTTCCCACCGACACGATGCCGAGAATCGCGGCCTGGAGCAGAATTTCGGTGAAGTTGCGCGGGCTGAAGAAGTAGGGCGAGAGGATCGCCAGCGTAACCACGAGCACGAAGAGAATCACCGGCACGAAGCCGACGTCGATCCATTCCGCCGTCGACCGTGACTTCAGGCTGACCTTCACGCGGCCGCCGTCGCTTTGGCTAGGCCGGTCGCGATCTCGGTGATGCGGCTCTCGGTCGCTTGGTGATGTGGCAGAATCGCTTCGGGCGCGCCGGCGTGGAAGATGACGAT
>Ga0182030_10007722_pt1 | contig 22394 bp, 18 predicted proteins | sample 812S3MmetaG_FD_121299 | JGI IMG/M metagenome (GOLD analysis project Ga0182030, IMG submission 121299) | Permafrost microbial communities from Stordalen Mire, Sweden - 812S3M metaG (Illumina Assembly) | ecosystem: Environmental > Terrestrial > Soil > Wetlands > Permafrost | place: Sweden... | reverse complement strand
TCGTGCGGAAGGAAGATGCGTCCGTCGCCAAGAACTATCTGGCCGAGGCGGAATTGGAGGCGTTGAACCGGATTGTCATGGCGTATCTGGAATTTGCGGAAGTGCAGGCGATGAACCGCAAGCCCATGACCATGCGGAACTGGATTGCCAAGCTCGACGATTTTCTGCGCTTGAGCGACCGGGAGATTTTGAGCCATGCCGGGAAAATTTCGCATGACGCGGCGGTGGCAAAAGCGGAATTGGAATTTTCCAGATTCCGCGCCATCGAAGACGCCAAGCCCAGCACGGTGGAAAAAGATTTTGAGGCGGCGGTGAAAAAATTGAATCCCTTGCCGCCAGCGAAACCAAAAACTGTGGCCAAAAAAGAAAAGCCCCATGCCTGATTCAGGTGTGCCGTCGGTTTCCCCCCGGCGCATTGGAGCGTTGGAGGCCAGGAAGGTCAACCGCCTGCCTCCCCGGTGAAGATTCTCGTCCTGCGCCCACCCGCACGATTGCCTCTAAAAATTCTTTGACCGCAGCGCCCAAACCGGTAAATTCGCGGGCTGAAATTATGGACAATCTCGAAAACGAACTGAAAGATCTCAAGGGGTTCATCGCCGAACTCAAAGCCGACCGCGCCGCAACGAAGGAAAAGGAAAAACGCGAGTCCTGGACCAAATACGTGTCGCTCACGGTGGTCATCATCGCCGTCGTGGGTTCCATCGCCTCACAATGGTCGGGCAAATATGCCGGCCAGGTGCAGATGAGCCAGGCCAGGGCCTCCGATGCCTGGAATCTCTATCAAGCCCGCTCCGTGAAGGGACATTTGCTGGAAGTGACCACCAATATGCTGACCAAAGTGGGCACCGCCAGCGACCCTGATGTCCAGAGGATGCTGAAGTCATACGCCAAAGACGTGGCGAAATACGACGAGGGAAAGGTGGAGAGCCAGACCTTGGCGAGGGCGTATGAAGAAGATCGCGACACCGCGGCGGCTTTGGGCGGGAAACTGGGTCCGGCCATGCCGATGTTCGCCATCTCCATTGCCATGGCCTCAATGTGTCTTTTGACCAAGAAGAAGCCCTTGTGGCTGCTGGCCATGCTCGCCGCCGCCATCGCCACCGTGATGTCGGTTTCGGCGCGTTTGAAGGAAACCACACCCCGAGGGCCGCAGCTTGAACAGGCCGCCGCCGCCAAAGCGTCTCCCCATCAAGAAAAGAAAGCCGGGGAGAATTAATGCGGAAGGACGGCTGTTGGCCTATAATGCCGGCATGTCGGCAACCGCCATCGCCGGCAAATTGGCAAAAAATAGTTTGAACATTTTCCGCATATTTTGTCAAAATTGCGTTGGCTGGTTAGGCTTGCTTTAAAATGGCGGCTCTGCTAATAAGCCGTTTTAATTCGAGGTCATCCGGTCAAAATTGGAGAATTTGGAATGATTAAAGTTGAAAGTTTGAGCAAGTCGTTCGGCCCCAAACTGGCCGTGAATGATATTTCCTTCACGGTCGAGCGGGGGGAAGTGCTCGGGTTTCTCGGCCCCAACGGCGCCGGCAAATCCACCACCATGCGGATGATTACCGGCTTCATACCCCCCACCGCCGGACAGATCACCGTCGGCGGGTTCGACATCGTCAACGATCCGCTCCCCGCCAAACGCCTGATCGGCTACCTGCCGGAAAACGCCCCCGCCTATACCGACATGACAGTCGAGGGCTTCCTCAGCTTCTGCGCCGAATTGCGCGGCCTCCGCCGCGACGCCCGCGCCAAGGCCGTCAACAATGCCGTCGAGATGTGCTTCCTCGAATCCGTCCGCTACCAAAGCGTGGACACCCTTTCCAAAGGCTACCGCCACCGCACCTGCTTCGCGCAAGCCATCCTCCATGACCCCGAAGTTCTTGTGATGGACGAACCGACCGACGGCTTGGACCCGAATCAAAAACACGAGGTGCGCGCCTTGATCCGCCGCATGGGCGAACAGAAGGCCATCATCTTTTCCACCCACATCCTGGAAGAAGTCGAAGCGGCCTGTTCGCGGGCCATCATCATTGACCGCGGCCAGATCGTCGCCAACGGCACACCCCGGGAATTAATGGCCAAATCCGAAATGGCCGGAACGGTCCTCATCGTCACGCGCGGCGTGCCGGGATCCCAGGTCGTCGAACGCCTCTCTGGCCTGCCCAATGCCCGCAAAACCAGCATCGTTACAGAGGAAAAGGGCAGGGTGTGCGCCCGGGTTTACCCCAAGTCCGCCGGTCAGAACGGCGAACTGGCCACCCAAGTCTTCGCAGCCGCGTCGGGCTGGAAGGTGGAGGAAATTCGCGCTGACGAAGGCCGCCTGGAGGATGTCTTCCGCGCCATCACCCTTCCCGACACCACCAAAGAGACCGCAAAATGAATTCCTGCGCCAACATCAAGACCATCGCCAAACGCGAACTGTGCGCCTATTTCGGCTCGCCCGTCGCATACGTTTTCATCGTCATTTTTCTCCTGCTCACAGGTTTTTTCACCTTCTATTTCGGGGGGTTCTTTGAGCGCGGCCAGGCCAGCCTGGGAGGTCCGTTCTTTACGTGGCATCCCTGGTTCTACCTCTTTCTGGTGCCGGCAGTCGGCATGCGCCTTTGGGCGGAGGAGAGGCGGGTCGGAACGCTTGAGCTATTGTTGACAATGCCTGTCACGGCCTGGCAGGCCATCGTCGGCAAATTCCTCGCCTCCTGGATTTTTCTCGCCTTGGCCCTGTTGCTGACCTTTCCGGTCATTATCACCGTCAACTATCTCGGCTCCCCTGACAACGGCGTCATCCTCACCGCCTACCTCGGCAGTCTCCTCATGGCCGGCGCTTATCTGGCAATCAGTTGCATGACTTCCGCGATGACCCGCAATCAGGTCGTCAGCTTCATCGTCTCCGTCGTCATCTGTCTGGTACTCCTCCTGTGCGGCTTTGCTCCCGTCCTGAAATTCGTCAATGAGACCATGGACAAACCCTGGCTGGCGAATCTGGTCGCTTCGTTCAGCGTGATGACCCACTACGTGAGTTTCAGCAATGGAGTGCTGGACTCGCGCGATGTCATTTTCTTCCTGTCCGTCATCGGTTTCTCCCTGTTCACAACGGGGGTCATCCTCCGCAGCCACCGCTCCGGCTAGAATTTGCCACTGCCATGAAGCAAAAAAACATTGAAGCCCTCTTTTATTCCACCGTCGGCGTCGCGGCGATGTTCGTCGCCGTCATTGCCTTCTACGCCGTCACCAGCCAGTTCAAGGTGCGCGCTGATCTGACCGCTGAAAAGGCCTACACCCTCTCCGCCGGCACCCGCCACATCCTCTCCAAACTGGATTCCCCCGTCACCTTGCGCTACTACTGCACCCAGGCGGAAATGCCCCCCGAACTCAAGCCCTACGCCCAGGAAATCGAGGACCTCCTTAACGAATACCAGCAGGCCGGCAAAGGAAAAATCATCCTCAAGAGATTCGATCCCAAACCCGATTCCGACGCGGAGGATTCCGCCCGCCTCGACGGCATCCATGGCGAAACTCTGAACGGCATGGGCGGCGACAACATCTACCTCGGACTGGCCGTCAGCCAATTGGATCAAAAGGTGACCATCCCCACTTGGCTGGACCTCTTGCGCGATCCCTCCCGTGAACGGTTGCTGGAATACGAGATCTCCCGCGCCATCAGCCGCGTCCAGAATCCCGAACCGCCCACCATCGGCATCATGACCGCCCTGCCTGTCTTTGGCGAAATGTCCAATCCCATGATGCGCGCGAACCGCCAGCAACAACAGGAACCTTACGTCTTCGTCACCGAGCTGAAACAGAACTTCACCGTGGTGGATGTGCCCCTCGCCTCCGCCAAGATTGACGACAAAATCAAGCTGCTCATAGTGGATCATCCGCGTGGCATCACCGACGCCGCCCAATATGCCATTGATCAGTATCTCATGCGTGGCGGCAAGGTCATCGCCTTCCTGGACCCCAGCGCCTATTTCGATCCTGTGCATGATCAAATGGAGCAGCTTCTGGGACGCCCCAGTTCCGGCCAATCCTCCCTTCCCAAGCTCCTCAAAGCTTGGGGCCTGGACATGGATTCGACCAGAGTGGTTGCCGACGCCAACGCCTCCATGCGCGACCCATCCGGCGCTCCCAGGCCGGGCATCCTCCTCGTCACCCGCAAAGGCATCAACCAGGACGACATCGTCACAGGCCAGATTGACAACCTCTGCTTCCCCTTTGCCGGCGCCTTCACCGGCAAACCGGCCGACGGCTTGACAGAAACCATTCTCGCTCAAAGTTCCACCAACGCCGAATTGGTCGAGGGCATCATTGCCGGCATGAACGGCAACGATGTTCTCAAGGACTTCAAATCAACCGGAATTCGTTATGCCGTCGCCGTCCGCCTCACGGGCAAATTCAAAACCGCCTTTCCTGACGGCAAACCCGGCGAAGCGGCGCCGAATCCTGACGACTCGCCACTGGAGCCGCCTAAGCCCGCGCCTTCGGTGGCCGATACCAATCAAATCAGGGAATCCAGCACCAACACAGCCGTCATTCTCGTGGCCGACACCGATTTCCTGGCCGACCCGGTCGCCTTCACCGTGGGCAACCTCGGCGGCTACCGCTTCGCCCAGCCGAACTATGGCAACATCAACCTCCTTCTCAACGCCGTGGACCAACTGGCCAGCGACAACGACTTGATCGCCGTCCGCAGCCGCGGCGGCCTCAACCGCCCGTTCACGCGCCTCCAGGAACTGGAGGACAAGGCCAGCCAGCAAGGGCAGACAAAACTTAAGGAACTGCAGACTCTCCAAAACGACACCCAGCAAAAAATCAACGCCCTTCAGGCCAACAAACCGGGCGGCGTCCAGAGATTCGTGCCCTCACCCGAACAGGAGGCTGAATTGAAAAAATACGAGAAGACCGCCGCCGACTACCGCAAGCAATTGCACGAAGTCGAGAAGAACCTCGCAAAAGACACCGACTCTCTGAAGACCAAAATCCGCATCTACAATATCGGCGCCATGCCCGCGCTGGTCGCCCTCACGGGCATCGTCCTTTCCCTGGTCAAACACAAAAGAACCGCGGCAAAATGAATCGCAAACAACTAACCCTCATTCTTCTCGCCCTCGCCATCTTCGGCATCGCCGGATTGGCCTTGATCAATCACAACAAGGACACATGGTCTGCTCCCCAGGGCCACGCGGGCCGCTTGCTCTTCCCCGACTTCACCAACCTGGATGACGTCGCCGTCGTCCACCTCAAGGACGCCGCCGACCTGCACTTGGGCGTCAAAGACGGCACGTGGCGTGTGCGCGAGCGCAGCGATTATCCCGCCGACTTCTCCAGAATCCGCGAGATGGTTAAACAACTGGCCGGCCTGAAAATCTCCCAATCCGAGCCAATCGGCCCCTCCCAACTCGCCCGCATGGAACTGGACTCCCCCGGCAAAGGAACCAACTCCGCCACTCTGGTCGAATTCCTGGACAAACAAGGCAAACCGCTCCGCTCCGTTCTCCTCGGCAAAAAATCCATCGAGGAATCCTCCCGCCCGTCCCCATTCGGCGGTGGCGAATCCGCCAACGGCCGCTACGTCATGCTGCCCGATGACACCAAGGACCTCCTTTTGGTCTCCGATCCCTTGAACTCCATCGAGTTGAACCCCGAAGCCTGGCTCGACAAGGAGAACTTCTTCAAAGTCGAAAATCTCCAGTCCATTTCCCTCCTTTCCACCAACGCCACCAACTCCTGGAAACTCACCCGCGAAACCGCAAACGCCCCCTGGGTCCTCGCCGACACCAACGCCGGCGAGACGCTCGATTCCAACAAGGTTTCCTCGCTGGCCACCGCCCTTGGCTACGCCTCCTTTGTGGATGTGGCCACCAATACCGCGCCAACCAACACCGGTCTGGACAAGCCGCTCGCGCTAACCCTCGCCACCTTTGACCATTTCACCTACGACATCAAGGTTGGCGGCAGAACGCCCGAGGAGAATAACCTATATATGACAGTTGCCGTCGCCGCCGACATTCCCACCAACCGCGTCGCCGCCGCCGATGAAAAACCCGATGACAAGACTAAACTGGACGCGGATTTCCAGACCAGGACCAAGACTCTGCATGAGAAGCTTGCCAAAGAAAAGACCCTCGCCCCCTGGGTCTTTGTCGTCACCTCCATGCAAATGGACCCCTTGATCCGCGACCGTTCCCAGCTTCTGGTGGACAAGAAAGAAGAAAGACCCGCCGACACCAACGCTCCGCCCCCTGCAACCAACGTCATGCCCCCATTGATAGACCTCGTGCCGGACGTGCCGCACGTGCCAGACCGCGTGCCGAACTATTAGCCTTGGCGACAAAATTTATCGCGGATGTTTTGGTAAGGCGAGGCTTCCAATGAACCTCGGTTTTTGTGGACCATTGGCACAATGAACCACAATATGTTGTGCTTGGTGTCTCCTGCGGAGCCTCACTTTTGCCAGTCCTATAGGCTGCGGTCCTATTCTAAACCGCCCTCATGGCGGGTCTCAAATTGTAACGGCAGGCAGCATTACAATGTAACGGGGAGGGAAGTTGTAAGTCGTTGGTAATCAATGGGTTTGCGAGCGGTTTCCCCCATGAAGCGGCGGTCTATGACCGTCGCAAAGCAACCGTTGGCATATCCGCCACCGCCCCGGGTCGTGCTCCCGTGTAACAGCCCGTAACAGTTACGTAACGGGTTAGAAAGGGGCGGTTTTCATAGGTAATGTAACCGTGTAACGGGTGTGCCGCCGGTTTCCCCCCTGCGCAAGGTCGGCACCAGCACTATGAACCACAATATGTTGTGGTTGGTGTCTCCTGCCGAGCCGCTGCAATCCGATATCCGCTTACCTCGGCGAGCCGGAATTAGTGTTCGTGGACGCGGCGGCCGTGGCTGGAGAATTGGTCAGCGCCTGCCTCGCCGCTTCTGCCTTCTTCTCCGCCTCAACTTCCGCATCTGTCATCTCGTGCGGTTTCTCCCCTTTCTCCATCTCCGGGCCGGAAGGCACGCGCAGGATATGGGAAGTGGTCGGCGACGTGGGTGTTGTGGCGGCTGTGGGGGCTGTTGTCGGCGGCATTCCCGCCCTCGGAGGCGCCATGCCTGGCATTGAGGTCGGCCGGGGCTGGACCGACTCCACCTCCAGATCAAACACAACTGCGGAGAAGGGGCCTACCAGGAATCCCTCTTTTGCATTGGGAATCCCCGGCTTGTCTCCGAAAGCCGCCGCGTAGGGAAGATAGACCGTCCAATGGGAACCGCCCTTCATCATCGGCAATACTTCCCGGATGCCCGGCGGCAGCAACTGATTGGAAATCTGCGCCCCGATGTGCTCGACTTTCCAGACTTCGGTGCCGTCCATACGCGTCACGTGGAACGTCATCACCGCCGCGTCTCCGGCGTTCGGTTTGACCCCCTCGCCATCTTTAATAACCTTATAGACCACCCCGCTGGGCAGCTTGGTAACGCCCGGCGTCTTGGCAATGTCATCCATGAACTTCTCGCTCTTAACTTTGTTTTCCGGCCCCGTGGCGATGAGCTTGTTGGTCATTATGTTTATCTGGTTCGTGTGATACGAGTCATGCTGCCGCAGGATCTTCTTCAAGTCCTCGATATTTATCGTCATCGCCGAGCCGCCAACCACATTGGAGAACGCCTCCATGAACTGGCCCATGTCCAGCTCTCCTTTGATGTCCAGGCCCATCTTGTTGATCATGTCATTCGTCAACCCCTGCGAATAATATATCCCCAGCGCGTGGCTGAATTGCCCCTTGTCCGGCGCTTCCACCGACACGGCCTCGGCGGGCGCGGCGCTCGCGGCGGAGACAGCCGCCGGCGGATTGCCGGGCTGCGGAGCGGGCAGGTTGGTTGCCACCGGTTGAGCCTGGGCCATGCCCCCGAAGGATAGCAGCCCGGCCACAAAAAAGGAGATTCGTCTAAGTTTCATTTGTAATTGCGCTTTCATATGGCGAGCCGACGGCTCGCCGTTCTCACCGTTCATTTCCAACGGAGCCTAGATGATTACCACACGGCACCCTGCATGTCCAGCCCCGCTTTTCCAACATTTTTTCAAAAGACCGGACCATGCCGCTTTTAGGAATGGCGCTTTCCGATTCTTAATCTTAATCTTAATCCTAATCTCTTCCAAGATGGATTAAGATTGGAAGCAAGATTCAGTTTATGATTATGATTAGGATGAAGATGAACACCGGGATTTTTGCCCCATGAACCAGGATGCGCCAATCTACATCGCCGGCCATCACGGCATGGTCGGCAGCGCCTTGTGGCGCGAGATGCAACGCCAGGGCTTTAAACGCCTGCTGGGCAAATCCCGCCGCGAGCTGGACTTGCTCAATGCCGCCGCCGTCCAGAAGTTCTTCGCGGAAGAAAAGCCGGACTATGTCTTCATGGCCGCCGCCAAAGTGGGCGGCATTCTCGCCAACCAAAGCCGGCCCGCCGATTTCCTTTTGGAAAATCTCCGCATCCAAAACAACGTCATCGAATCCGCGCGCCTTTCGGGCGTGAAGAAACTGCTCTTCCTGGGCAGTTCGTGCATTTATCCCAAGCTCGCACCCCAGCCGCTCAAAGAGGAATACCTCCTCACCGGTCCGCTGGAACCGACCAACCAATGGTATGCCATCGCCAAAATCGCCGGCATCAAACTTTGCCAGGCCTGTCGCGCCCAGTACGGCTCCGATTTCATCAGCGTCATGCCGACCAATCTTTACGGAACCAACGACCATTACGATCTCCAGACTTCCCATGTCCTCCCCGCCCTCATCCGCAAGTTCCACGAAGCCAAGACCTCCGGCGCCTCCTCGGTCACCTGCTGGGGAACCGGCGCGCCTCTCCGCGAGTTCCTCCACGCCGACGATCTGGCCGCCGCCTGCGTTTTTCTGATGCGCCACTACAGCGACGATCAATTCATCAACATTGGCAGTGGCAGCGACCTGAGCATTTTGGAACTCGCCCAACTGGTCCGGCGTGTCATCGGTTTCAAGGGCGACATCGTCTGGGATCGCTCCAAACCTGACGGCACCCCGCGCAAATTGCTGGACTGCTCCCGGATTTTCGCGCTCGGATGGAAGCCCCAAATTGACCTCGAAACCGGCGTGGCCCGCGCCTACCGGGATTTCCTCCAAGAGGGCAGACCATAAAGCGGCTTAGAGCTTGACATTTCGGCATCAATGTGATTTGATAGCATATCCATGATAAAGAGGCTTATGAAACCACACATGAAACCGGCAGCGGTCACCCTTTTCACTGCGGTGATGACAACGGTCCTCCCGTGCCAAATGGCGTGCGCAGGGGGCTTGTTGAACGAATCGGGCCAGTCCACCCTTGCCAACGCCTTCGGCGCATCGAGCGGTCCCGAAACGCTCACCGTGGACTGGTCTGTTATCGAGAACAGTTCCGACATTTACACCTACACTTATACGATTGAAAACCCCGCTGGCGATGTCCTTCTAAACAACGACGGTTCGCCCACTTCATCCCCCGAGGTCGTGGACGCTTTTTCAGTTCTGTTTGACACCACAGCTCCGGGCGCATTTGTGTTGAGCAGCCAATCCGGGGGCTTGACGGATGTGAATAATGGCGCCGTTGGTTTGGCTTGGTCATTTTCCGCCATCAATCCTGGTGCCGACAGTCCCGCGCTTTCGTTTCAGTCGAGCCTGCCGCCGGGGGAGGGGAATGCGACCGCTTTGGACGCAAACCCTCCTTCCCCCTGGCGTTCCACTCCCGGCGGCCAGCAAGTGCCCGTTCCGGGCGCGATCCCGGAGCCGGCGCCTCTTGCGCTGCTTGCCGCGGCGTTGCTGCTCCTGCCCTTTCAATCCGCCATTCGCAGGTTCATTCTGCCGGGCGCGGTTGCGGTTTTGCCGGCGAAACGATCCGATCAGCAACCCGTTTCTTGCCTGCGCAAGTCTTGAGACATGCTTCGCGCGACGAAATCCGATGGAGCACATAACCAAGTGAAAACACAACCAAGGTCGAACGCCTTCGTGGCCCTTGCCGCGGTATTGCTGGCTGGGGCGCTCTCCCAAACTGCCCTCGCCGGCGCCCTGCTGAATGAATCGGGCCAGGCAATCCTGGCCGACGCCTTTGGCGTTGCGACCGGTCCCGAGGCGCTCACGGTGGACTGGTCAGTTTTGGAGAACAGCTCCGGCATTTACACCTATACTTATACAATTCTAAACCCCGCGGGCGATCTCATTTTGAATGATGCCGGCGTGCCAACTTCAACTCCTGAAATCGTTGACGCCTTTTCCATTGGATTCAATACCACCCTTCCAGGCGCTTATGTCCCGGGCAGCCAGACCGGCGGCTCAGCGGAGCAGAACAACGGTATTGACGGGCTGTTCTGGTCTTTTGCCGCCGTCAATCCCGGCGCCGGCAGTCCGGCACTGTCATTTCAATCATACCTTGCGCCGGGACTGGGAAACGCGAACGCACAGGACGGCAATCCCCCTTCTCCTTGGTCAACCATTCCCGCCGGCCAGCAACTTCCCGTCCCCGAACCTGTCCCGGATTCCTCGTCCACGCTGGTTCTCCTCACAGGATGCCTGTTGATGCTCCTGCTCCTGCGATCCCGCAGCCTGAGCGCCCGGTTCGGATGGAAAACTGCCACTGACACGGATGTTCCGGGTTCAGGGATGTTCTCAAACCCTGCCGTTCGTTAAACTGATTTTGGGCTTTACATGGGCCGCCATTACCGCACACTGCGTTCACCGTGAAGGCCAAAGCAGCCCGTTGCATTCGGTTGCGGGGTTTGTAATTTGCGGCGGGATGTCACAATATTAGACGCATTGAATACCAAACAGATTGAACCATTGTCCTGATGCGACAGTTTATCGCCATAGCCGCCAACGCCTTCATGGAGCTAATCCGGCAGCCGATCTTCCTCCTCCTGATGACGACCTCGGCTCTATTCGAGGTCGGCCTGTCCTGTGTCAGTTACTTCGGCTTTGGCGATGAACCAAAGCTCGTCAAGGTCAGTGTGCTGGCGGTCATGCTGCTGGCCGGTCTGTTCAGCGCCGTCCTCAGCGCCTCGGCTTCCGTCGCGAGAGAGATTCGCAGCGGCACCGCCCTGGCCGTCCTCGCCAAGCCGGTCAGCCGGCCCCAGTTCCTTTTGGCTAAATATACCGGCCTGGCTCTCTCGCTCGTCGTGCTGACCTACGTCAATTGCATCGCCGCCCTCCTGGCGACCAGGATGTCCTTCGATGCTTACGGTGACGTTGACATGCCTGGGCTGCTGATCTTTCTAGGATCGCTGGTCGCCGGATATGCCATCGGAGGGATGACCAATTATTTTATGCGCCGCCCGTTTGTTTCCGACGCTGTGCTGGCCGTGGCGCTGATGGTGACGCTGGCTTTTGTTGTGCTGCAATTCATCCCGCGCGGTGGGCAGCGCGCCCCCAATGAGTTCCTCGGCCTGGATTGGCGCGTGGCCCCGGCTTCGGTGCTGATCTTGATGGCGCTGCTGATTTTGGCCGCGCTGGCGCTCGCCTGCTCCACCCGCCTTGAGGTCATTCCCACCCTGTGCGTCTGTTCCGCCTTGTTCTTATTGGGGCTGGTGTCGGATTATTTCTGGGGAACTCGCGCTGCGCACGGGAACACCTGGGCTTCTGTGCTTTACAGTGTGACCCCGAACTGGCAATTGTTCTGGGTGTCGGACTTGCTCGAAGGCAAGGGGCCGATACCGCCAAGTTATCTGGCCAGAGCCTTGGGTTACACGGTGGCTTACGTGGGCGCGACACTTGCCCTGGCTCTGGCGCTGTTTGAGGATCGTGAATTAAGTTGAGGTGCTGGATGGATCGCAACATAAAAAGAATCGGAATGATCAATTGGCTCGCCCTGCTGGTTGCAACGGCGGGCATGGTGCTCGCCGCCCGCTACGCCAGCTCGTTCGCCGGCCTGATGGCGGCCGCGGTGTGCGGCTTGGGCCTCCTCGTCTCCCTGTTGAGCTTCTGCCAGATGATCCTCGAAGGCCGCGAACAACTGGAAAAGCTCGATTTGGATGAATTGAGCAAGAGCCGCGGCGCCGCCTCCCTTTTCGACGCGTCTGCGGAGGACACTTTCCCGGCGCGCCGATCCCGCGAGCAATTCGAGCGCTACTTCATCCCGCTCTTGACGGTGCTGTTGATGCTGCTGGAAGCGGCGGCGGCTTATTTCCCCTGGCGCTACAGCGCAATGGCGCCAGGGGCCATTCCGGAACGCACGCTGCTGCCGGCGGCGCTGTTCCTGTTGGTGTGGCTGATCTTGTTTATTTTGGGCAAGTACTCCAGCGGCCTGGCCCGGCTGCAAAAACAGCGATTGCTGCGTCCGGGCGCGGCTTACTTGATGTTGAGCGCCTATGTCTGTTTGGCCGTCGCGGTGACCCTGGGGTCCGTCTATTTCAAGGTCTTGACAGCGGATTTTTATATGGGCCGCGCCCTCTGTGTTGTCCTCGGCCTGATTTCCGTCGAAACTCTGGTCGGCCTTGTGTTGGAGATTTACCGCGTGCGCCTCAAAGGAAAAGATTCCCGCCTTCTTTATGACAGCCGCCTGGTCGGCTTGCTCGGCCAGCCCGAGGCCCTCATCACCACCGCAGCGCACGCCCTGGACTACCAGTTTGGCTTCAAGGTGTCCGAGACATGGTTCTACCGCTTCCTGGAAAAGGCCCTTGCCTGGCTGGTGCTCGCCCAACTGGGCATCCTCGTCCTATCCACCTGCATCACCGTCATTCCCCCTGGCGAGCAGGCCCTCTTGGAGCGCTTGGGCAACCCCGTGCCCGGACGCAGCGTTATCGGGCCGGGTCTGCATTTCAAGCTGCCTTGGCCAATTGATCGGGCCTACCGCTATCGCACGGAGCAAATCCAGCGCTTCACTGTCGGAGCGGAGCCGGAAACGGTCAAGACCATCCAATGGACTGTTCCCCACGGCAGGGAGGATAATTTTCTGGTGGCCAACCGCGGCACCGACACGACAGCAGCAACCAACACCGCTGCCGCCCCCGCCGACCAATCCGGCGGGCGTCCCACGCCGCCTGTCAGCCTCCTTTCCATCAGCATTCCCGTCCAATACCAAATCACCAATCTCGTGGACTGGGCCTACGTCAACCACGACCCCACCAACCTGCTCCAGAGCCTCGCCCGCCGCGCGGTGGCTCGTTTCCTCGCGGGTGCGGAACTGACAAATCTCATGTCCGATGGCCGCCGCCAGGCAGCCGATTCAATCCGGCAAGCCATTCAAGAAGAGAGCAATGAGCGCCGCCTCGGTGTCAACATCACTTTCCTCGGTCTGCAGGATATTCACCCCCCCATCAAGGTGGCCGGTGATTACGAAAAGGTCATTAGCGAACGCGAAACCGCGGAAGTCACGATCCTCAAGGTCCAGGCCCACGCCATCGTCACCAACGCCCTTGCCCGCGGCCTCTCCCAGCAGCGCCTCAACGACGCCGAAACCGACAAGATCAACACCATCACCAATGCCGTCGCCCGCGCCGATCTCTTCGCCAAACAGCAGATGGCCTATGCCGCCGCCCCCGGCACGGACGGCGTCTATGAGCACCAAGCCTACCTGGATGTCCTGTCCAGGATTACAAAAGACGCCCAAAAGAAGATCATCAATGCCACCGGCGACACCAACCTCATTTACGAGTTCAATGAAGAGCAGCGCTTTCGCGATTTCGGAAACTCCATAACACCCGGCGCCGCCTCTCCCAACACCAAGTAATATGAAACGCAGCCCGCTTACCATCGTTGTCGCCGTCCTGCTCGCCGCCATATTCGGCCTCATGCTCTTTGTTTTCCAAGTCCGCCGATCCGAGGTCGCCGTCGTCACGCTCTTCGACAAAATGGAGGCCGACGGGGTCCGAACCAACCCCGGCCCCCACCTCCAATGGCCCTGGCCCATCGAACGGGTCTATAAGCTGGACCAGCGGGTCCAAAGTTTGGAAGACACATTTGAGCCGGTCACGCTTCCCGACCAGAACCAAATCATGCTGCTCACCTACGTCGGCTGGCACGTTTCCGATCCCGCCAGGTTCTTCCCCAAATTTGAGAATGGCTCCATCTCATCCGCTGTCACCAATTTGCAGGGCATTGTCCGCTCCGCCAAAGACGAGGTCGCCAGCCGCCACAAATTCTCCGATTTCCTCTCCGCGGATACCAACCAGATGAAATTCACCCAGATCGAAAACGAAATGCTCGACAGCGTCCGCCAAAAGGTCGCCCAGGGCAACTACGGCATTGAAATCAATTTCGTCCAAATCAAAAGCATAGAACTCCCGTCCTCCGTCTCCGAGAAGGTCTTCAAGCGCATGACGGAAGAGCGGAACACGCTCGTCAGCGCCATCCAGGCCGACGCCCAGGAAAAATCCATCGAGATCAGGTCCAAAGCCGACAGCGAGGCTTCCAGGCTCCTGTCCGAGGCCGACGCCCAGGCCAAGGAGATTCGCGGCCAGGGTGTCGAGGCCATGGTCCATTCCCTCCAAATCATGAGCCAGAATCCCGAGCTGGCCAAGCGCATCATGGATTTGACCCGGTTGGAGGACCTCGGCAAGGACAAGACCACTTGGATTTTCGACCCAAACTCCACCGGCTTCGAATTGCTCCGAGGCGCCAAGCCGCCCGCCACCACAAATGCTCCTCCCCACAACTAAGCCAAGATGAGCGACCAGGAACCCAACCAGTTGAAGCCGCCGGCCAGTTCCCCCGCGCCGGAGTTGCCGGGTGCTGATGATCCGGGGACGCAGGCCCTCGCGGAGGCATTGCGAAGCAGTTTCTTTATCATCCAGATCATCATGGTCCTGCTGGTCGTGCTGTTCCTTGGGTCCGGCTTTTTCACCGTCAAGGAGGGGTACAAGGCGATCATTATTCGCATGGGCCGCCCGGTTGGGGTGGGGGAGGATGTCCTCATCGGGCCGGGACCTCATCTCGCCTGGCCCAGCCCAGTTGACGAGGTGACTAACATCCCCTTCAGTTTGGTGCGGCGCGCAGATTCCACCATTGGTTGGTTCCAAACCGTCCAGGAGCGCGCCAAAAACCCCTCCGAGCCGGCTCCAATGCCGTCGTTGGACCCCGCCTCCACCGTCAGCTACATGCTCACCGCCGACACCAACATCATCCACTTGGCGGCATTCGTTACCTACCGGATCACCAAACCGACCACCTTTTATTTTGACTTTGCCGATGCGGCCCAATTTGTCACCAACGACCTCAACAACTCCCTCCTGTATGCCGCCAGCCGCTTCACGGTGGATGATATCCTCTCCAAGCAACCTACCGCCTTCAGGGATGCGGTCGAAACGCGGATGCGCGATTTGGCGAATCAGCAGGCCCTGGGCATTACGGTGGACAGAGTGGATTATCTGCCCAAGGTTCCGGGGGCGGTGGCCGAGGATTTCAATAAATACGTCCAGGCCAGCGCGGACCACGACACGACGAACAGCCTGGCTGAAAGTTACAGAAGCAAAATCCTGGGTGACGCGCGCGGCCAAAAAGAGTCCCGCATCAACACCGCCAGAACCGACGCCTCGCGCATGGTCGGGCTGCTCGCGGCCGAACAGACCAATTTCTCCGGCTTGCTCGATTATTACAAGCGTGACCCCGACCTGGTCACCGGACTGCTTGAGGTCGAAGCCTTTGGGAGAATTTGGTCCAACGCACAGTCCACCATCGTCCTCCCCGACGTCAGCGGTGCTCAATTCCGCATTCACCTTGGCGAGCCGCTGCCCTCGCTAACCAATCAGCCCAACCCTTGAGTGGAAACCCCCGGATCTTGAGCTACCTTTAACTTATGCAAGTCTCTTCTCTCTTGAGCCGCAAGGAACACGGGCACGATGATCCCGGCCACTCTTGCGCCGATTGTTCGCACGACCACGACCATGATCATGGGCACGATCACAGTCACGCCATGCTGCCCTTGGCGCAGACCCTCATCGGCCTGCTCTTTGTCATCAACTCGTTTGTCATGGACTGGTTGTCCGGCGTCTCCCAGGGCGGCGCGAACCGCACGGACCCCGTCTCGGCGGGCAGCGCCATGATTGGAGCCATCATCCTGGGCTATCCCATTCTGCTCACCGCGTTCTTCGACTTGAAGCGCGGTCTTCTCACCACCAACGAACTGGTCGCCCTCGCCGTCACCATCTCTTTCGGTTCCGGCCATTACCAGGAAGCGGGCGTCGTCGCTTTCTTCATGCTCTTGGGCCAGATCATCGAAACCCGCACCGCCGAAGGCGCCCGCGCTTCCATCGAATCCCTCATCAAATTGACCCCGCCCAAAGCCCGTCGCATCACCAAGCAGGGCGAGGAGGAGGTGGACACCAAACTCCTCAACGTCGGCGATGTCATCCGTGTCCGCCCCGGCGACAACGTCGCGGCGGACGGCGTCATCGTCACAGGCCAGGGTTCCTTCAATCAGGCCAACATCACCGGCGAATCTTTGCCCGTGGACAAAAAGCCCGGCGACGAAGTTTTTGCCGGCACGCAAAATCTCACGGGGGCGCTCGAAATCCGCGTTACCAGAGCCGGACAGGACACGACCCTGGGGAAAGTGCGCGACCTGATTCTTGCGGCGGAGAGAACCAAGCTCCCCATCATGCGCATCATTGACCAATACATGGGTTTCTACACCCCGCTTGTCCTGGTCATTGGCGCGCTGGTCTGGGCCTTCACTCACGATCTAAGCCGCGTCATCGCCATCTTCATCGTCTCCTGTCCCTGCGCCTTTATCCTGGCCACACCCAGCGCCATGGTCGCCGCCCTATCGGCCGCCGCGCGCCTGGGAATCCTCATCAAGAACGTCGGCGACATCGAACTGGCCGCGCGCATCAACGCTTTTGTATTTGACAAGACCGGCACCCTCACCACCGGAAGGCTTGCCGTCAGCCGCCTGGCCCCGCTGGCTGGCACTCCGCCCGCCGTCCTCCTCCGCCTGGCCGCCTCCGCGGAAAAATATAGCAACCATCCCGCCGCCAGGGCGCTGGCACAATTGGCCGGCGAAGCGGGCGTCCCCCTCCTCGAACCGAAGGATTTTTCCGAAGCCGCTGGTCGCGGCGTCAGCGCTCAAATTGAAGGCGCGCGCGTCCTCGTCGGCCGCGCCCAATGGCTCAAGGAACAGGGCGTTACCGAAGATTTTTCCAGTTCGGTTGATTTGAAGGAAGCCGAAGGTTTCAGCCTCATCTTTGTCGCTCGCGACGGTCGTTGCGTCGGGTGGCTGGGATTGCAGGATCAGACTCGCGCCGAAGCCCGCGAGGCGCTGGCCGAATTGAAATCCGTCGGCGTCCGCCGCCTGGCTATGGTTTCCGGAGACCTCCAGCCCGTCGCCGCCCGTGTGGCGGCTGAAATCGGCTGCGAAGAGGTCGTCGCCGAATGCCTGCCTCAAAACAAAGTCGAGTTTGTCCGCCAGGTCAAAGCAAAGGGCTATCGCGTTGCCGTCGTCGGCGACGGCGTCAACGACGCCCCGGCCCTGGCCGCCGGCGATCTGGGCATCGCCATGGGCGCGGCCGGAAGCGAAGTGGCCATCCACAGCGCCACCATCGCCCTCATGAACAACGACCTCCGCCGCCTGCCTTTCCTGATCCGGCTCTCCCGCCAGACCCGCGCCGTCATCAACCAGAATTTCATGATCGGCATCCTCTTCGTCATTGGCGGCCTGGTCCTCGCGGCCCTGAGCTACATCAACCCTATCGTCGCCGCATTCATGCACGTTGGCGGCTCCCTCCTCGTTGTTTTCAACAGCGCCCGCCTCGTCCGCGAAGGCGAGGATTTGGAACCGCATCTCGCTCCATCCGAGTCCGCCGAACCCAAACCCGGCACAGGTTCCCCCCAGCCGCCCGCGTCCGCCCTGGCTCCAAACCTGGCCTGACCCGTTCCAACGCAATCCGCAATGAACAAGAGCGAACATGAGAAAATAGTCCGATCCGACTGATCCGATCGATCCGATTGACCCCAGCCAAATCAGCGATGAAAATAAGTGAACAGAAGCAAACGAAGGTAACAAAGGAAGAGCCAGCCCCCACTTCCTTATCTTCGTTGCCTTCTGTTTCCAATCCGAAACCCGAAATCCGAAATTCGCAATCGGACGGCGTCGTGATCTCCGTCCGCGGCCTCACCAAGGTCTTCAAGGATTTCTGGGGCCGTCCCAAGGCCCGGGCCGTGGACAACGTGGATTTTGAAGTCCGCCGCGGCGAAGTTTTCGGCCTGCTCGGCCCCAATGGCTCCGGCAAATCCACCACCGTCAAGCTGCTCCTCGGCCTGCTCAACCCCACCCGCGGCCACATCGAGGTCTTCGGCCACTCGCCACGCCACGTCGCCACAAAGCGCCTCATCGGCTACCTCCCCGAGGAATCCTACCTTTACCGCTTTCTGGACTCTCGTGAAACCCTCGACTTCTTCGGAAATCTATTTGACTTGCCGCCCGCCCAGCGCCGCAGCCGCGCCGAGGAGCTTCTCAAAATGGTCGGCTTGAGCGAAGTCCGCACCCGTGTTGTCGGCGAGTACTCCAAGGGCATGCAACGCCGCCTCGGCCTCGCCCAGGCTCTCATCAATGATCCCGATTTGATTATTCTCGATGAGCCTACCGCCGGCCTCGACCCCATCGGCTGCCGTGATGTCAAAGACTTGATCCTCACCCTCGCTCGCCGCGGCAAGACCGTTATCCTCAGCAGCCATTTGCTCTCCGATGTCGAGGATGTTTGCGACCGCGTGGTCATTTACTACGGCGGCAAAATCCAGGCCATGGGCAGCCTCAAGGAATTGCTCGCCAAACCCGACGCCGTTTGCATCACCATGCCGCCCGTCTCGCGCGACACGATGCAACAGATCCTGGCACTTATCGGGCGCGACGCCGCCGCCGGAGCCGTCGAGGTCGAAACCCCAACCCGCAACCTCGAAAGCTATTTCCTCGAAGTCGTCCGCAAGGCCAGGGAAAACTTGTCCGACACTTCCGGCGCCACTTCCGGCAGCACCGTCGCCGCCTATCTCCGCGGCGACGCCGAAGCGGCCCCGCCCTCGGACAAAATTCTCGAACGCCTCACCATCCCAACCGCACCGCCGCCTGTTGCCCCCGCCGCCCCTGCCGCTCCCCTCCCGGCTGTTGACGAAGCCCGGCTGGAAACCCTGGCCAAACCCGTCCCCCCACGTCCGTCCGTCACCGTCTCCGTGCCCGCTCCGCCAGTTGACCTCGGCAAAGCCGATGAGAAACTCTCCGCCCTCCTCAAGAAAAATGAACCCAAAGAGTAACCCATTGCGGATTGCGAATTTCGGATTGCGAATTCCAGATCACCGTCCTTGTTTGGCAGGATCCGCCCCATTCGTCCCATTATTCCCATCCGCGCTCCATTGCCCGTTTGCTCATCTCCGCCAATCCGCAATCCGCAATCCGCAATCCGCAATTCAGTAGTCATGCACCGCATCCTCGCCATAGCCCGCCTGACCTGGAAGTCCGCCTTTCGTTACCGCCTCTTCTGGGTCATGGCCGCGCTACTCGTCGCCGCCGTGGTCGGCCTGCCGCTGATTCTCAAAGACGACGGCACTGCGGAGGGCTTGACCCAGATTCTCCTCACCTACGCCCTGAGCGCCATCACCGTCCTCCTCGGCATCGCCACCCTCTGGCTCTCCTGTGGCACACTGGCGAGGGACATCGAGGACTGCCAGCTTCAAATGGTCTGCTCCAAACCCATTGCCCGCTGGCAAATCTGGGTCGGCAAGTTGCTCGGAATTGTCGCCCTCAATGCCCTCCTGCTCGCCCTGTCCGGCGGCGCCCTTCTTATGCTCCTCCAATGGCGCGCCCAGCGCCTTCCCCCGGATCAGCAGACAAAACTGCGCAGCGAGATCTTTGTCGCCCGCGCCGCTGCCAAGGAAAAGCCGCACGACCTCCCTGCGGAGGCAAGAGAAATGACGCTCCAATGGCTCCGCAATTGGCAGGCCGCGCATCCCGGCGAAAAAATCAGCAACGACGACCTCCAGGAGAAAAACAACCAATTCATGGCCGCAGCCCGTTCCGGGGTGGAAGAAGTGCCTTCCAGGGCTTGGAGACCATGGCAGATCAACCTGGGCAGCCTGTCGCCGCGCGTGCGCTCGCAGCCCCTGCAAGTTCGCGTCAAGTTCAATACAGGTGATCCCAATTCCCTTTCCAATCCAGGCGCAACCTATCACCTGATTTGGCGGATCGGCCCCTCCGACTCACCCAACGCCGCTTTCATGGAGGAAACTCTGCCCCCAAATTCATTTCAGGAATTTCAGGTGCCACCGTTGTTCGATGAAAACGGCGTCCTCACCGTCAGCTGCATCAACCTGACCGACACCTCGTTGTTCTTCCCAATGGAGGATGGCTTTGAGCTTCTCTACCGCGAAAGCACCTTCGCCGTCAACTTCGCCCGCGGCCTGGCCGTCATCCTGTGCTGGCTCACTCTCCTCTCCGCCATCGGCCTGGCCTGCGCCAGTTTCCTTTCCTTCCCCGTCGCCGCCTTCTGCTCCCTCGTCGTTTTGCTTATTGGCCTCTCCACCGGTGTCCTGGGCGCCGTCCAGGACCAGAAGAGCATTTTCCCCTTCGACCCGTCGGGAGGGAAGCCCGGCATCGTCAAACAACTTATTGACAGCATTTCGGTGCCCCTGTTCGGCGCCGTTTTAAAGGTCGTCAACCTCGTTCGCGGCTTTTCCCCGGTGGACGACTTGAGCACTGGCCACAGCATCACCTGGGGGCAGCTCGCGCGCGCCGTCGTCCAAATCGTCCTCCTCATGGGCGGCATTTTCGGCCTCTCAGGCGTTCTTCTTTTCAACCGCCGCGAACTGGCCGCCGTCCAGCCCAACTCCTGAACCCTCCCATGGACCGCATCATCATCCAGGACTTGACCGTTCATTTCCACATCGGCGTCCCCGCCCAGGAACGCGCCAACCCGCAGCGCCTCACCCTTTCGGCGGAAATCGAATACGACTTCTCCCGCCTTGCCGACGAATTGGGCCGTGCGGTTGATTACTATACCCTCAGCCAGCGCATGTTGGACTTCGGCCGCGGGCGAAGCTGGAAACTGGTCGAAACCCTGGCCCTCGACCTGGCCGAAATGATCCTCCGCGATTACAAACCCTCCCGCGTCACCGTCGAGGTCAAGAAGTTCATCATCCCCCAGGCCGCCCACATTTCCGCCCGCGTCACCCGCCCAAGCGGGGCAGGGGAGTCGGAAATTTGAACGGAAGCCAATATTTATGCTTGCCTTTTGTCGCCGCGCCCAGTCTATTCTCCGTTTCTTATGGAAAATGATCCGACAGTAGCTCTTTATGATTTCTACGGATGGCTGCACACCAACCGCAAACGCGTTCTGGCGGGTGCCGTCGTCGTGGCAGCCATCGCCGCCATCATCGCCTTTGTAACGTGGAGAAGCAGCGAACGGGAAGCCGCCGCCAACCGCGCCTTGCTCGCCGTCCCCTCCCTCCTCAACGAGCCGGTACCCGCGGGCGACCCCGCCTCTGCCAGCCAATACCTCAACATCAACCAGCAATACGCCGGCACCAGCCCCGGAGCCGCCGCCCAACTCCTCGCCGCCAGGGACTTGTTTCTCTGCGGCAAATATCCCGACGCCCAAAAGGAATTCTCCCAGTTTGTCGCGGACCATCCCACCCATCCGCTCGCCGCCCAGGCCAATGTCGGCATCGCCGCCTGCATGGAGGCCCAGGGCAAAACCAACGACGCCGTCCAGCAATACAAAAAAATTAACCTCCTGTATAAGGACGACGCCAGCATCATCCTCCCTATCCGGTTAACCCTCGGCCGCTTGAGCGAGGCCGACAACAAACCCGCCGAGGCAGTCGAATATTACAAGGACCTCGTCAACCTGCGCGACCGTAACGATCCCTGGGTGATGGAAGCCTACGAGCGTCTTCGCCTCCTCATTGCAAAGCACCCCGAACTCAACCCCACTCCGCAGCAGCCTGCATCCGCCGCCCCTTCACCACTGGCTCCCAGCGAATCAGACCTGCAACTTTCCCCGCCGGGCAGCGCAACCCCGCCGCCCCAGCCGCCGTCCGCCCCGCCAGCCCTTTTGCCCGCGCCCCAGCCGCCCGTCACACCCTCAAACTCAGCGCCCCCCGGCAATCCATGAGGCCGCAGGACAAGGTTTTTCGCGTTCTGTCCGCCCCATGAAGCTGACTCTCATTGGAACCGGTTACGTCGGCCTGGTCACAGGAACCTGCTTCGCCGAAATCGGCCACCAAGTCATCTGCGTGGACAAGGATGCCGATAAAATCGCCCTCCTCAAAGCCGGCGGCATGCCCATTTACGAGCCGGGCCTGGCCGAATTGGTCCGCAAAAACACCGCCGCCGGCCGCCTCGATTTCACCGCCGACACCCGCGAAGGCGTCGAGCGTTCCCAAGTCATCTTCATCGCCGTTCCCACTCCCGCTCTCCAGGATGGCTCGGTGGACTTGAGTTTCATT